>Ga0302324_100003204_pt1 | contig 37039 bp, 39 predicted proteins | sample Palsa_T0_1_FD_201949 | JGI IMG/M metagenome (GOLD analysis project Ga0302324, IMG submission 201949) | Peat permafrost microbial communities from Stordalen Mire near Abisko, Sweden - Palsa_T0_1 | ecosystem: Environmental > Terrestrial > Soil > Palsa > Peat permafrost | place: Sweden: Abisko... | reverse complement strand
CCGCACTTGGAAGCTACGTTGACGACGAGCACTGCCTTGCCGTCCACGAGGACGGGATCGATCCGCTGGCCATCGATGCCTGTGAGCTCCTCGCCAATCAGCACAGCAGCAATCCTAACGATCCAGCTCTACGGTTCTCGACGATGCGGTCTGCCGGAGAATGGCCCGTCGCGAGACGGATCGATACGCGCCGTCTGATCCTGGAGCCTCTACGGGTCGCGCACGCTGATGCGATGGTGTCCGTGCTGGCAGACGACGCGCTCTATGAGTACACAGGCGGTGCACCGCCGACGCTTGAGGAGTTGAGGGCGCGCTACGCCAGACAGGTTTGTGGTAGCTCGCCGGGCCGGACCTACGGCTGGCTGAACTGGATCGTGCGAGAACGCGAGTATGGAGGCACCGTCGGGGCCGTGCAGGCCACGCTGTCCCGAAAGCAGCACGAGATGGTGGCCGAGGTCGCCTGGCTCATTGGCATCTCCTACCAACGCCGCGGCTACGCAACTGAAGCCGCCGAAGCGATGGTCGCTTGGCTTGGTCATAACGACGTGGTCGTCGTCGCGGCCCAGATCAGCCCACGGCACGCCGCGTCGGTGGCCGTGGCGGAGCGGTTGGGCCTGACGGCGACCAGCACTGTCATCGATGGCGAGACTCGCTGGACCCGCCGGCGCGCCTGACCGCGTGACAATCGCCCGGCCCGGCCCGGCCCGGCCCGGCCCGGTGGCCCGGCACGCCCAAGTGCCACTAGCATCGGGCGCCATGTGGCAGATTGGCGGCTTCGGAGCTCTGCTGGGTGCCCTGGTCGGCGCCGGGGGGCTGGTCGGCGCGCTCACCGGCGGGCACGGAGGAGTGGTGCCCGACTTCGGCAACCCCAGCGGGCACGTCTCTGTGCCGCGGGCAGGCGGCGCGGTCAGTACCAGGCATCCCAGCCATGTGATCGGCGACGGCAGGGCGGCCAGTTGCACGGCGGCCGCCGTCGTGCGCGACGTTGCCGCTGGCGGCATCATCACCTTCAGCTGCGGGCCCGAGCCGGTCACCATCGTGATGACCGAGACCGCCAGCGTGATCAAGACCCGGCACCTGGTCGTGCTGGACGGCGGCGGCCTGATCACCCTGAGCGGAGGCGGCAAGCGCCGAATCCTGTACTCGAACACCTGCGCAGGCACCTGGTCAACGGATGATTGCGTCAACCAGCCGTATCCGCAGATCGTCGTGCAGAACATCACCTTCGAGGACGGCTACAACGATGCGCATCAGGCCACGTGCACGGCCAACATCCCGACGTGCTGGTACGGCGGGGTCGATGGCGGCGGGGCCATCTACGTCGAGGGCGGCCAGTTCAAGGCGATCAACTCGCGTTTCGTCGACAACCGCTGCTACGCCTACGGCCCTGATCTTGGCGGGGGCGCGATCCGTGCCCTGGCCCAGTACGAGAACCGCCCCGTGTACATCACCGACGACACGTTCCGCGGCGGCCGCTGCTCAAACGGCGGGGCCCTGAGCAGCATCAGCGTCCAGTGGGACGTCCTCAACAGCGAGTTCACCAACAACAAGGCCATCGGCTGGGGGGCCAACCCGGCCTCGAGCGGCACGCCTGGGGGCGGCAGCGGCGGCGCCGTCTACCTCGACGGGGAGGACGACAACGTGCTGATCGCCGGCACCGTGATGGATGACAACAGTGCCAGAGAGGGCGGCGGCGCCGTCTTCGACGCCGTGGACAGTGGCTCGGGCACGCTGACTTTCAACGGGTCGCATCTGCACAACGACATCAGCGGAGAGTTCCAGACCTTCCCCGGTGTCTACTACGAGATCGACGGGAACGACACAGTCCCGGTGATGATCAAGTCCACCGACGGCTGATCCATAAGCAGCTAGTAATGGTGCCGTGAGAGCCGCAATCCACCGCGCGTTTCGTTGGCGCTCATGGCTGTCATGGCCGGCACCACCTCGCTAGTCACCATTCCGTGCTCCGCGGTCACCTCGTCGATGATCGCGAACGAGCGAGCGATCTGCTCGGGCGTGTCGATCACGATGGTCACGACCGGCACGTGACGGCGGATCTGAAACAGCTTGTCGCCGTGAGGCGGCCGATCTCCGCGGAACCCCCAGATGCCGCGCAGAGTCGTGACCCCGGCCGCATCGGACGCGCGCAAACGACGGGTGATCTCGAGGTGGAGCGGCCGGCCGTCGAACATCGCGCTATCGGAGCTGATGACCATCAGCTTCTGCCACAGCGCGAGCCCATGCTCATCGGTCCCGGGAAGCTGATGCGGCTGCGCGAGCAGCTGGCCGCTGCGCTTGCATACTCGCACCCGCTCAAGCGTCAAGAGCGGCTCGCGAAGCAGCCCGCCGAGCTCGGGAAGAACCTGCGCGATCCGATCCGTGGCACCGACGCCGATGATCATCATCGGTACGTCCGCGTTGCGGGAGAAGAACCGTGCCCGGGCGCGTCGACCGTTGCTGGTCCCGTCGACCCCGAGCAGCACGGTGGCCCCAGCGATCCCGCGCCGGTACAGCAGGTCGCAGACGGCGGCGAACGCTGGCATCCGGTGCACGCGCTCCCGGCGTCCGACGTAGACCGTGAGCTTGGTCTCCTCGCCGAGTTCGTCCGTCATGTCGGGTACAGCGATGTCACCTGACAGCAGCCGCGCCCGCTCGAGCGTGACCAAACCGCGGCGCTTGATCTGCATCACGATCTCCAGTAGTGACTCGATCCTCGCCCTCGTGTCGACCGCGACCGAGATGACCGGCAGGTCCTCAGAAAGCGACAGCAGCCGATCGGTATGGAGGTGGTGCAGGCGTCCGAACCCCTCGACGCCGCGCAGCAGCACACTCGCCTGGGCGTGGTGAGCGCCGTAGATGTCGAGCAGCTCGTCTGCAAGCAGTCCGCCCTCGGTCCGGTCTCGTTCTCCGAAATAGGTGGTGAGCTTGAGGCAGTCGTCGTTCATAGATGCGCTCCGATCACGCGTCCCAGCGCGGCGGCGCCGACGCCGATCGCGAGACTTATGACCACATTGGCGAGCGCGGCTCGGAAGCGTGCATCCTCGCGCATCCGGTGCGTCTCCAGCATCCAGGTCGAGAACGTCGTGTAGGAACCGAGCGTCGCGGTGCCGGCCAGCAGCAGGGCGGTGCCGCTGAGGGCCAACCCGGTGAGGCCGCCGAGCACAAGCGCACCAGATGCGTTCACTGCGAGTGTCCCAAACGGATACTCGCGGCCACCGCGCGCGCTGATCGCCCCGTCAATCACAAAGCGAGCCACCGCCCCGACTCCGCCGAGCAGCGCGACCGCGACCCATACCCCGAGGCTCACCGGATCACCCGCACCCGGCGAACCAGGGTCGTGCCCGTCCAGATCGCGAGATAACCAGCGAGGATGCTCGCCGCCGCGTATCCGGCGGCGACACCGTAGCGATGGTGGTCAAGCATCTCCAGCAGCTCTACCTGCATTGTCGAGAACGTCGTGTACGCGCCGCAAAACCCGGTGCCGGTGAGCGGTCTGCGGTACGTGGACTGCGGCAGGCGCTCCTGCAGCCTGGTCACGAGGTATCCGAGCAGGAACGATCCAGAGACGTTGATCGCGAACACGGCCCACGGCCAGCCGGCGGTCGCATCCGGGAACATCCGCGTCAGACCCACGCGCGCGAGCGCCCCAAGCGCGCCGCCGGCGAAGATCGCCGCCAGCTCCCGCCAGTCCCGGTGCACCATCATTGTGTTGCGAGGTTCTCGATCGCAGGGGCGTAAGGCCGGAAGTCGCCGCCACATCGACAGGACCCTCGGACAGGACGCTCGGGGGACGGATCGCGCACGCCGAGATGGTACGCCGGTTGGGCGCCGGCACCGGACGTTTCGTTGGGGCTGGTTGTGGTATGAACCTCATTGTTCAAATGGAGTGCGTCCGAGCACGGAGGATGAGTTGAGCGTCGCTTCGCGTGGGCCGGAAGACAGGTTTCGAGGGCTGCTGGAGTCTGCTCCGGACGCGATGGTGATCGTCGACGCGGGCGGGGAGATCGTGTTCGTAAATGCCCAAACCGAGAAGCTGTTCGGTTATCGGCGCGAGGAGCTGCTGGGCGCCCGTGTCGAGATGCTGGTATCCGAGCGCTTCCGAGATCGCCATCCCGATCATCGCGCCGACTACTTGGCCGACCCGCAGGCTCGCTCCATGGGCGTCGGTCTGGACCCTTTCGGGCGGCGGCGGGATGGCAGCGAGTTTCCGGTCGAGATCTCACTAAGCCCGGTGGAGACCGAGGACGAAACGCTGGTGGCGAGCACCGTCCGCGACATCACCGACCGCCGCGACGCGGAGCACGCGATGTCTCATCTCGTGGCCGTGATCGAATCGTCAGATGACGCAATCATCAGCAAGACCGTCGAAGGAACGATCATGAGCTGGAACCCTGGCGCGGAGCGGCTCTACGGCTACTCCGCCGCCGAGGCGATCGGCAACCCGATTTCGATGCTGGTGCCGACCGGCCACCCCGATGGTGTTCCAGACATCCTCGTCCGGGTGAGCGCCGGGGAGCTTGTCAAGAACTATGAAACCGTTCGGGGGCGCAAGGACGGAGCACTCGTCGACGTGTCGCTGACGGTGTCCCCGATCCGTGACGCAGGCGGCAATGTCGTTGGCGCATCCACGATCGCGCGTGACATCGGCGACCGCCTCCGCTACCAGAACCAGCTGCGCTACCTGGCGGACCACGATCCGCTCACCGGCGTCCGAAACCGGCGGCGATTCGAGCAGGACGTCACCGAGCAAGTCGCACGCAGCCGCCGCTACGGAGAGCCCGCGGCGCTGCTCATCGTGGATCTTGACGGCTTCAAACTGATCAACGACACACACGGCCACCAGATCGGCGACCGGGCGCTCCAGGCCCTTTCTGCCGCGCTGAGGACCCGGCTGCGGGACACGGACATGGTCGCCCGAATCGGCGGTGACGAATTCGCCATCCTCCTTCCGTATGCGACCGCTAGTCAAGCTGCTCGCGTAGCCGAAGATCTACGCCGCGTCATCGACGACTGCCTGATCGAACTCGCCGAGGACGAGCCGCTGCGCATCTCAGCCAGCATCGGCGTGAGTCTGATCGATGCAGACGAACCGCTCGCCGACGGCGCAGCTTTCATCGAGGCAGACCGCGCGATGTACGAAGACAAGCGGCAAAGAGCCGCCGATCGACTCGACGGGCCATAAGTCAGCGCACTCCCGGATGCCGGCGCCAGTACTCCGTTTCGCGCTCGAAGGCGTGGGCTAGCCGCAGCACCCCCAGATCGTCGTGGCGGCGGCCGATGATCTGGAGACCCACCGGCAGGCCGTGCTCGGTAAAGCCGGACGGGACCGAGATGCAGGGAAGACCGACCGCGCTGACGTAGTAACACACCTTGATCCAGTCCAGATAGGTTTTCATCTCCACTCCGGCGACGCTCCGCGGATAGGCCTCGGCGACTGGAAACGGGCACACCTGGGCGACCGGCGCGAGCAGAAAGTCGTACCCGTCCATGAACCGGCGAATTCGATGGTAGAGCCGCGTCCGCGCCTGCTCGGCCGACGCCAGGTCCTGCCCCGTGAGGGCCAGGCCCACCTCGATGTTCCAGATTATGTGGGCCCCCAGCTGGTCGCGGTGCGCGTCCAGGTGACGGCCGAGCAGGGCCGCGAACATCCACGCCCGCCACACCGTGAATGCCTCCTCGGCGCCGGTGAAGTCGGGCTCGGCATCCACCACCTCGCAACCGAGGTCGGAGAACACGTCGCGGTGCGCTTCGATCACCTCGGTAACGGCGGGCTCGATCGGGAGTCCGCCGAGGTTCCGGCTCCATGCGATGCGAAGCCCGGCCACCGAGCTGTCCAACTGCCCCGCGAAGGTCTCGCCGGGCTCATCGAGCGCGATCGGGCAGCGATCGTCGGGACCGGCGATGGTGCTGAGCATGAGCGCGACGTCGGCGACGGTGCGCGCCATCGGGCCGTGGGTGGCGAGCGGGTCCCAGCCGAGCTCGGCGGGCCAGGTGGGGACGCGGCCGGGCGAGGGACGCAGGCCGACGACGTTGCAGAAGCTGGCCGGATTCCGTAGGGACCCGCCGAGATCGCTTCCGTCGGCCAGGGCCACCATGCCGCACGCGAGTGCCGCGGCCGCGCCGCCGCTGCTGCCCCCGGGCGTCATCCGCAGGTCGTAGGGGTTACGTGTCGCACCGAACACCGGGTTCACGCAGTTCGAGCCCGCGGCCCACTCTGGGATGTTCGTCTTGCCCATGGTGATCGCCCCCGCCCGCTTCAGACGCTCGACGATGAGCGCGTCGCGGTCGGGTACGTGGCCCGCGAAGATGGGCGAGCCGAATGTAGTGCGAATGCCCGCCGTCTCGGTGAAGTCCTTGTGGGCCACCGGTAGCCCGAGCAGCGGTCCGTGGGGCTCGCCCCGGTCGAGCACGCGATCGGCGAGGCGAGCGCTCTCGAGCGCCTGCTCCGCGACCAATGTGACCACGGCGTTCACGTCAGGGTTCGCCCGGGAGATCACCTCGAGGTGGGCTTCAACCAGCTCGAGCGCCGAGAACTCTCGCGCCCACAGCCGGCGCCTGATCTCGGTCGCCGGCTCCAGGCAGCACGCCAAGGTCACGTCACTCCGAGCAGAGCCGGTCCACCACCCCGCGCAGGAATCGCTCCGCCGCCAGCAGCTGCTCGAGCTCGATGTACTCGTCCGCTCGGTGAGCCTGGGTCATGCTTCCGGGTCCGCAGATCACCACCGGCACGCCGAGGCGCTCGTGGTAGAGACCGGCCTCGGTCCCGAAGTCGACCGCGATCGGCTCCGCGTCGGCGCTCGCACTGGCGCCTACGTCAAGCGCCACGGCCGGGTCCGCGGGCCCCAGCGCCGGGTAGGCCGCCCGCCGCTCCAGGCTGATCCCCGCCTCGGGCGCCACCGCCCGCATCTCCTCCTCGAGCGCCGAGGCGCGGCGGCGCACGGCACCGAGCATCGAACCGGGGTCTTGCCCGGGGAGGTAGCGGAGCTCGAACTCGAAGGAGCAGGCGTCGGGCACGATGTTGGTCGAGACCCCGCCGTGGATGGGGCCGATGCTGAGCGTGGCATGAGGAACGGTGAAGGACTCGTCCCGCTCGGCGGCGAGACCGCGGCCGATCTCGTCGAGCTCGGTGATGAGCCGGGCCGCGTAGGTGACGGCATTGACCGCGAGCGGGGCGGCGCTCGAGTGGCCGGCGCGGCCGCGGACGGACACGCGCAGCCCGACCTTGCCCTTGTGCCGGTCGGCGACCCGCATGCCGGTTGGCTCCCCGACGATGCACAGCTCGGGGCGCTGCTCGGACGCGGCCAGCAGGTCGAGGAGCGAGCCCACCCCGAGGCAGCCGAGCTCCTCGTCGCAGGAGAGGGCGATGTGGAGCGGACGGCGCAGGGCCTGAGCCTTCGCGTAGGGGACCACGGCCAGCACCGCGGCGACGAAGCCCTTCATGTCGGCGGTGCCCCGGCCGTAGAGGCGATCCTCGACGCGCGTGAGCTGAAAGGGATCGCGGCTCCAGCGCTGACCTTCGACGGCCACGACGTCGGTGTGGGCCGAGAGGACGATCCCCGCCTCGTCGGCGGGCCCGATCACCGCGTGGAGGTTGAGGCCGTCGGGACGCGAGCTCGAGGGAAGCACCGTGCACGCCACGCCGGACGCCGCGAGCTGAGCTCGCACCCAGTCGACGAGCGCCTCGTTGGACTCACCCGCGATCGTGGGAAAGGCCACCAGTCCGTCCAGCAGATGCTCGGGCTCAGCGCTCACGGTATCGCCCCGGCAGCCGCGCCTGCTCAGCGCTCACGGTATCGCGCCGGCGCAGCGCTCAAGGCGTCCGGTCCTGGGGAATAACGGCGGTGACATCGATCTCCACGAGCCATTCGGGCCTGGCGAACCCGGACACAATTATCCCCGTCGAGACCGGGAACACGCCCCGCAGCCAGCGGCCCATCACCCGGTAAACATCCTCCCGGTGGCGGATATCGGTCAGGTAGACGACGACCTTGCAGATGTCCTCGAGGCGAGCGCCGGCCTCCCCGAGCAGGAGCTCGACGTTGGCCATCGCCTGCTCGGCCTGAGCGGCGGGATCGCCTGCCCCTACGCTCGCGCGGGTCTCGAGATCCTGGCCCACCTGGCCGCGGAGGAACACCAGGTTGCCAGCCACCACCGCCTGGCAGAGGTCGTTGTCGAGGTTCTGCTCGGGATAGGTGTCCTTGGTGTTGAACGGCCTGATTCGCCGGTGGCTCATGGCACCTGCTCACCGAGGCGGCGACTGGCTTCGGGACCGGCGAGCACCTCGCCGCCCACGATCACGCCGGAGATAACCTGCTGACCCACGGCAAGGCAGAGCTCGTCGGGGTGCTCGACGGCGAGGATCGTCAGGTCGGCGCGCTTGCCAGGGTCGAGCGACCCGCGGTCTCGCCCTAGCGCCAGCGCGTAGGCGGCATTGAGGGTTGCGCCCACCAGCACCTCGGAGGGGGTCAGCTTGAACCAGGGAGCGGCGATGCCGATGGTGGTGCTCAGCGAGGTCGCGTGGATCGAAGAGCAGTAGTCGGTGGCGACGGCCACCGGGACCTGCTGGTCGATGAGCAGGCGGGCGTGGGCGCGCCGGTCGGTCATGTACACAAGCTCGGCCTGGGGCAGGAGGACGGCGATGGTATCGGTGACACCGACGTCGCGGATCTCCTCATCGGGGGTGTAGGTGAGGTGCTCGGCGGACACGGCTCCGCCCTCCACGGCCGTGCGCCAGCCCTCCGAGCTGGCCCACGCGTCGGCGTGCGCCTTCGTCGGGATCCCGAGCTCGCGCGAGCGGGCGAACAGGCGCCCGGCCTGCTGGGGCGTGAACAGCCCCTGCTCGCAGGTGATGTCGTGGAAGGCCGCCACTCCCTGCTCGAGGACTTCGGGCAGCATCTCCAGCACCTCGCTCGTGTAGTCATCGCCGTCGCGCCCCGCGGGCACGACGTGCGCCCCGAGGAAGGAGATAACCAGACCGAGCGGGGTGGAGGCACGACTGTGCTCGAGGAGCTCGAGGTGATGCAGTTCGTGCTCGGCGGTCAGTCCGTAGCCTGACTTGACCTCGAGGGTGGTGACGCCGGCGGCGAGGATCCGCTCGTAGGCCGAGCGCAGCTGCTCGAGGAGCTCGGCGTCAGTGGCTTCACGGGTGGCCACCACGGTCGACCAGATCCCTCCGCCCGCGAGGGCGATCTCCTGCAGTGAGGCGCCACCCAGGCGCTGTGCGTACTCGGCGTGGCGGGTTCCGGCGAACAGCGGGTGGGAGTGGCATTCGATCAGCCCGGGGAGCACGGTCATCCCCGACGCGTCAAGGGTAGGGACGCCGTCCTCGCCCCACTCCGCGAGGATCTCCTCGGTGGAACCGACGGCGGCGATCAGCCCGTCGCGAAGGGCCACCGCGCCGTCGGCGATCAGGTTGAGCTCGCCCTGCTCGGTGCCGCGCCGGGCGGCGCCGGCGTCGGTGACGCGGGCGAGCTGCGAGGCATGAACCAGGTTGAGGTCGCTCACGAGCGCGCGGTCGAGCCGACCGGCTGCGCCGCAGTGGGCGGCTCTGAGCCGTGATCCAGGCCGGCGTAGCGGCGGACGAGATCTGCGGGTCCCGCGAAGTCGTAATTGTTGTAGACGGCCAGCAGGTGGGCGAAGCTGGGTGACTGGGCGAAGAGCTGGAAGGTCAGCCGGTGCCCGGCGTAGTCGGAGTTCAGGAGGTCCCGGGCGAAGGCGAACAGTCGCCGGCGATCCTCGGAGTCAATCTCCCCAATCGCCAGGTACTTCCGCAGCCACGGCCCCGCTTCGGGATCGGCGAAGGTCGCCGCGTCCGGGGTGACGCAGAGCTGCCCGCCACACAGGTCACGAGTGAGGTGCATCATCGCCGGCAGCTGGGTGCCGGCGAGGACGCGGCCCGTGTAAAGCAGCGACTGGTTGGGCATGAGCAGGCCGCCCGGGCTGACCTCCGCCAGCTCGATCGAGGCCGTCAGGTGGGCGTGGATGCTCTCGCGGTAACACACCAGCTGCGCCAGCTTCTCACGCACGCTCTGGTGCATCTTGACCCCGGTCTGCGCCGCATTGGTGTAGGCCACGCCGACCAGCAGATCGGCGAAGCGCAGGTGCCGCTGCACGAAGGGGAACATGCTGTAGCGGTGCAGGGTGGCGCGGATGAACGCCGCCGCGCGGGTGTGCTGGTAGAAGAACACGTTCTCCCACGGGATCTCGACGTCGTCGAAGACGATCATCGTGTCGACCTCGTCGAAGCGGTTGGACAGCGGGTAATCGGCGTCGGAGCCCCGACCGGCGAAGGGGGCGCGGCAGATGTGCTTGATCCCGGGGGCCGCCATGTCGGCCAGGAAACCGACCGCGTAGTCGGAGAGCTCGTCGTTACCCCAGTCGCCGATCGTCGGCTTGACGAAGGCCTGATTGGCGTAGGCCGCCGCGGTCTCGAACTTCGCGCCGCGCACGACGATTCCCCGGTCGGTCTCGGCGACGGCGTGGAGCAGAACGTCGGGATCCTGATCCTGCGGGCGCTTGGTGCGATCGCCCTTGGGGTCGGTGTTACCCGAGACGTGGAAGGGGTCGGCGCGCGCGGCGTGGAAGACGTGGTGGCGGATGTGCTCGGAGTAGGCCGGGCTGATCTCGTTGAGGACGTCCTGGCCGTCGTATAGCGACCACATCTCCCCGACCGTCTCATCGCCCACCCGGGTCACAATTCCGCCGAGGTCGTCGAACACCGTGTCCACCGCGGTCCGTTTGGCGTACCAGTCGGCCTTGGTAAGCGGCAGCTTCGCGCCGATCGGGCAGCGCTCCCCGGTCTCGGAGTCCACGTAGGACATCACGTCTTGTGTGGGCTCCTCGTGCGCCAGGTCGTAGATCCGCGCCCTCGCGTCGACGATCGGCTTGAACGCCGGATGCGTTGTCACATCCTCGACCTTCTCCCCCTCGACCCACACCTGCCGACCGTCGCGCAACGACTCGCGATACTCGTCACCGGTTCTAATCATGAGATTCCCGGATAGCGGTAATTATTTCCCAAAAATCCTACCATAGGGCGCTCCCGTCAGCGAGGAGCGCCCGGGCCGCATCGACGCTCCGACGCTGCTCGTCGCTCAGCTCCTGTCCCCCCATCTGCTTGGTGTCCTCGAGGAATGGATCCTCGACCGCGGTGCGTGTGCCGGCGAGCGCCTCGACCACGGCCAGCCCGCAGAAGGGGACGTAGAAGTCGCTGTAGCCACCCTCGTGAATCAGCGCCAGGCGACCCTCGGTGGTGGTGAGGAGAATCTCCGTGAGCGCGCGGTAGCTGTCCGAGTGCAGGAGCATGCGCCCCATTGAGTCAAAGGCGCTCGCGTCGAAGCCGCAGGCCACCACGACGAGCTGGGGCGAGAAGCGCTCGAGCGCGGGCGCGACCACGCGCCTGAAGGCGTCTAGGTAGGCCTCATGGCCTGAGCCTGGCGGCAGCGGGAGATTGAGATTGGCTCCGAACCCGGCACCGCTGCCGCGCTCGTCGAGAGCCCCCGAGTCAGCCGGGTAGCAACGATCCTGGTGCACCGAGATGGTGAGCACGGCCGGATCGTCGTAGAACGCCGCCTGGGTCCCGTTGCCGTGGTGCACATCCCAATCGACCACCGCGACGCGCTCCACCCCATGAGCGCTCTGGGCGTGGCGTACGGCGACGGCGACGTTGTTAAAGATGCAGAACCCCATGCCGCGGTCGGCCAGGGCGTGGTGTCCGGGCGGTCGCACGAGCGCGTAGGCGTTACGCACCGCCCCGGTGAGCACTGCGTCCACGGCGGCGATCGCACCGCCGGCCGAAAGCCGGGCGATCTCGGCGCCGCCGGGGCCGAAGGGCGTCGTCCCGTCGCCCGCGTCGCCCCCGCGCCGCGCGCTCAGCTCCTCGATCCGCTCGACGTAGGCCGGGGTGTGCACCGCCTCGAGCTCCTCGCGCGTCGCCTCGCGTGGGGTGAGCGATACGAGCGCGCCGAGCAGGCCGCTGAGCGCCAGCAGGTTCTGAAAGCGGCGCTTGGTCGCGACGCTCTCGACGTGAGCCAGCGGCTCGAGCCAACCACCAGCCTCGAGGAATCCGGCCGCCGTCCCCGTGTCATGCCAGAAGTAGCGCTCGTGACTGAGCCACCCCGTCGCTCTCGCCGCCGGCTCGCCCCTCACGCCGTCAGCTGCGCGAAGGAGCTCTCGATCCACGTCAGCTGCTGGGTGTTAAAGATCGGGGTGGGATACCCGTTCTCCTGATCGGCCGCGGTGGCGAAGGCCATGTCGATGGCGTGATCGGGCCCGACCTTCGCCGCTTTCAGGGTGTCCGCGGTGAGGTCCTTGAGCATCGTCTGGTAGCCGACGTCGCGGAAGTTGTCGATCGCGCTTTGCGTCTCGAGGAAGTGATTCATCCACAGGTGGGCGAGCACGGGATGCTGCGCCGTCTTGGGGATGACCCAGAGGTCATTGAGGATCGGACCCTTGCCGTCGGGGGGGAAGTAGAAGCTGACCGAGGAGAGCGGCGTCCCCTTGGCCAAGTTCTCGGGGACCACCATCATGTCCCCGTTGAAGGCGTAGGCGAGCTTCTCGATGCCCGCGCCCAGAGGCTGGAAGGAGGTGTACTGCCACTTCGCGCCTTTGAGCTCCGCCAGCTGAGCCGCGGCGTCGGTGATGTCCTTCTGGCTGACGGAGTCGAGGCCGTCGTTACCCGCGCGGAGCATGGCCATCTGGATGGCGTCGAAGGGGCCGGCGTTGACCAGGCCGATGGGGGTGCCCTTGGGCGCGTCCCAGAACACGTCCCAGGGGCTGCTGAGCGAGCCGGGATCGATCTTCAGGAGGTCGTTGCGCCAGGCGATGCCGAACAGGTTGATGAAGTTCGGCGAGGAGTAACGGGCGCCCTGGTCGTACCAGGGGTCGGCCGCGGCCGGGATCACGTTGGACAGGTTGGGGATGTAGCTGTGGTTGATCGGCTGGATCAGCTTGGCGTCCACCAGCTGCGCCACGTGATTGGCATCTGGGACCCACACATCGGGCCTGACCGCGCCGGAGCTGACCTTGTCGAGCGCCTCATCGATGGCGGCGAAGTTCGTCACCTGGGCGGTCACGCCGTAGCGCTCCTCGAAGCTCTTGACCACCGCCGAGCTGAGGTACTCGGCCCAGTCATAGATGATCAGCGGGCCCTTCTCGGGGGAGCGGCCCGAGGGGATGGCCGGGTTGTCGGAGTACACCGGGAGAGTCAGCGGATGGGCCTTGCTGGCGATCGGGATGTTCGGGCTGCTCGAGCTCGCGATCGACGAGGTCTTGGTCGAGCTCGACCCGCACGCCGCGAGCAGCCACCCCGCGCCGGACAATGCCGCCGCGCTCCCCGCGGTGCGCTGAAGCATGGCCCTTCTGGTCAGGCCGGCGGCGTAGCCACCCACGGGCCAGGACGGGCGCTCGGCCCCCTGCTCGCGGTCGGTCATTTGTTGCTCCCTTCGGTCGAGATTCGTTGGTCTGGCACGGACCCCTGCTCATGGTCGGTCATTCGCTGCTCCGTCGGTCGCCGTTTCCGAGACAAGCGGTTGCAAGTTGATCCGACCCGAGGCCTCGTCGGTGGCGGGCCTGGTCAGTTCGGGCTGCTCCTGCGTGGTCGCGGCCCCCGCAGAGCGCAATACCCGCAGCGCGTCGGGCGGCAGGTAGGCCTGGACCGCGGTCCCCTGCGTGTACTCAAGCGTCCCACCGTCGTTCTGGGCCAGCGCCTGGAGCTTGTCCCCGGTCGCCAGGCGGAGGATCACCTGGATCGCGCTTCCGAGATAGACCAGGCGCTCGACCATCCCTGGCAGGCGGTTCTCGCCCGCGGCATCGTAGGCCTCGAGCCTTACCCGCTCGGGGCGGACCAGGCACTTCACCGGGCCGCGGGCCTCGCAGTCACCTCCGTGCGCGCGGAGGGTGAAGTCTCCCACGCGCAAGCGGCAGCCGTCGCCGTCCTTGGCCTCGGCCTCGGCATCGATCAGGTTCGACACCCCCATGAAGTCGGCCACGAACTCGGTGGCCGGCTCCTCGTACACCTCGCGCGGAGTTGCGACCTGCTCGACCCGACCGTTGTTCATCACCGCGATCCGGTCGCTCATGGTGAGCGCCTCCTCCTGGTCGTGGGTGACGTAGACGAAGGTGATGCCGACCGTCTGCTGGAGGGTCTTGAGCTCGATCTGTAGCTGCCGGCGGAGCTTGGCGTCGAGCGCTCCGAGCGGCTCGTCGAGCAGGAGCACGGCTGGGCTCAGGACGAGGGCCCGGGCGAGCGCCACGCGCTGCTGCTGGCCGCCCGAGAGCTGAGACGGCTTGCGTGCGGCAAGCTTGCCGAGCTGCACGAGCTCGAGGGTCTCGTTCACCCGCCGTCTCGTCTCTTCCTTTGAGCAACGCTGGCGGCGCAGCCCGAACGCAATGTTTTCGTACACGTTCAGGTGGGGGAAGATCATGTAGCTCTGAAAGACGGTGTTGACCTGCCGCTTGTGGGGCGGCGTGTGCTGCATGTCAACCCCATCGAGCGCGATCCGCCCGGACGAGGGGCGCTCGAAGCCGGCGATCATCCGCAGCGTGGTCGTCTTGCCACACCCAGAGGGCCCGAGCATCGAGAAGAACTCACCCGAGGTCATCTCCAGGCTGATGTCGTCGACGGCGAGCACGTCGTCGAAGGTCTTCGTCAAATGCTCGATGTCAATCTGGCCGCCTGCCATCTTCACCGCACCCCTTCGCCAAGTGCTGGGACGGTTGGGAATTGATCGCCAGCCACCGCGGTGATCTGCTCGCGACGAGACAGAGCGCGATAGAGCAAGTACCCGGTGCCCGTAACCACGATCGTGGTCATGGCCATCACGATCGCGGTGGCGTTCAGCGCAGGCGTGGCCGACCCGCGAGTCGCGTTGTAGATTAGCATCGGCACCGAGGTCGTGGAAGCGGTCGACGCCATGTACTGGGTGATCACGAAGTCATCGATCGACACCGCGAAGGCGACGATGGCGCTGGCCAGGATGGCGGGAGCGAGCAGCGGCACGAGCACCAGGCGGAAGGCCGCCAGCGGCGAGGCGCCGAGGTCCATGGCCGCCTCCTCGAAGCCGATGGGGATGGAGGCGAGACGACCGCGGGTGATGACGATGACCAGCGGCAGGATGAACGTCACCTGGCCGAGCACCTGCGCGGGCGTGCCCAGTGAGATGAAGTGAAGGAGCTTGGTGACCAGGAAGAACATCGCGAGTGAGAGCACGAGCTCGGGTACCACCAAGGGCAGCGTGGCGAGCAGGCTGGCGGGTCGCGAGGTCCGTCCCCGCCAGCGGCTGAGGAAGACCGACAGTGACACTCCGAGGGGGACGGTGATGATCACCGCGAAGGCGGCGAGCAGGAAGCTGTGCTTGATCGCGTCGTAGTACATGGAATCGTGAAACACCGAGTTGGGGCCAGTCCACCACTGCAACGAGAACCCCTGCCACACGCTGCGCGAGAAACCGCGATTGAAGGAGAAGAGAAAGGCGATGGCCACGGGAGCGAGCGACCAGAGCAAATAGGCAATGACGATCGCCCCGAGGGCATAGGCCCCCCACGGGAGCCGGCGGGCGCGGATAACGAGCTCGGACCTCATCACCTTGCCACCTCGAGCGTTGCGCGCGCCGAGCTGCGCAGATAGGGCAACAGGAGGATGCCGAGGAACACCATCAGCCACACCGCCACCGCCGCGGCGAAGGACTGGGCGGTCTGGCTCTGGGCGTAGGTGTTGATCAGCGTCCCCGCCATCGCCGTTGAGCTTGAGCCTGAGAGCAGGCCGTTGGTGAAGTAATCGCCGAACATGGGCAGCGCCACGATTACTGTGCCCGCCAAGATCCCTTGCTTGGAGAGGGGCAAGGTGATGTGGAGGAAGGTCTGGAAGGTGTTGGCCCCGAGGTCGCGCGAGGCCTCCAGGTAGCGCTGGTCAAACCGCGCCAGCGAGGCGTAGAGAGGGATGATGAAATAGGGAATCCACCCGTAGATGAGGCCAAGCACGACGGTTACCGGCCGGCCCTGCAGCCAATTGAGTTGATGGCTCATCAGCCCGACCCGCATAAGCACGAAGTTCACCCACCCCCCGGGTGAAAGCAACCCCACCCAGGCGAGCATGCGGAGCATGTAGCTGACGAGCAGCGGAGTGACGAGGAGGGCGAGGATCAGCCCCTTGGTGCGTCGGGCGCGCACCGCGGCGTAATAGGCGACCGGGTAGCCGATGAGGATGCAGCCGGCGAGCGAGAGCGCGATGTAGATGCAGGTGCGCTGGAACACCACCCAGTCGGTTCCGTGGAAGGGCCGCAGCGCCGCGCCCACCGCGCGCAGGTCGGTGGTGCTCCAGTGCAGGGGGTTCCAGGCCGGGATTGGGGTGAGGAGGATGGGATCGGTTCCCCCGACGGCAATGGCGATCAGCGCGTACAGCCCCACGGTCACGAACAACCCGACCCACAGGAGTCCGGGGAGGCCGAGAGCCAGGAGGTAACGGCGTGGGTACACGGGAGATTGGTTTGCTAACCGACCTCGCCGTCGGGGCGCAGGCGCTCGAGCACCGAGCGGAGCGCGGCGACGATCTGATCGGCCTCGGAGCGGGTGAGGACGAGCGGCGGCGAGAGCACGAGCGAGTGCCCACAGTTACGGACGATCACGCCGGTCTCCCGGCGCAGTACGTCGGGCAGGGGCACCGGCGGCGTGGGCAGCGGCGTACGGGCGCTCCGATCGGACACCAGCTCGACCGCGAACATCATGCCGATCCCCCGCACCTCGCCCACTACTTCGATGTCCTCGAGCCCGTGCAAGCGCTCGAGCAGGTAGGCACCGGTCGTCTTGGCCTTCTCGAGCAGGTTCTCGCGCTCGATGATGTCGAGATTGGCCAGCCCGACCGCGCACGCCGTGGGGTGGCCGTTATAGGTGTAACCGTGCGGGAAGCCGCCGTCGGAGGCGAGCGTCTCGGCGATCTCCTCGGAGATCAGGTTCGCGCCGAGGGGTATGTAGCCACTCGAGATCCCCTTGGCTGTGACGATGATGTCGGGCTCGAGCCCGTAGTGCTGGGCGGCGAACCACTCGCCGATGCGCCCGTAGGCGGTGACGACCTCATCGAGGATGAGGATGATCCCGTGGCGGTCGAGGACCTCCTGCACGCGGGACCAGTAGTCCTCGGGGGGAATGAGCATGCCTGCCACGCCCATCACCGGCTCGCCGATGAAGGCGGCGACCTTCCTAGGTCCGAGGCGCTCGATGGTGTCCTCGAGCTCGGCGACGAGGAAGTCGGTGGGGTCCTTCTTGTCGTACAGCTCTGAGCGGTATGGCCAGGGAGGAGTCAGGTGGTGAATGTCGGGGAGCAGCGGTCCGAATCCGGTCCGGTACACGTCGATCCCCGTGGCCGATCCACCGCCGTAGGCCGAGCCGTGGTAGGCCCCAGTACGGGCGAGGATCCAGGTGCGCTCGGGCTCGCCGCGCCGATGGAAGTAGAGGCGCGCCATCTTGATCGCCGCGTCGTTCCCCTCCGAGCCTCCGCTGGTGTAGTAGGCGCGAGCGATCGGCTTCGGTGCGAGCCGCACGAGGCGCTCGGCGAGACGGATGGCGGGTTCGTTGGTGAACTCCCAGAAGCTCGTGAAGTACTCGATCCTGCGCATCTGCTCGGCGGCCTTCTCGGCCAGCTCCGAGCGCCCGTGACCGACCTGGGCCAGCCACAGGCCGCCGGTGGCATCGAGGTACTCGCGACCAGCTGCGTCGGTCAGCCGACAGCCCTTCCCCGAGACCATCACCACCCGATCACTGACGTCGTCCCCGAGGAGGGGATGGAGGATGAACCGGCGGTCGGCGAGCGCGAGCTCGCTGTCAAGCGAATTGATATCGGCGATCGTCGTCATCCGATGACCACTTGATGTCGCCGGGCTCTTGCCAGCTGCCGACCGATGCGATCATGCTCCGAGTAGGATTTCCCTCATACCGGGAAAACGCTCCATTAAGTGGGAAGATTACACGCTGAGATGAGGGACCGCAAGGCGGGCGGCCGGGGCGGCCGGCCTCCCCGTTGATCTCGACCTTCCGCGGTTACCGCCAGATCGCCTATGACACAGGGGCGGCTGGGGCGCCCTGCCGATACCCCAGCCTGCGCACGGCGCGCGCCGCGGCCTCGAGGACGGTCTTACGGACGCTTTCCTCGAACTCGCGCGTGTGACGGGCCGTAGGCGCCGCAACGCCGATCGCGGCGAACGCGACCTGCCGGTCCTCGTCGAGCAGAGGCGCAGCCACCGCCCACGCACCGTCGTAGGTCTCCTCCCAGCTGAATCCCCATCCCCGCTCGCGGATCCGCTCGAGGTCCTCGCGGATCACGTCCGGGTCGGTCAGCGTGCCCGCGGCAAGGCGCACCACCGGGCGACTGAGCACCTCGTCGATCACCTCCTGGGGCTGGAAGGCCAGGATCGCCTTCGCGGTGCCCCCGGCGCTCATCGGTACGGAGGTGCCGACCTCGACGGTCACGCGAAGCCTGCTCGAGGAGTCGGTCGCCGCGATGTAGCGGGCCAATCCCGCCTCGAAGTCGGGCACGGCGACGAAAGCCAGCTCTCCCGTCACTTGCGCCACGGTGCGGATCTGCGGCCCGAGCGCGGCGGCCAGGTTGAGCGACTCGCTGGCGCGGTTCCCAAGCCGGATCGCCGCCAGTCCCAGCCGGTAGCGCCCGTCCTCGTAGCGCAACAGGTAGCCAGAGCGCTCGAGGCTTCGCAAGATCCGGTTGAGCGTCGTCGACGGGATGCCAAGCTCGCGACGCAACGCCGCCTCTGACCAGTCGGGTGACTGGCCGCCGAAGGCCTCCAGCACCCGCAGGGCCTTGTCCAGGACCTTGGGGGTTTCCGGGTCGGTGTCGGTTCGGGGGCGGGGCACGCGTGATTAGGCTACTTCGCGCGCCGGGTGGGATCAGGGAGACGCCGCCGTGTCGTGGGAGCTCCGCCGTCGCGAATGCGGCCAGCAGCGACTTTGCGGGTCGAGCGGCTCGTCGGATTCGACCGTGCGGGCGCATTCGACGTCCGCGTTGGTGCGTTGGCTGGTCTCCGAGTGTCGTGCCGGGTGGCCAATAGGCGGTCGGTGGTCTTGGACCGGGGGCCGATGACACGGCCTGACGAGCAGTTTATGTTGTCGTCGGCGGGGGTGATGGCGGCGTGACGGTTGAGCGGGAGAGGTGGCAAGTGCAGCCCAGTGCGTCGTTCTCAGATCTCGTGGTCCACTTCTGCGACCACGCGGTGGACTGCGGCCCGGTCCAGCGGACTGTCTATGAGGTGCAGCAGCACTTCCACTACCGCTATATAGCCCCGATCAGCAACCTGAGGCAGCGTCTGGTCGTGGTGCCCCGGCCGGTTCACGGCGACCAGCGGGTCCTCAGCCATCGCCTGGAGGTGAGCCGCCCGAGCTCGCGCAGACGGATGCGCACGGACCGGTTTGGCAACGTGATCCTCGAGATCAGCGTCCCTACGGTCGCGGAGTCCGTCGACTTCGACGTATTCCTGACCGTGGAGCGGACAACCGGGCAGGGACCACACCTCGAGACGGCGACGGCGCAAGCGCTGAACACCTACCTGCTGCCTTCGGCTCTCACCCGGCCGGACACGGCGCTGCGCGCCGTGGCGGCCGAGCTTGCCCGCGGCGGCGAGCAGGGCGCGGACCTTGCCATCGCCGTCGGGGGCTGGGTGTACCGGCGCATGAGCTATGGCTTTGACCGGAGCGGCGTGCGCACCACGGCAGGCCAGGCGCTCGCCGAGGGACATGGCGTCTGTCAGGACTACGCGCATCTTATGCTCGCGCTTTGCCGGCTGCTCGGCATCCCCGCTCGCTATGTGTCCGGCCATCTCGTCGGCGAAGGCGGCACACACGCGTGGGTTGAGGTGCTTGCGCCCGCGCCCGTCCGGGGGGTCGAGATCCTCGCATGGGACCCGACACACGACCGGCCTACAGACCCCCGATACCTGACAGTTGCCGTGGGCCGCGACTACCGTGACGTTGCGCCCGTGTCCGGCACTTACTGCGGGCCGCACCCCGGGCGGCTATCGACCGCCCGTCACGTGAGCGTGGCCCATGTAGAGCGCCGGATCGCCGCTTGACGACGAGGCGATCCGACGGGCGGACTTGGTTCAGCGCGAGACGGTCGAGGGCTCGGACGACGCGGGATTGGTTGCGCGCGGCGATACCGGTGAGGGCTGCCGGTCCAGCGAGCCGAGTGAGCGGCCAGAAGCGCTGGCGCCCCGCCGCGACACGGCAAAGTCCCGCTGCTCGCGCGAAGCGCCCAACGATATGGAACGTTCCACAACCGCTCTTGCGGAGACTCAAATCCGCGGTAAACTCCGATGTGGAGGGCACCATGTGGGGTCGGCCCTATCGGGCGGGCAGCACGACCTGACTTCTGAGGTTCCAGTTACCCGAGCCCAGGAGTCTCACATGGCCGACGCGCTGACACTTCTCGATTCGATCGCTCCGCGCCCAGGTTTAGTGCCGGGCGCGTTCGAGTGCATCTGCAAGGACGCAGGTCCGGACTCGGTCACCGTGCATGCTGCCGGTGAGTTGGACATCGCTACCGCGCCGTTGCTCGAGCAGACGCTGCGAAGCACGGAGCTTCGTGCGCGGCGGGTCGTGCTGGACCTTCGCGAGCTCACGTTCATCGACTCTTCCGGTGCGCGCGTGATCGTTGACGCCAGCGTCCGCGCGCGGCGGGCTGCGCACCGGCTGGTTATCGTGCGCGGACCTTCGTGGGTCGACCGCGCCTTGGGACTGCCCGGAGAGTCGAATGGTCTCGGGATCGGGGATCTGAACGCGCTCGAGCCGCCAGTTCAGCTGCTCCCGCCGCTCGCGCACGAGGACGATGCCGCATGAACCTGCCGAAGCTGCTGAACCACAGGCGCGCGATCTCGGCCACTCCGGTCGGCATTTTCCATTGGAGGGCGGGAGACGTGGGGCTGCCCAGCACACTCGCTGGACCCACGTTCCCAAACCCACGCTAGCCGACCTAAACGTTGACGCCGGGCCCCGCACAAGGACAACGCCATTGCGCCTCCGTGATGGCCGTCCGGCTGCGCCGGTCTGACAGCCAGACGCCGTCGGCTTCTCCTCTCTGCTGACTAGAAGGCCGCAGCGGAGCGACGCTGCACAGGATCCTGATGCACCCCTCATGCACCCCGGCCGAAGTCCGAACCACGTCGTCGCCTCGATCCCATTGGCGAGAAAGGAGTTCTTTTGCAGCACCTTCCTACAGACAGTGGAGCCAACCGGGATCGAACCGGTGACCTCCTGCTTGCAAAGAGCCAGCGACGTCGATGAGCTGACGGTCAGCTAGCGATTTCGCCCGTAACTGCTGGATCTACTCGGAAGCTGTAGATCGTTTGCGGGCTCGATCACGGGCGCCGCCGCTTCCATCACGCTTCCATCCGTCGACCCACCCGGTGCGGCCGCTCCAACGCAGCTCGAGCTGCTCGAACGGGACGGTCAGCAGGTTGTCGAGCGCGGATCCGGGCGGATCGTCTTCGGCGACCTCGACCAGTGCTGAGTCCTCGTAGAGGCTGACGGCTGTCCCGGTCGTTCCGGCCGGCCAGGAGCCGATTGGCACTCGCAGCGCGACAACGTCGTCCTCTTCGATCGCGTGTTTGGTCGTGGCCATTTATCTACCGAACTCTAGAGACGACGTAAGCGGTGATCAAACGAGGCGGATCGCCTTGCCAGCGAATCTGCCATGCCGTGAGGACGTTCGCGACCCGATCGGCGCGATCCCGAAGTCCGCGCACTGACACGATGACCTCGCAATGGAAACCGTGCGCGCCAGCAGGCCGGACGCCGGACACCGGCGTCGTGCGGACGCCGCGGACCAGTGCCTCGGCAACGTATTCCAGATCGTCGGCCGTGACCGCAAGCACCCGCTCGAACGCCTCCGCCTTTGCCCTTGGATGCCCAGCCTTCAGGGAGTACCGGGCGAGCTTGTCGTGGATGCCGTACGCCTTCTCGGCGTTGGGAAGGGGCTCGCCGATCTCAGGAGGCCAAGTCACCACGCGATCGTGGCATCGCGCGCGGACAACGAATCCACACGATCGTCGTGGGCTTCGATCCGTCCTCGGTGTCCGGTCGCCGGCGATACGGCCTGGCGGCTACCAGCGATCGTGCGGCCAGCCTCTTGGCTTCGTCGCGCGGATCTCGGGCGGAGCTCCTTCCTCGGCCGCGTAGACGCACCACAGGCAGTCGCCGCCGCAATCGATCCGAGGATCGTCGGGCCCGTCTGCATCGGCAGGACCAACGAGCGGCCTCCCGCAACTGGCGCATCGAGGAGTCTCACTGCTCACTGGACGAGTGTCGCACTGGCCGACGCGAACGCACGACACGACGGCCACAGTCCCGCTTGCCGCGAACGTCGGGCGACCGGACCCGGCGGGCCGACCCGCCGAGCTACCCGAGGAGGCCGGGACCGGGGGAGCGATCGGATGCGCGAAGCACGTCACTGTATTCGGCCGCCATCCGCGAGCGGCGCATCGTCCGGCGCCGAGCATCGGCCAGCTCACGAACGTAGACCGCGCGTGTCACGTTGGCGTCTCGATGGCCGAGCAGGAACGCGACCTCATCCACGCTCTCGCCTGCCAGGAGAGCTCGGCTCGCGACCGTGTGCCGGAAGCTATGCATGGAGGGCAGTGCCCCGTGCGGGACTGGGACCGGACGTCCCCGGTCGTCGAGCGCATGCAGCAACGGAAACGTCGGTCGCCCTTCGCGATCGGCGGCTTTGAACTGTGCGGCGCGGAGCGCGCGAGCGATGTTGCGCTGACCGAACGGGCGGCCGGAGCGAGTCGCGAACACGAAGTCGTCATCGCCGACGAACGTCGATCGGCACCTGTGCTCGGCGAGGATCTGAGCAAGTTCCCGCGGGATCGGGACGGTTCGTGCCGAGCCGTCGGTCTTCGTCGGGCCGAGCGCTCCGTGCCGGTCAACCTGGTGGGCGAACTCGATCTCGGCGTCGTCGGCGTCGTCGATTCGGATGTTCGCCCAGCTGAGGGCAAGCAGCTCTGATAGCCGCGCGCCAGTGAGCGCGGCGACCGTGAAGAGCGTGCGGTACGGCTCCTCAGCCGCCGCGATCGTCTGTTCGAGTTCGCCGCGCTCGAACACCCGTCGTCGCTGGGCGTGCGACGGCTTCGGCCGCTCCGACGACAGCATGAGCGACACCGGATTGGTTCCGGCCCAACCGAGTCGGCGTACCGCATAGCGATAGATGCGATTCGTGACGCCGACGACGATCACGATCGTGGACTCGGCAAGGCCGTGAGCACGAAGCTCGCGGACCAAGTCCGCAAGATCATCGGGCGTGATTGTGTCGAGGCGTCGGGCGCCGAAGCGGTCAAGCAGGTGATGCTCGACCGCGTTGCGATAGCAGGACTGCGTCGCGGGCCGGAGGTCGATCACCGGCCCCTCGAGCCACCGGGCGGCCGCGTCGCCGAAGCGCAGCCGCCGATTGTTCGTGACCCGTTCCCCCCGGGCTCGCTGCGACAGCAAGTCGTTGCGCACCGCGCGAGCCGCGGTGATCCCGCCGTCGACGGTGCGCCACCGCTGCCTGCCAGCTACGTCCTTGAAGCCGATCTCATAGACGCCGGAGGCACGCTTGTAGATATTCCGCTCGACGCGGATCCGTCGCGGCTGCGCTGAGTTCTCCCTCATGCTGCACCTACGCAACGTGCCGCAACGACATCGCGAGGTGCCGCGGCCGCCCGCCGGTCCGGCGCCAGGCATCGAGGTCGGAGCGGCGGAAGTACAGCTTGCAGTTCGGGCCGTCCTGCTCGGCCGGAATTGCCCGTTCGGCCGCGAGCTTACGCAGCGTGTCCCGGTGGACCCCCAGGTAATCCGCGGCGTGCCTGGAATCGAACCACTCGTCCTGGCCGCTCGGTGTGTGTGCCTGGGACGGACCAGCCGCAGCTGCGAGTCGCTCCGCCAGACGCTCGGCGAGCTGATCGATCAGAGCATCGAGGAGCGAGCTTTCAGTGGCGGGGTCAATGCTCCGCATCCGGTCGGCCCGGTGGCTCGGCCGCTGGGACGAACGGCTTGCCAGCTCGAGCTGGGGTGTGGCGTACGCTGCCATAGTCGTGACCTCCTTCGTGGGTCTCGGCCAGGCCCCGGGGTGTTTGCCCACCGCCGGGGCCGATTGCTTTTGTGCTTACATCGTTACGCTATCAGCGCGTCCGGACGGATCCGCGTAACGATGTAAGCTCGCAGTGTGGTTCGCGTGGACACCGACGACTTGATCGACACGCAAGGTGTGGCCGAGATCCTCGGCCTTACCTACCGCAACACGGTGATCCAGTACCAGCAGCGATACAGCGACATGCCGAGGCCCGTTTTCGACCTCGGCAAGGGGCGTGTCAAGCTTTGGCTCCGGTCCGACATCACAGCGTGGGCGGACCGGCAGGCGGAAAGGGGCCGTACTCGGCCGGCTCGTCGCGTTCCTCGCTGATATTCGTGCACAGGCCAGGCATCGCACCGGGACGGCATTGCTGTCATCAGCCAGGATTCCTTGTCCCAGCGATCCCGTTCACACCGGGTTCCATCCACTCCTCGTCGGGAGACGGGTCTGGATGACCCGTCTGCCGACGAGGAGTCCCCCCGCGGAGCGGACGCTGGAAGCACGAGGCGTCTCGCGCGCCGCCGCAACCGCCGTCCCTGATGACCGGCCGGACGAGCCCCTCGACCCCGCCCTCAGAGAAGAAGTAGGGAACGCGCTCCATCGCTGTCACGAGCAACGCGAGTAAGGCCGCCGAAGCGCCGGACTTGGCCAACTGGAGATGCTCGGGGACCATCGTCGGGGGGGCGGCTGCGTGGCCCGAACCGATGGGTAATGGGTCGTCGGTCCCGGTTCTTGCCGAATGCGGGGCCCGGCGGCCAGCGTGCAGCATGCGGCACTTGCCGATGCAAAGTCGCTTCGGGACTCCGATGTTGGGGACTCGCCTCAGCGAGGTTAGATCGGTCCTCTCGCGGCTGCGTGGCCTGCCGCGGGGCAGGTGCCGCTCGACATTTGCCGAACCATTCTTGCGTGGCACCTGCGGTAGCTGCGGCCCTCGTTGCTGGAGTCGTCGCCGTGGCGACGACGATCATCACAGTCCTTGCTGGTCGCCAGCTCGAGCAGCGACGCCGTGACCAAGACCGGACAGAGCTGATCCGACGCTACCGCGATCCCCTCCTTCGGTCGGCGTACGACTTGCAGAGCAGGCTCTGGAACATCGTTCGCCAAAGATTCCTCGACGTTTATTACATCAATGGAGGGGCATCAGAACGCTCGTATGCAGTCGGCAACACGCTATACGTGATCGGCGAGTTCTTTGCCTGGATCGAGATCCTCCGGCGCGATCTCCAGTTCCTTGATCTCGGCGAGGAGTCGATGTCCAAGAGGCTCGTGGACCTTATCGAGGAGATCCGCGACAAGTTCTCGCGTGACGACATCGAAGGGCGGGTGTTCAGAGTCTTTCGCGGGGAGCAGCGAGCAATCGGCGAAGTCATGTCGATCACCTCATCGTCGACGACGGGGGACCCGCCGCGGCCCGAAGCGATGGGTTACGCGAGTTTCACCGCAAATCTAGAGACCCCCGACCTCGCAAGGTGGTTTAGTGACCTGAAAGAAGACATCGAGGACAGACTCACCAATGGGGACCGACACGATGAGACACGCCTCATCGTCGTCCAAAGGGCGCTGATCGATCTGCTGGAGTTCCTCGATCCGGACTGTCTGTACTTCCAGGCCGAAAAACGAACAAGAATCCCGTGATTTCGTCGGTACCAGCTTTGCAGACCGGCGCCCGAGCGGGGGTCGGCGTCGTCCTCTGCGGCGAACGCGCAAGGGTGGGCGCGCCGCCTGCGAGATCGCGGGATCCCAAAGCTGGCGGTAGGACCGGCGGAACATCCAGTCCTCGAGGAGGGCATCCGGGGGGTCGGTTAGAAACACGGCTGTCGCCGATAGGAGGGCGCTCGCGCTGGTGTGCAGAATTGGCCAGATACCTATGCACGCTCCGAGGCCAGCATCGGCGAGCCGCCGGGCGACGGCATCCGACCGCGCGACTCCTAATTCGCCAACGCGATGGCACGACGCGAGGCATCCGCAGGACGAAAGGAATCGCGCGGGGCGTTGCGTGCCAAGGCCCGAGAGCGAATGAAGGCCGGCGCGTGTTTCGGCACGGGGCCTCGGGCAACTGACGCCGGCCACTCCAAGCTGTCTCCATGGGCAGCTGTCGGATACTCGAACACCTAAACCTCTCGTACAGCTAGCCGGTAACATCGACGAGTGGTTCCAGGTCTGAGGCTTCGTCTTGCCTTCCAGCGAGTCCGCGACGAACTCCTCGAGCAGCCGAAGAGCGGGCGCGCTTTTGTAGCTAATCGGTTTGAGTTGTCCCTCATAGAGGTGGCCTACGGGGACTGGATCACAAACTTACGGGCTGAACTCGGGTCTGACATCTGGACGCCTGGTCCCGTTGAGTTCTGCAACGCTCCCAAAGGTCGTGGATTGGTTCGCCCGGGAGTTCGGATGGCGATCCGAGATCGCGTGGTCTACACAGCGGCGGTTGGCATGTGCCTGCGGAACATAGATGCTCAAACACGCTGGTCTCAGAAGCGCATTGACTTCGCCACTCAGATCAACAGCAACAAGCTCTCGAAACGTGAATGGCTTCGATCGCCTTTCGTTGGCTGGAAAGCATGGCGCGACGAGAGCCTTCGCCTGCTTGCACTCAGGCGTTCGACGTTCGTCGTACTGGCGGACATCGCTGGCTACTTCGAAAACATCAGTATTTCCCTGCTCACGTCAGACCTGCTTCAGGCTGGCTGTCGCGAGGACGTGATCGTACTCTTACGAAAATGTCTCAATCACTGGTGCCAAACGCCCGATCGTGGGTTACCACAAGGGATTCTCGCGTCAGATATCTTGGCAAAGGTGTACCTCGAAGCATTTGATCGGCACTTGAAAGGTCACGGCCTTCGTCACGTACGCTATGCCGATGACCTTCGTATCTTCTGCAAGTCCGAGCGCGAGGCGCGCGAAGCTCTTGTCAAGGTCACCGAACTACTTCGCCAGCGTGGCCTGACCCTGCAATCAGCCAAGACTCAGATCACCAAGGCGGCTGGGCTGGAGCCTGAGTTTGAGGGTGCCGTCCCCGCAATCCAGGCTCTGCAACGCGATTTCATCGTAGACAAGAAGATTCGCCAGCAGATGGTCGACGACCCCTCCATTCCTATCTCGGCTATCGACGATCTTGCGGGATCCGACCCCACAACATTTGACCCGAAGGTCATACAGCGGGCTTTCCGAAGGTTCGTGGTTCAAAGCGAGTCCCCCGACAAAACGATGCGCCGGTTCTTGCTTAGGCGGTTTGCCGCCCTACACGACGACACGGCCGTTGAATACTGCGAAACGCTTGTCGTCGATGCTCCCGAGGCCACTACCGAAATTCTGCGCTACTTCCAGGATCTGGACGATCCGGCCCGGTTTGAGTTCGCACTAGTCCGCGCGCTTAGGGATCCAGACCTGACGATGTATCCGTACCAGCAGTGCCTGATTCTCGACTGGCTATGGCGCAATGCGCATTCCCTCCGGAAGCCTACGAGGGCAACCATCCGGAAGATTGCGCTCAGCGGGGACACCCCGAGCTACGTTCGCATCGTTTGCGAGGCACTTCTCGGACGATTTGGCGACATCGCCGATCGCGAGCGGATCGCTACGCGCTTCGGTAGCAGCTCGGATCCGCTCGAGCGTGCCCAGCTGTTGTGTTGCTTGTCCAATCTAGAGAAAGGCCGGAGGAACGCCCTAATGGGGCGCGTGAAAGACGAAGGACCATGGGTGGCACGCGCGGTGAAACTGATGCGTCTCGCCCCCACGGGCGGTAACTGAGGGCGTATCACAGGGCCTAGACGTCCCTAGGACTTCCGCCGGCCGTCGCGACTGCTTCCATCGCGCGATAGCCAGTCACCGCTGCAACTGGTCTGGCGACCGACCGCTCGCCGGCAGCGAGCTGCTGAAGGCGGTCGTGGCGCCGCGCCCGCCGGACGCCTTCGTCGTCGCCAACGCGCTCGTCCGCCGCATGACCGTCGGATGACGAAAGCGATCGTCGGGCAACGAGGTCTGCGACGCGTGCCTCTGGGCGGATGAAGGCGCTGGCTGATTCAGGCACCGCGGCTCTAGCTGACGTCGCAAGTCCGGGCTCAGCAGTACCGGCCCGCGAAGGCTGGCGCGACAGTTCCGGCGGTGAGCTGATTGGTGGCGCGGCTGGGTGCTCGCGGCGAGCGTCGGCCGGCGAGCCAAGAACGGCAGTAGCGGGGCACGCTGGCGAGGAATCGGCCGCCGGCCCCTGCGGAAGTGCAGGAGCCCGCGTCCCGCGCCGATGATGGAGGGGCCGCGGATCGTCGGTTCCGTGAGCTCGTTCGCTCAAGATCAACAGCTGCCGTCCGATCACTCCGGCTGATCATGCTGGACAGAACCTGGGGGCCGACATAGACTCGCGCCGTGGAGAATGCATGAGTTCCCGTCGGTTAAGGCGCGGAAGCTGCTGGCGGTACTTCAGCGGGAGCCGCTCGCCTTCGAGATCGTCAGGCAGAAGGGATCGCACCGGAGGATGAAATCACGGAACGGTTATGGGGTGCTTACCTTCTCTTGGCATGACGGCGCGACCATCCCGCCCGGATTGGTCGAGAAGACGCTAGTCGAAGACGTGGGTCTTGACCGCGAGAAAGCGCTGGAACTGCTCTAGGAGATGAGATGCCGACCTCTGTGAACGTGATCTACCACTACGAAGACGGCAGTTGGTGGGCCGACTCTCCAGACATTGCGCGCTGGAGCGCTGCCGCGCCCGAGATCAGCGACCTCGTCGACCTCGTCCTCGAGGGCGTCCCGTTCGCCCTTGGGACCGACGATGTCGAGATCACGCACACGCCGGCACCCGATCTGATGGACGTGTTCCGCGGTAGGAGTGTGGGCGGACGCCTACGTCTGCAGATCAGCGCAGCATTCCGCGGTTTGCTCCCCGATCCGCCGCGCGTCGCGGCCCCCGCGGGCGGGACCCCGATCGCCTGTGGAAGCTGATCTACTTCTCTGCGACCACGCTGAGGCGGTCAACGGCAAGCTCTACATCAACGGGGGCGGCTGGAACGCGATCTTCGCGCCCGGCCTACCGATATCGGTCTACCTCGCTGCGCTCATCACCCTGGATTGGAACGAGAGCAATATCCGGCACCAGCTGGTCGCCGAATTGCTCACCGAGGACGGCGAAGTGGTCGAAAACGGTGATCCTCCACAGCCGGTGAGGGTCGAGGCCCAGATGGAGGTCGGCCGCCCGCCGGGTATCCGGCCTGGGACCGAGCTGGTGGCCCCGATGGTGCTTGGCTTTCAGGGGCTCACCCTTCCGGAGGGCGGATATGTGTGGCGCCTCGCATCCGGCGATGCTGTCCTGGCTCGCCGTCCCTTCCAGGTTGTCGCGCCGCCGGCGGGGCTCCCCGGATTCCCGCCCGGGACGTTCGGCCGCTGAATCCGCGGCGACTCCGGGCGGGCGTTCACCAGCAGACTTGCTGCTGGGCCGATGCTCGCACTGCGACGACGCAGAGGGCTCGCAGCTGAGCAAGCGGGTGCTCGCTCTCGCCCATCAGCAGCGGCGTGTGAAAGTCCCCTGCGGACGAGTGCTTTGCTCCGCCGGACGCCGCCGAGCTGACAATCGCGTCGGCGACGCCTGGGTCGTGCCGATCGCCGGCGCCGGAGGATTGCTACGCCACCGCGACGATGGGGACCCTCAGCGTATTCAAGGTCGCCGCTTCGCCTGACAGAGGCGATGGCTTCTGTCGAACCCATCGAACTGTTCGAGCCGTGAGCCGGATGTCGCTTCGACTACGCTGACGCGGCGCCCGCGGACGGACCGGCCAAAACGAGTCTGCGAATATGGCCTGCACGGCCGGATTGAGGTCAAGCCGCCTCCTCAGAGACTCCCTCCTGACTGGGTGCGTGCGCCAAGACGATGGTCGCAATGCTCGAGTAGCGGATCGCGTCGCCGATCATCACCGACGAAAGAGTTAGGTCAGCAACCTGCATGGTGCTCCCCCGAGCCATCCGCTCGATGTTCGTCTGCATCTGTCGGACGTGGTTGTCCAGCCCGTGATCCATCGGATCGCCTTGCGTCTCTGTGACAACTAGCTGTGTGTGCATCCTGTGCCCCTTCCTAGTTCTGACCGCACCGCTCGCTGACGACGCGGCGTGGCTCATGCCGCGCCGTGCCCTACTTCTCGCCCTGATACTCGAGCGCGATCTCCAGAACGGGCGGCAGGTATCCGATCGGGATGATCGAGGAACTTATCGGGTCATAGTTTCCGTTGCGGTCGATCCGCACCCGGATCGCCGGGTCCCCCTGATTCTCGCTGTCATTCCAGTTATGCGTACCGGCCTCGAGCGTGACTACCGTGCCGTCGTCGTAGCTGGCTAGCGGGCGAGTAAATCGGCCGTCGACCTGGAACATGCATCTACCTCCTGGGATGATTGCTTGCTAGCCGAGCGTTGCCATTCACGGAGGCGCCGTCGATCATCCGGCGTCCGCCCAGGGCTATCGGCTGCTGCTTGGCGAGCCGCAAGCATCTCACCGCCCGCTATGGGACGCGGGTTCCCTTCCAATCCGCCGAGTGTGGTGGGCGCGCTCCGGAAGATCGCTTTGGCGTTGCGCCTGCGCTCGCCCCGTGTGAGCGCTATGGCGACATTTGGCTCGGCTAGCGAGCTTCCTTATGGAGCACGGGCTGTCACGCGTGCTTCTCTGCGGCCTTCTCCATCCAGTGGATTAGGCGGCGCACAACCGCGATCGACTCATCAGCTCCGGCCTGATCGACTGAGGCGCCATCGTGCACAACGCCGTTCCGTCGCAGGACGTGCTCGTTGTATTTAGTCCAGAGTTGTCCAGAATCACTGATCGGACGGCCGATAAGAGCGGTGAAAAGCGCCTGGCTCTGCTTGTCGCGCAATCCTGCCGAGCGCGGCTTGACGAACTCCGCGACAGCTGGCGGCATGACGCTCAATCCGACATCGCGGATCAGGTCCCGCGCGTAGATCTCAAACGCGGTCTGTGCGGCGACGACTGCGTATTCGAAATGGCCAGACATGGCTAGCCCGCGTGCCTTCGCAAGCAGCTCCTCGTGGTAGGTCGCTGGCTCATCTATTGGTCCCACGACGAATCCGATCGACGGCGGCTTCGGCGTCAATCCGGCCTGCGATCGAAGCCTCGTCCACGTACCCGTCGCTTGGTTGACCGCTCCGCCGAGACTTCCGGCATCGACATCGAGGACTAGCACCGACCGGCCGTCAGAGCCGTCCGGGAAGACCTCCGTGACCACACCGTGCCGCTCGGGCGGCATCATGTCTATGGCGGCGTCGCGCATCGCCTCGACCTCTGGATCGTCGAGCGCCAAGTTCACCTTCCAGGTTGTCACGAGAGCATTGTGCGCCCCCGGTCGGCGGACTGCAGAGAAAGTCTTGCCTAGACTGAACGACCGCTGTTTCAAGTGGTCGGGTCAGACGATGGGTCGATCGACACGCGAGCGGTCTACTGCCCGACTCGGCACGACTGCTTTCGTCGTGACGGCTGGGTGCCACTTGCGACTGCTTCGGCGACGACGGAGGCGCCCTGCGCGCATGACCTCAGGACCGTGTGCGCAGCTCGGTGGCGGCGACGGCTCGGTCGCCGACCGTCGTGCACTAACACGCCCCTTCTTCGACGGTCTGCGGACGTCTCCGACGGGAGTCTGAGCATCCGAGACATGCGGAACCGGTCGCGCAAGCCACGTGGCTGCGGTAGACCTCGCGGGTGGCGCGAATCCTGAGACTCCGTAAACCCGACACCTGCGTCGTCTGCGGGACGAGCCTCGAGGCCGGCGAACGCGCGTGGTGGGACGCCGCCGACAAGACCGTCGCCTGCGTCGATTGTCACGGCGAGCAACCGACAGCGAACGAGAAGGAAGCTGGCGAGTTGGATCGTGGACACGCCGGCGCGAGCGCCGGCCGGGAACACGCCCGGCGCAAAGCCAGCCGTGAGACGCGCGTCCGGGAGGCCCACCCGCACCTCGGCGGGCTGATGCTCTGGCTCCAGGACGCGCCGCAGCACGAGGTGGCGTTCAAGACAGGCGAGCTCGGCGAGGTCGGCGTCGGTGAATCGCTCGAACGCCGCACCGCCGAGGGACCGGCGGTCGTTCTCCACGACCGGCGGATGCCTCGCGGCCGAGGGAACATCGACCACATCGCGATCGCGCCCACCGGCGTATTCGTGATCGACGCCAAGGCCCACTCGGGGACCGTCCGAATCGAGAACCCGCTGTTCGGCTCGGCGAAGCTGCGAATCGCCGGACGCGATCGCACCGGCCTGATCGACGGGCTCAACCGCCAAGTCCTCGCCGTCCGCGAAGCGCTCGATCGCGCCGGTCGTCCCGACGTTCCGATCCAAGGCGTGCTGTGCTTCACAACCGCCGACCTCCCGCTGTTACGCACTCTGAAGATGCGCGGGCACCTCCTGCTCTATCGCAAAGCGCTCGCCAAAAAGCTCAACGCGGACGGCGCGCTCGAGCCGGCCGAGATCGAGGCGATCGCCCGCGACCTCACGCGCGAGCTGCCAGCCGCGTGACTCGACGACGGATGCGGTCGTGCGCGGCGCCGGCGAGCCGGTCCGACGGCGGAAACCCTAACGTCGCCGAGGCGATGGCGAGCTCGACGGCGGATGCGATGATCGAAGCGATCGTGCGCGCGGCGCCGCGGTCGAACGAGGCAATGCTGCACATCGGCGTCATCTGCCAAGGCACACGCGAACCGCCGTGACCGAAGTCCAGGCGGGAGGGTACGAAGGAGATCACCTGCGGGCCGCCGAAAGGTTTGCCAACCTAGTCGCGAAACCTAAGATCGGCACCCAGAATAGATGGCTGCGTCAGCGACAGTCGCACATATCGAACCCGCAGTACTCCGCTGGGCTCGCGAGTCCGCTGGATACTCGGCGCGGCGCGCGGCGGACGAGATCGGCGTCGATAAGTGGTACCTCGAATTGGTCGAAGACGGGCACGAATTGCTCCTGCTCGACGAAGCCGAGAAGGCCGCCGAGGTCTACGGTCGTTCGCTCGCGTCCTTGTTTCTCCCGGAGCCACCAGACGAGGAGCCGCAGGAGCTGCAGTTCCGGCGTCTACCGGGGACCCCGAAGCCTCCCTGGGGCCCAGAGGTTCAGCTAACGGCGCGACGGGTCTCCGAGCGACAGGAGGTCGCGCTTGAAATCTACGAAGCGCTGGACGAGCCCGCGCCATGGCCGGCCCGGTCCGAGAGGCTTGTCCGCACAGATAAAGAGTCGCTTTCAGCGGTAGTACGTGAGCTACTCGGAGTCTCGCGGGAGGAGCAGGCGAGCTGGAGTCAGGACGACTACGCACCATTCCGCGGCTGGAGGGCCGCCGTCGAACGGCTTGGCGTCCTCGTGATGCAGGCTGGAGGCGTGCCCGTCGAAGAGATGCGCGGATTCGCATCGATCGAGCCCGCGGAGGTCCCCGCGATCCTCGTCAACAACAAGGACGATCCGCGTGCGCGTGCATTCACCGTTCTGCATGAATTTGGGCACGTCGTCCTTGCTCGTAGGGGCGAGTCGGTCGGACCAGCCACCGAGAGGTGGTGCGAGTCGTTCGCCGGGCGCGTGCTGATGCCGAGTGATTGGCTCCGCGAAGCGCTCGATGCCTCGGAGGCGAGAACTACTTTCGGGCGGGTCCGAGACGTCGCTCGGACCTTTCACGTAACGCCGCTCGCCGCCGCAGTTCGCATCACGCGTGCGGGTCTCGTTTCTCGCGACGAGGGGGGCGGAGTAATCGGAGCGATCCAGCGGCGCGGGCGGGAGCGGGACGAGGAGGAAGACGGCGGAGGGAGGGGGGGGAATTACTACCTCAACCAAGTCAGTTGGTTTGGCCCGAGCTACCTCCGGCTGGTGTTCGCGGCGCTCGATAACGAACTGGTGACGCTCCCAACTGCATCTGGTCTCCTGAACGGGGTCAAGGTCAAGAACTTCGCGCGGCTTCGAAATGAACTCGAAGCGCGGTGACGAATTCGTCTTTGACTCGAGCGCCTTCATCAACGGCGCTCACCATCACTACCACCTGGACACAATGCGCCCTGTCTGGGACCTTGTCGAGGCCGCAATCGACGACGGGCGGGTCGTCCTAATACGCGCCGTCTACCGCGAGGTCCTAGAACAGGACGACGAGATCTCGAAGCTGGTCGCGCGACACGCTGAGGCGATAGCGGAACCTACGGAGCAGGCGCAGCGACGCGCAGGCGAGTTCGAGGGGTTCTTCAGCCGTTCGAAGCTCCGCGACCAAGCAGACCCTTGGGTCATGGCGGAGGCCGAGGCGCGCGAAGCGGTTGTCGTGACCTACGAGGGAATCACCTTCTCCGGGGACCCGGCAAAGGGCTCGGACAAGAAGCTCCCCGCCATTTGTAAGAACGTCGGCCTCGACTGTTGCACGCTCGCCCAGGCTCTCCGAGACCTGGGCCTGAAGCTCGGGTGAGCCGTTGCGCCGCGGCAGCGGTCGGTCAAAGACTGCCGAGAGGTACATCGTGTCGACCAGCGTTTGGGATCGAGCATTCCTTTGCTCGAGGAGCCCCTCCACGGAGCTAACATCGCTTTGGCGATCGAGAGTCGGTGACGACGTACGGACAGCCGCCACGGCGAGAGCGTCACAGTCGATCTGGAGCTTCCGGCGGCAGACCAGCCTGCGCCTCGAGCGCAGCCGTCGGCTCGGGAACGTCGTTGGGTTCGACGGTGTCGAGCCGGTCTCGATCTGTGCCGCCGGCGATGTCGAGTTCTAGAGGTCGGCCGCGGCCGTACGCGGTCGAGAATTGATCGATGAACGGTCGGTGCCAAGGGGTTGGATATATCGCCTCGATCGAGAGGCCAGATCGCTCCTCGAGCAGCCCGCGAAGGAAGGGCTTGGTTGCCATCGGAATCACGATGCGAAAGATCTCCACCTTTCCAATCGCGGCATTACTCTTCTCCCCTCGTCGCGCGAGGCGATTCGCGATGGCGTTCGTGCCGCCCTGCGCAAGATCGAACGGAAGTGTCGTGTCCGCCCGTTCCGTGGGGCGAGCGAGCGGACCAAATAGGAACGAGCCGCGCTGCGTGCGGATCCGGTCAGTGACAGGCGGCGGGACGTACCACCAGACCTGATCGCCCACCGAACGCACAACGTCCGGCATCTCGCGGGACATGAATGGTCGTGCGTCGAGCGGCGCAATCCAACGCTCGTGCGGCGGACGCTTCAGCCCGAACAACGCGCCGGGTCTCTTATCGAGGCGGTCGGGATCCTGCGCATCCGCGAACGCGATCATCCAGAGTGCGATGAGTGGGTCGGTCGTCACATCCAGCAGGGGCGTCGCTGCACCGTGATGCTGCAGGGTTGCCAGAAGGGCTAGGTCTGGGAGGCGGCTCCCATCGAGTCGGTCAAGTTAGACGCGTCGGGCAGCTTTTATCAGAGCCTCTGTTGCGACATTCGTGGTTGCGTCGTCGTGCGGGAAGCTCGACCTCAGTACGCGTGAGTGCATCCCTGGCTCGACGCCGTAGGCGCCGTCCGCTTGGCCACGCCAAAGCCAGATGTGGTTCTTGAAGGTCGTGTGCAGCCACATGGCCGCTGTCAGGATGTCTCGCGCCTTCTGTTCGGCGCTGGTCGCCTCCGGCTTCCATTCATGCACGCTGGCGACGCTACCAGTGGAGCAAACTACGGGTGACCACCACGTCCCGTGTTGCAGCCGACGCTGAGTCAGCCATTTCGGCAGCGTCGGCAGACCGCAGCTTTCTCCAGCCTCCACCGGGATTGCAAGCTGGGGCGGTCACCGGGGGCGGCGGCCCACGTCGCCAGCCTTACGACTGCTTCGGCGTTCTTGCACGACCAGGCCGGGACTTCTGCTATGGCGACGAGCGGTTGGCCCGTGTCGGCAGTACGCGCTTCTACTTCGGTCCCTGAGCCCCCCACCTTGGTTGTACCCGTCTTACTCGGTGTCCTTCGCGGCGACAGAAGGCGTCAGCGGCAGCTCAAGGAACCGCTCGACGTGCTCCGTCGCGACGTCTCTCGCCAAGCGCAAGACCTTCGGCACCGGCACCTCGGTCCCGATGAGGGCAAAGCGGGTCCGCCGTGTCACGTTGCGGGCAGCCGCCTCCGCCTCTCCCCCCGCCTGCGCCTCCGCATGCGCCGCCATGTGCGCCCGCCTCCGCTCTTGCGCCTGCGCGCGCTCCTCAGGTGTCTGCGGAGCGATCTCCGCATAGTCGGAGACGTGGAGGGCTTCATGAAGCTCGACCTTGTAGTGGTGGGGTCGGACTTGGTGCGTGAGTTGGTGACGTAGATCGAGCAGGTCGCTGTAGCGGTGTTCGCCACGAACGCCCGCCGCCCACGCAGCCGGGTCCCCCGGCGCGGCACGCAAGACGTCTCGATGTTCTGGCCTCTTGATTCCCTCGAGGTCGAGATCGCGGGCGTCATCACCCGAGATTCCACAGTAGAGCCGTCCCAACGCGGCGGCACAAAGGTCGAGCGCCGTGATCGCGCTCCCAGCCGCCCACCGGACATGCGCCATGTCGACCACCTGCCAGTTGTGGCCGAGGACGTCCGTCGCCGCGTCTAATGGGACTAGTTGCCCGTCGATGTCGGATAGGTAGTGCAGGCCGTTGACGCACTCGACGGCGAACGAGATCCGGGCGGACACGTCTCCGCTCAGTCGCTGGGCCGTCGCCGCGGCGTCGCTCGCCCAGTCATGTGGTGCCACACCACAAGCCTAGGCGACCATGCGCCGCATGGACGGAAATCGGAGTAGCGACTGCTGCGCGATCAAGATGCCGGTGTCCATGCGCTGGAGCGTCGCCGCCAACGCGATCGCTCCCAGGCCGGATCCGACCGTAGACCGCCGCGAAGCGCACGACTGCTTTGGTCTTCGGACGATCGCGAGGGCACGCCATCGCAACGGCGACATCTCGATGACGCCCGATCGCCCGGGTCGCGTGATCGTTTCCGCACGAAGGCGATCACGAGCTCGGCGTCGAGACGACGCCCCTCT
>Ga0302324_100003203_pt1 | contig 37039 bp, 33 predicted proteins | sample Palsa_T0_1_FD_201949 | JGI IMG/M metagenome (GOLD analysis project Ga0302324, IMG submission 201949) | Peat permafrost microbial communities from Stordalen Mire near Abisko, Sweden - Palsa_T0_1 | ecosystem: Environmental > Terrestrial > Soil > Palsa > Peat permafrost | place: Sweden: Abisko... | reverse complement strand
GCAAAGCGGAGTGGAAGATGTTTTTATCGCCGGAGTCCCGCTCTATGCCGCGCGCCCCGGAATGAAACCGGAAAATCTCGGCGTGGTAGTTACCACTGGTCCGGAAACCCGTTTTCATTTCGTTTCCCGAATTCGTCCCACGCGAATCCTGATCGATCCCCGCCTCACGCTGCTCTGCCGCACGGATTAAATCCCGCGGCGTACGCATTGCAATAGGCCCTCGGGAAATTTCCTGCCGATTACATTTTTTTACACAGAAGTTTTTAGGGATTCAACTTGCACGCGCGGTTCTGCGGTCTTATGCTATGCAGTCCTAAGTGAGGCATCCCGCGAGCGGCCGGGGATTCGGGCCGCGGCGCTAAATTGTAACGCTCTCATTGCATATCAGAAGCACTTGGGACCAGTGTCCGGCGCTCCGGGTGGGGTCACTCGAGCGGACGGCAGCGAATTATCGATGCCCCCTTTAAGCAGGTTTGCAGATATCTAACAGATTTAAGGGTGGGTTACTTCGTGGATCCTGAGGGTTCACAAAACATCGAAGCGGGCCAGGCTCCGATTCTAGAGCCGGGCCATACGCTTGCGACGGTCACCGACAAGATCAGCTCGATCGTGCTCGGCAAGGGCACGAGCAAGGGCTGGATGTTCGGCTTCGCCATCTCCTTCGCCCTCCTGATGCTGCTGAACGTCGCGGTGACGTATTTGTTGGTCAAGGGTGTGGGGATTTGGGGCATTCGAATACCGATCGGCTGGGGATTCGCGATCGTGAATTTCGTTTGGTGGATCGGTATCGGCCACGCCGGCACTTTGATTTCCGCAATTCTTCTACTATTGCATCAGAAATGGCGGACCTCCATTAACCGCTTTGCTGAAGCGATGACAATTTTTGCGGTGGCCTGCGCCGGCATGTTCCCGCTGCTGCACATGGGCCGGCCATGGATGTTCTACTACCTGCTTCCCTATCCCAATGCCATGTGGATGTGGCCGCAGTTCCGCAGCCCGCTGGTCTGGGACGTGTTTGCCGTGTCCACTTACGCCACGGTGTCGCTCCTGTTTTGGTTCGTGGGCATGGTCCCGGACCTAGCCACTCTTCGGGACCGGGCGAAGAATCGCGCGGCGCAGGTCGTTTATGGCGTGCTGGCCATGGGCTGGCGCGGCTCGGCGGTTCACTGGTCGCGATACGAAACGGCCTCGATGCTTCTGGCTGGGTTGGCTACACCGCTGGTCATATCCGTACACACCGTGGTGAGCTTCGATTTCTCGGTGGCAATCGTTCCAGGATGGCACAGCACCATCTTCCCGCCCTATTTCGTGGCCGGCGCAATTTATTCCGGATTTGCCATGGTAATTACGCTCTCCATTCCGATTCGAAAGTTTTACCACCTGGAAGATTTGGTTACCATGCGGCATCTGGACAACATGGCCAAGGTCATGCTCGCTACCGGCGTCATCGTAGCTTACGGCTACATGATGGAAACCTTCATGGCCTTCTACAGCGGAAATCAGTACGACCGCTTCATGATCATGAACCGCATGACCGGACCGTACGCCTGGGTTTATTGGCTGCTGATCACCTGCAACATCGTGATTCCGCAAATATTGTGGTCGCGCAAAGTGCGCAATAGCGTTCCGATCTTGTTCGTCGTGGCGCTGATTGTGAACGTGGGCATGTGGCTGGAACGGTTTGTGATCGTGGTGGTGAGCCTGCATCGCGATTACATTCCATCGTCCTGGGGCACTTACATTCCCACGCGCTGGGACTGGGCCACTTACGTTGGAACGATCGGGCTTTTCCTGACGCTGTTTTATCTGTTCATCCGCTTCCTGCCGATGATTTCGATCGTGGAGATGCGCTCATTGGTCGAGGAAACGAATGAAGAAAGCCGTCCCAAGTAAGCGAGGCTGAAGGTTTAGATGTCGCAGATATTTCATCACAGCACGAATGTTCTCTCGCGCCTGAGCATTTACGGGGGTGTGTTCATTGTCGCGCTGCTCGGTGCGGCGCTGTATGGCATAGAGCTCTCGCCCTGGTACACGGATGTAAATGTGGCGCGCGAGCAGCCCGTTCCCTTCAGCCACAAGCATCATGCGGGGGAACTCGGGATCGATTGCCGCTACTGCCACACCTCGGTCGAAAAGTCGGCGTTCGCGGGCGTGCCGCCGACGCAAACTTGCATGACCTGCCATTCGCAAATCTGGACCAACGCCGCGATGCTCGCGCCGGTGCATGCCAGCTATCGCGACGACAAATCGATTGCGTGGACGCGCGTAAACGCGCTGCCCGAGTTCGTCTATTTCGATCACAGCATTCACATCAGCAAGGGCATTGGCTGCACTACGTGCCATGGCCAAGTGGCGGAAATGCCGCTGACCTGGCGCGCGCAGACTTTGTATATGTCCTGGTGCCTGGATTGCCATCGGCAGCCGGAAAAATACGTGCGCAGGAAATCGGAAGTCTTCAATCCGAATTATCACGCGCCGGCGGACCAGATGGAGCTCGGAGCGACACTCGTGAAGGAATACAAAATCAAAAGTTTGCAAAACTGTTCCGTGTGCCATCGATGAAAGCTGGAAAATCAAGATTATGAGCTCAGACGCAAACATACCGGACCGCAATTCGATCGATCTTGCCGCCGCAAAGACGAAACTGGCGCAGGGCGGAGAGAAGCGCTTTTGGCAAAGCCTCGAGGAGCTGTCCGAAACGAAAGAGTATCGGGAATTCCTCGAGCATGAATTTCCCCACGATACGGCGAAGAATCCCGAAGGAATCGACCGCCGGGACGTTCTGAAGCTCGCGGCCGCTTCCGCGGCCCTTGCCGGGCTGAGCGCCTGCACCAAACTGCCCACCGAAAAAATTGTTCCGTACGTCAAGCCGCCCGAGGAAATCATTCCGGGCAAGCCGCTCTTCTATGCGACTTCGATGCAACTCGCCGGAGTCGCCGCGGGCTTGTTGGTTGAAAGCAACATGGGGCGCCCGACGAAGATCGAGGGCAATCCCGAACACCCCGGCAGCCTCGGAGGCACGGACGTCTTCGCGCAAGCCTCGGTTTTGACCATGTATGATCCCGACCGATCGCAAACCGTGATTCACGAAGGGCGGATCAGCGATTGGAACGCGTTCGCCGCAGCGATGGGTAACGCGCGAGTGCGGCAAGCGGCAAAGGGTGCGGGACTCCGGATACTGACCGAAACCGTGACGTCGCCTTCCCTCGCCGCGCAAATTCGCGCGGTCTTGGCGCAGTTTCCGGAAGCGAAGTGGCATCAGTACGAGCAGTGCGGGCGCGACAACGTGCGCGCGGGTGCGAAACTGGCTTTCGGCAAGCCGGTCAATCCGGTTTACAAATTCGATAAAGCAGACGTAATCGTGTCCCTGGACGCGGATTTTCTTACAGCGGGCGCGGGCCATGTGCGTTACGCGCGGGAATTTTCGGCGCGCCGGTCAATGGAGTCTCCGTCATCAAATCCAAACCGGCTTTACGTCGTCGAGTCCATGCCGACCAGCACAGGCGCGATGGCGGACCATCGCAAACCCCTCAGCCCGAGCGGCATTTCGGGCTTTGCGCACACGCTTGCGGCATCGGTCGGAGTTGCGGTTCCAAATGGCACGGGAGAATTTCCCGTCGAATGGACGCACGCGGTCGCAAAAGACTTGCAACAGCACCGCGGATCTTCGCTGGTGATCGCGGGAGAAGAGCAGCCTGCATTCGTTCATGCTTTGGCGCATGCGATGAATGCCGCGCTGGGCAATGTGGGCAAGACCGTTTACTACACGGACCCGCTCGAAGTGAACCCGGTTGATGGAATCGAATCGCTTCGCGACCTCGTGAACGATATGAAAGCGGGAAAAGTGGACGCGCTGCTGATTCTCGGCGGCAATCCTGTTTACGACGCGCCCGCCGATTTTGATTTTGGTCCGGCATTGCTCAATGTGAAACTGCGCGTTCATTCCGGACTGTATTACGACGAGACCGGAGAGCTTTGCCACTGGCACGTTCCCGCGACACATTACCTCGAATCCTGGGGCGATGCGCGAGCCTACGACGGCACGATAGGCATCATTCAGCCGCTGATCGCGCCGCTGTATTCCGGTTGCCATTCGACGTACGAAATAATCGCTCTGCTCGGAACCGAGCCGGGCAAATCGAACCACGACATCGTGCGCGATTACTGGAGCGGGCAGCGTCCGGAGAAGGACAGAGCGTTCGAGGCGCTCTGGGAGCGCTCGCTGCATGACGGCCTGATAGCTGGAACTGCCTTGCCGGCCATTTCTGTTTCAGTGCGGTCGGATGTCGCCAAGGTGGAAGCACCCGGAAAATTCGAAGAGAATCCCGGCCAAGAAATTTCGTTACGTCCTGACCCGGCGATTTTCGATGGACGCTTCGCGAATAATGGATGGCTGCAGGAACTTCCCAAGCCCAATACGAGATTGACTTGGGACAACGCGGCGATGATCAGCGCGGCCACCGCGCAGAGTCTGGGACTCGCGAGCGGTGATTACGTGAAGCTCAAACTCTTCGACCGCGAGACAAAGGCGGGCGTCATGATTGTTCCAGGCCACGCCGACAACACCGTGACACTCCACCTCGGCTACGGCCGGCGCCGTGCCGGCAAAGTCGGCACCGGCCCCGGATTTAACGCCAATTTCATTCGACAATCGGCAGCACCGTGGAGCGCGTTTGGCCTGCGCATCGAGAAGACGGGCGAAAAGTATTATTTTGCGGTCACGCAGCATCAATACATCATCGACCGCCAGGGTCACGGGTCGGAAGAAGAAAGCGACAACGCTTTCAAGCGCGATCTGATTCAAGTGGCCACGCTCGAGGAGTTTCGCGCCAATCCGAATTTTGCCCGCGAAGGAAATGAACCCACGCCGGGACTCTCGCTCTATCCTGCCTTTAAATACGAAGGTTATTCCTGGGGCATGTCGATTGACCTGAACAAGTGCGTGGGGTGTAACGCTTGCGTGGTCGCTTGCCAGTCCGAAAATAATATTGCCGTGGTCGGCAAGGACCAGGTGATCGCCGGGCGCGCCATGCACTGGATCCGGATCGACACCTATTTCCGCGGCGGCCTCGAAAATCCGGAAATGTATTATGAGCCCATGCCGTGCATGCACTGCGAAAACGCGCCGTGCGAAGTGGTGTGTCCGGTCGGGGCCACGACCCATAGTCCGGAAGGGCTGAACGAGATGACCTACAACCGTTGCGTGGGAACTCGTTATTGCTCGAACAACTGTCCTTACAAAGTGCGGCGGTTTAACTTCTTTCTGTTTTCCGACTGGCATACGCCGAGCCTCTACGGCGTGCGCAATCCAAACGTGACCGTGCGCAGCCGCGGCGTGATGGAGAAGTGCACCTACTGCGTGCAGCGCATCAATGGGGCGAAAATCCGCTCGGAGGAAGAAAACCGCAGCGTGCGGGACGGCGAAATCGTCACCGCCTGCCAGGGCGCGTGCCCCGCTGACGCCATCGTGTTCGGCAATATCAATGACCCGAATAGCCGCGTGGCAAAGCTCAAGGCTCAATCGCGAAATTATAGTTTGCTGGCGGAATTGAACACGCGGCCGCGCACGACCTATCTGGCGCGCGTGCGGAATCCTAATCCGGAGATTCACGAATAAGAGATGAAACGCAAAGCTATCTACGGACTCCTGGCGGAATTCGAGACGCCGGAACAGCTTCTGGAAGCGGCGCATCGCACGCACGACGCCGGCTACAAAAAGATCGACGCGTTTACCCCGATGCCGGTCGAAGGGATGGCGGAAGCGGTTGGGTTCGAACACACCACGCTGCCGGCGGTCGTTTTCACCGGCGGATTGCTCGGCGGGCTCTTCGGCTTTTTTATGTGCTATTACGCGAACGTAATCAGTTTTCCGCTGAATATCGGCGGCAAGCCGTACAACAGCTGGCCCTTCTGGATACCGATTACGTTCGAGCTCACGATTTTGGGCGCCGCGCTCTCTGCTGTTTTCGGCATGTTGGCCATGAACGGCCTGCCCACGCCGTACCATCCGGTTTTTAACGTCGCCCGGTTCGCGCTGGCGTCCAAGGATCGATTTTTCCTTTGCGTGAAGGCGCGCGACGCGAAGTTCGACTTGACCAAAACTGCGGAGTTTTTGAGGAGCCTAAACCCGCACGGAGTATTCGAAATTGAAGCTTAATTTTCATCGCGGCGTGCTAGCGGGAGGCAATGCAGGCGCCGGCCCTGTGCCGTCCTGCGTCAAGAAGCTCACTCTCTTGAGCGGAATCGCCTTGCTTCTCTGCGGCTGCCGCCTGGACATGCACGTCCAGCCGAAATATCTGCCCTACAACCCGAGTAATTTTTTCGATGATGGACGCTCGGAACGGCCGGTCGTGCCTGGTACGGTCGCGCGCGGGCAGTTGCGCCTGGATGAATTGCTGTACACCGGCAAGGAGAACGGCGTGGTCGCGGATAAATTCCCCTTCCCTATCACGCGCGCCGATCTCGAACGGGGACGCCAGCGCTACAACATTTATTGCACGCCCTGCCACGATTACACCGGCAGCGGACGCGGAATCATCGTGCAACGCGGCTTTCCTCCGCCGCCGTCGTTCCATACCGGCGAGTTGCGCCAAGCGCCCGCCGGACATTTCTTCGAAGTCATCACCAACGGCTACGGCTCGATGTACAGCTACGCCGCGCGCGTGGAACCGGAAGACCGCTGGCGCATCGCGGCCTACATTCGCGCGCTGCAGCTGAGCCAGAACGCTGGCCTGCAGGACGTGCCGGAGAGTGAACGAGGGAAGTTGACGGAACAAAGTGCCGGGAAAGCGCCGGGGCAGCCGCAATGAACTCACTGGAACAATTCGAGCCGAAGATTGGGCGCGCACAGCGAAGCGCGATGCTCGTGGGAGCGTTGGCTCTCGTGCTTTGCGCGCTTGTCGGCGTGCGTAATCCGGAAGCCACGCAGCAAGCCTTCCAGTCTTATTTGTTCTCTTACGTTTTCTGGTTTTCCATTCCGCTCGGATGCATGGCGCTTTTGATGATGCATCACCTGACCGGCGGCTGGTGGGGGTATCCCATCCGGCGGCTGCTGGAGGCGGGAACGAGAACGTGCCTGGTGATGGCCGTCTTGTTCATCCCCATATTGCTTGGAATTAAGAAGCTGTATCCATGGACGCAGTGGGCCGTCGATAAACCGACGGACCCCAGCTTGCATTTCAAAGCGATGTACCTGACGGAGAATTTGTTCATCGTACGCGCGATAATTTATTTCGCGATTTGGCTCGCCATTGTTTATTTGCTCAACAAATGGTCCGCCGAGCAGGACACTGCAGGCAATACTCAAATGGCCTCCGTTCTGGAAGCTTTCAGCGGCCCCGGGCTAATCCTTTGGGGAATCGCGGTCACCTACTCCGCGGTGGACTGGGTGATGTCGCTCGAGCCCATCTGGTTTTCGACAATTTACGGAATGCTGTTCATGGTGATTTCGGCTTTGGCGGCGATGGCCTTCGTGATTTTCGTTCTGCGCCTGCTTTCGAATAGCGAGCCCATCAAGGATGTGGTGACGCTCTCGCAATTCAACGATCTCGGCAATCTGATGCTGGCCTTCGTGATGCTGTGGGCTTATCTCTCGTTTTCGCAATTCCTGATTATCTGGGCCGGCAACCTGAAAGATGAAATTCCGTGGTATATGGCCCGCGCATTCGGCGGCTGGGGAGCCTTGGCCGTTTTCCTGATGGTCATGCACTTCGCCGTGCCGTTTCTGCTGCTGCTTCAGCGCGGAGTGAAGAGGCGGCTGCGCGTTCTTTCCACCTTGACCGGCATGATGGTGGCGCTGACCCTCGTGGACGTTTATTGGCTGGTCGTTCCGGCCTTCAAAAACGAACGAAGCGCGCCGCAGCTGCACCCAGCGGACTTTCTTGCCGTAATCGGAATCGGCGGCATCTGGGTCGGCACCTACATCTGGCAGCTCAAGAGGATGCCGCTCTTGCCGCTGCACGACCCGCGATTCGAAGGAGCGCTCCAGCATGAGCATGGAGACTAAGCGCCCCGGCGATCAGTCCCCTCAGGGCGCCCATGAAACACCGGGCGCGCCATCCGAGGGATACGAGCACCGGGACACCAACACCAAGAGCCTGCTCAAGTACGAGTTTTCGCTGGTGATCGTTCTGGTGGTCGTGTTCTTCGCCATGAAGTGGACTTTTTCCTATTACGCGAAAACGCAACCGCTCGGGCCGGCCGTTTCGCCCTTTGAAAGCACGCGCGTGCTGCCTCCATCACCAAGATTGCAGCCGCAGCCGCGCAACGATTTGCACAATTACTGCACCGCGCAGATGCAGACGCTGAACACCTACGGCTGGGTGGACCAGCAAAACGGCGTGGCGCGGATTCCGATCGACCAGGCCATCGATTTGACGCTGGCGCATGGCTTGCCCACGCGGCCGGCTGCGGAAGCGACCGCCGCGGCTCCGCTCTTGATCGCGCCCGAAGAAGGCATAGCCAGCAACGGTCCGTGCTCGTATTGGACCTCGGAAGAAGAAAGCGGCAAGAAATCGAATGCGGAGAAGTGATGTGGCGGCAATTTTGGAGATTGCCAGGATGAACATGCGAGTGACGCAATTGCGGCATGGTCTTTCGCGCAGCAAATATCTCGGCCTACAGGTCTCCTTGCTCGCCGTGATGGCCGGGCTCATGCTGCTCGCATTTCCTGGCGTGGCCCAGGCCCAGTTGCAGGGGCCGGTGCAAGATATCGGCGTACGCCCATCGCTCCTGAAGGAAGTCGGCGTGGATCAGAAACTAAACCAGCAGATTCCGCTGGACCTGACTTTTCGCGATGAGCATGGCCGGGCCGTCCAGCTCCGCGAGTACTTCGGGCAAAAGCCGGTGATTATTTCTCTGGTGTATTACAACTGCCCAATGCTCTGCACGCAGGTGCTGAACGGCATGGGATCAAGCCTGAAACTTCTGCCCATGGATATCGGCAAGCAATTCAACGTGGTCACGGTGAGCATCGACCCGACCGAGCGGCCCGTGCTCGCCGAAGCCAAGCAAGCGCTCTATACCGGAATTTACAACCGTCCCGGCGCCGCAGCGGGCTGGCATTTCCTTACCGGCGATGAGCCGCAAATCCGGCAACTCGCCGACGCACTCGGCTTCCGCTACGCCTACGATGCGGATTCGAAACAGTACGCGCATGCCAGCGCCATCATGCTGCTGACGCCGGACGGGAAAATCTCGCGCTACTTTTATGGGATTCAATACGCGTCGCGCGATTTGCGCCTCGGCCTGGTCGAGGCTTCGCAGGGAAAAATCGGCACTCCGGTCGATCAAGTGCTCCTGTTTTGCTATCACTACGATCCCGTCACCGGAAAGTACGGCCTGCTGATTTCACGAGTCATTCAGGCTGCCGGCGCGCTGACCGTGCTGGCCATTGGAATTCTCGTGCTGCTTCTGTTTCGCGGCGAGCACTACGCGCTGCCGGAGCGAAAGGCGTGAAATTTCGCCGAGTGCGACACGCAGGCGTTGCAAAGGACTTATAGAGTCAATTTATGATGGCAACCATCCAATTCGTTTTCACTTGGCTCTACGCCGCCGTGCAATCGCCGCTTCCAATTCGTCCCGAAGCGGCTTCATCGATCGCTGAAGGTGTGGATCACCTTTATTTCGCTCTGACGGCGATCACCTTGTTCTTCACCATCCTGATATTCTCCACGATTTTCTTTTTCATGGTGAAGTACCGCCGGCGCTCTCCCAACGAGCGTCCCGCCGAGATCGAAACCTTCATGCCGCTCGAGATTGCCTGGACGCTGATTCCCACGCTCATCTGCGTCGGGCTTTTCGTGTGGGCTTCCAGCCTTTATTTCGAGAACTCCCGGCCGCCCGCGGCTTCGTCTGAAATTTTCGTGGTGGGCAAGCAGTGGATGTGGCACATCGAACATCCCGAAGGCGTGCGCGAAATCAACGAGCTGCACGTGCCGTTGAACGTCCCGGTGAAGCTCACCATGACCTCCGAAGACGTCATCCATGATTTCTACATCCCGGCGTTCCGCGTGAAGAAGGACGTCATTCCCGGACGCTACAGTTCCCTCTGGTTCCAGGCCACCAAAACCGGCACGTTTCATTTCTTTTGCGCGCAGTATTGCGGCGCGGACCATGCTGAAATGCTCGGTTGGGTTTACGTGATGACCCCGTCAGATTACGAGGCTTGGCTGGCAGGAGGCGCACGCACCGTATCCATGGCCGATGCCGGCGAGCACATCTTCAGCAATCTCGGATGCGCCACCTGCCATGCGTCGAAAGGCGCGGGCCGCGGGCCTTCGCTCGCAGGAGTTTATGGCAAGCGAGAAAGACTGAAGAACGGGGACACGCGCGTGGTGGACGAAGCCTTTCTTCGCCAGGCCATCGTGAACCCGAACTCGCTTGTTCTTCCGAACTATCCGCCGATCATGCCCACCTTCCAGGGCCAGGTCAATGAAGAGCAAGTGCTCCAGCTCATCGCCTACGTGAAGTCACTGGGGCCCGAACTATCGGAAGAAAGGAATGGGAAATGAGTACGGCCACGCTGGACGTCCACGAAGTTCCGGCCGAGTCTCGCGTTAATTATTTGAACGCGAGCTACGGCGTAAAGTCGTGGCTTCTCACCACCGATCACAAGCGCATCGCGCTGCTTTACCTGGCGTCGATCACCCTGATGTTCTTTGTCGGCGGCACGTTCGCCGTCCTCATGCGCCTGCACTTGATCGAGCCACAGGGCGCGCTGGTGCAGCCGGAAACCTACAACAGGTTTTTCACCATGCACGGCGTCATCATGGTCTTTTTCTTCCTGGTCCCTTCCATTCCCGCCACGCTCGGGAATTTCCTGGTGCCCATGATGATCGGAGCGCGCGACCTGGCGTTTCCCCGGCTGAACCTGATCAGCTGGTACATCTATATCATCGGCGCCAGCTTCACGCTCTACGCCGTAATCTCCGGTGGCGTGGACACCGGTTGGACGTTCTACACCCCGTATAGCAGCAGCTTTTCTCACTCGCAGGTGATACCCACGGCTCTCGGCGTCTTCATCACCGGATTTTCTTCCATCCTTACCGGCTTGAATTTCGTTGTGACCATTCACAAAATGCGCGCTCCGGGCCTCACCTGGTTTCGCCTGCCGCTGTTTATCTGGGCCATGTACGCCACCAGCATCATTTTTATTCTCGGCACGCCGGTCATCGCCATCACGATTTTCCTGCTCGGGCTCGAACGCCTGCTGCACATTGGCATCTTCGATCCCGCCATCGGCGGCGACCCCATTCTTTTCCAGCACCTGTTCTGGTTTTACTCGCACCCGGCCGTTTACATCATGATTTTGCCGGGCATGGGCGTGATGAGCGAGCTGATCACCTGCTTTTCGCGCAAGCGTATCTTCGGCTATAGCTTCGTGGCCTTCTCCAGCCTGGCCATCGCCATCATCAGCTTCCTCGTCTGGGGCCACCACATGTTCGTCACCGGCCAATCGATCTATGCCGGGCTGATTTTTTCGGTGTTGAGTTTTCTGGTGGCCATTCCCTCGGCGGTCAAAGTTTTCAACTGGACTGCGACGCTCTACAAGGGCTCCATTTCTTACGACGCGCCCATGTTGTACGCGCTCGGCTTCATCGGTCTTTTCACCATGGGCGGTTTGACCGGATTGTTCCTCGCCTCGCTGGCCACCGACGTTCATCTAAATGGAACCTATTTCATCGTCGCCCATTTCCACTACATCATGGTGGGCGGCGCCGTAATGGCTTACCTGGGCGGCATTCATTTCTGGTGGCCGAAAATTACCGGGCGCATGTATCCCGACGGTTGGGCTCGTTTCGCGGCTTTGGTGATCTTCGTGGGATTCAATTTGACCTTCTTCCCGCAATTCGTCCTCGGATATCTGGGCATGCCGCGGCGCTACGCCGTGTATCCCGCGGAGTTTCAGGTGCTCAACGTGATGTCCTCCGCCGGCGCTTCGATTCTCGGCATCGGCTATTTGATTCCGCTCATTTATCTCATGTGGTCGATGCGCTACGGCCCTCCCGCCGGACCTAATCCATGGGGCGCCAAGGGGCTCGAATGGCAGACGCCCTCGCCGCCGCCCACGGAGAATTTCGAAGAGATTCCGGTCGTAACCGAAGAGGCCTACGACTATGCCGGAGGAAGCCGTGGCTGACATGGCTGCCCACACCGCGCATCCTCCGGGATTCGCGCATCAGTTTGAGAACATGGAGCAGCAGCGCGAGGCGGGAAGCCTTGGGATGTGGGTATTTCTCGTCACCGAAATCATGTTCTTCGGCGGGCTCTTCGCCTCCTACATCGTCTATCGCTCGCTTTATCTGGCCTCATTCGAGACCGGAAGCCGCTTGCTCGATGTCCGCTTTGGCGCCATCAATACCGCCGTGCTGATCGGCAGCAGCTTGACCATGGCCCTCGCCATCCGCTCGGCGCAGGTGGGCAAGCGCCAGGCGCAAGTGATATTTCTGGTTCTGACTATGATTCTCGGGGCCGCATTCCTGTTCCTAAAGTTCAATTTCGAATGGCGCCACGATTACATGGAGCATCTCGTGCCCGGATTCGGCTTCGTTATCAAGCCGGAATGGGGCGCAGCGGGCGGGCACGTCCCCATGTTTTTCTGCTTTTACTTCTTCATGACCGGATTGCACGCCCTGCACATGATCATCGGCTTCGGCGTTCTCTCCGTCCTTGCGGTCATGGCGCACCGCGGCCGGTTTACGCCCGAGTATCACACGCCCCTCGAGGTGAGCGGCCTGTACTGGCATTTCGTTGACATTGTATGGATCTTTCTTTTCCCGCTGCTCTACCTCATCGGAGGGCGCTACGCCATGGGAGGGGGACACTGATGTCCGAACACACCGTCCCGCTGAAACTGTATGTAGGAATCTTTTTTGCTTTGCTGGCGCTCACCGGCCTCACTACCGGCGTCGCTTTCATTGACATCGGTTATTTTCATACCGGCATCCGCCTGATCGACATCATTCCACTGAACACCGTCGTCGCGCTGGCCATCGCCGTCGCGAAAATGCTCCTCGTTATACTCTTCTTCATGCACGTAAAATACAGCAGCAGCCTGACCAAACTGGTCATCCTGTCGGGATTCCTTTTCCTGGGGATTCTGGTTGCGCTCACGCTCGCCGACGAACTCACGCGCAATTGGTCACCCGTGCCCACCGGTTGGGGCGCCTTCCTGCCTTATTTGCACCGGTAGCTGCGGCGTGCTGCTTTAAGAGAAGTGGGCGTCAGCGGGGCGCGGCGCGGAAGGCGAGAACGGCGTTTAATCCTCCGAAAGCAAACGAATTCGAAAGAGCAGCCTGCACTTGTTGCACGCGGGGCTTGTTTGGAATGTAATCGAGGTCGCATTCGGGATCGCGTTCATTGTAGTTCGCCGTCGGCGGCAAGATTCCGTGATAGAGCGCCAGCACGGTGGCGATGGCCTCGAGTGCGCCGGCTGCGCCGAGTGCGTGGCCGTGAAGAGATTTTGTCGAGCTCACCCCCAGCTTGTCCGCATGCGCGCCGAAAACTTCGCGGATCGCGCGGCTCTCCACCGGATCGTTGCCGGGCGTGCCGGTTCCGTGCGCGTTGATGTAGCCAACCTCTTCCGGAGCCATCCCCGCAAGCCGCAGGGCATCGCGCATCGCGCGCGACGGTCCGGTCACCGTGGGCTGCGTCAGGTGGTGGGCATCCGAGGTCATGCCAAAGCCGCAAATCTCGGCGTAAATTCTCGCGCCGCGCGCTTTGGCAGCTTCCCACGGCTCGAGGATCATCATCGCCCCGCCCTCGCCTAGAATCATTCCGCGACGGTCCTTGCTGAACGGGCGGCAGGTGTCCGGAGCGATGACGCGCATGGCTTCCCAGGCTTTCAGGAATCCGATCGTAAACGGAGCCTCGCTTCCGCCCGTCACCGCAACTTCCACTTCGCCGTCGCGCACCTGGCGAAAGGCTTGCCCCATGGCGTGATTGGCGGAAGAGCAGGCCGTGGACACCGTGTACGTTGGGCCGGTGATGCCCAGTTCCATGGAAATGTGGCTCGCGCCCGCATTCGCCATTGTCTTGGGAATCGTCAGCGGGTGAACGCGGCCGCGATCGGAGACGTACAAGTCTTCAAATCCTATTTCGATGGCGGATTGCCCGCCTACGGCCGAGCCGCAGATCACCGCGCCTTTCTCGCGCAATTCCGGCGTCAACTCCAGGCCGGAATCGCGGATCGCTTCTCGCGCCGCCACTACGGAAAATTGGGCGAAGCGATCCAAATAAGCTTCCCTGCCGCCCTCGAAATATTTTGTAGGGTCAAAGCCGCGAACTTCCGCGCCGTTCTCGATCTTGAGCGCCACGCGGGATCGATCGACGCTGCTAAGCTTCTGAATGGCGCACCGGCCGGTGCTAAAGCCTTCCCACGACTCGGAGAGATTAAGTCCTAGAGGAGAAATAATTCCCAGACCTGTGATGGCGACCCGGCGGACCATTCCTTAATCCGCGGTTGTGGGCGTGCCCAGAGACGGATCGGGCGGAGCAGCGGCGAGGAGTTTTTTGACGCCCGTCACGACATCGTTGACCGAGCGGATGGAGCGAACATCGTCATCGGGAATTGAAATTTTAAAGGCATTTTCGAGCTCGAAGAGCAACGTGAACACGTCCAGGGAATCGATGCCCAGATCCTGCAGATTTGTCTCCAGCGTGATTTTGTCGGCGGGAATGCGCTTCACGGACGCCAGCGTGGAAATCACCTTTTCTGCCACAGCATCAGCCATCAAACCCACCCCCAAGTTGCGATGAAACTCGCGCGCCCTGTTTCAGCTACTGGACGCCGCAAGAGAACCATGCGTTACTTCTTTGCCTCAGAGACCGTAGCCCAACCGGCGCTCAAAATCAAATTCTAGCAGGACTGCGTCTCTCCTCGCTCGATGTATTTCTGCCGCTGGGACTCAAGCTTCTGCGGAACAAGCAGACAAGAAGAATCCGCCGGCGGCACGCTCCGGCCTAGTGAGTCATGGGCATCGGCGCAGGCGTGACCGCAGGCAGGGGCGCCGTCGACCCGGCGGGCTGAAATTCCTTTATTGCCGCAGGCGGAAGTTTTTCGATGTTGCTCAGGAACGTGACGACCTGCCACATCTGCTTCTCGCTCAGAGTCTTGTTCCAGGCGGGCATGCCGGTCCAGCGGACTCCGTGCTGAATGATGTAGAAATTCTGGTTTTCGGGCATGTCGGGAGCGTCCTTAAAAAACGGCGGCACCGACGGGTAAAACGACCGGCCGAATTGACTCTCCGGATTCGACGGCACGCCGTGGCAACCGGCGCAGTGATCTACGTAAAGTTTCGCTCCGTCGACGATATTTTCCTCGTTCGCCGCAATCGGATTCTTCACATCCGGAGCGTGGCGGTCCGTCGAGGCATCCATGGCACTCATGGCCATCTTCTTTTCCACGAAGCCAGGCTCCTGGTCCGCATTGAAACTCAGGTAGCCTTTCTTGATCACCAAAAATCCTCCCACCCCAATTATGAGCAGCGTCAATATGACTCCGGAAATAAAACCTCTCATGCGATCCCTCCTCGTGTTCGTCGAATCCTGCTTCGCTGCGCCCGCTGCTATTTTACCTCGGCCAGTCGATTATATTTCTTCAAGACTTCGCGCAGCTTATCGTGCGGCAGCGCTTCGACGGTGTGGCCGTTCGCTCCCGTCATGCTCTTCGCGGCGACCATCGCGTTTACAACGGCCTCCTCGGTGGCCTGCACGGTGGCTTCAAAGAGCGCGTCCATGTCGTCGTTGGGAAGCATCTGCAGTGGAATCACCTTTTTCTCCTCCAGCCCAACGCCGGGATTAGCGGTGGAAAAAGCGATGAAAATGTCACCCGATTCATCGCCGGAAATGCTTCCGAGACGCCCGAGACCGAGCGTCACGCGCTTGGCGATGCGCTTCATTTGCGTCGGCAGGAGCGGCGCATCGGTGGCCACCACCACGATGATCGAGCCGGTGTCGTCTCCCCACACCGGATGACCCGTAATCTCATACCCCACCGGAGTTCCGGCGATGCGCAACAGATGACGCGTGCCGAAATTGCATTGCACCAGCGCGCCCACGGTGTATCCGCCGAGGCGCTCGGGCAGCACGCGCGAAGCAGTTCCCGTGCCGCCCTTGAATTCGAAACAAATCATCCCGGTCCCGCCGCCGACGTTTCCTTCGGCAATTGCGCCGGTATGCGCGTCATCCATGGCCGCGAAGGCGTCCTCCTGTTTTACGTGGAAGCCATTGATGTCATTCAAATACCCGTCCCAGGTTTCGGCCACCACCGGCAGCGACCACCAATCGTCTTCGGGAGCCGGCAAGCCGTGCTTGACCTGCCACGCAATCACGGCATCGCGCACAACTCCGACGCTGTGCGTGTTTGTAATCATCACCGGGCCGTACAAAAAACCCGATTCCTCCACCCAGGTGGTCCCGGTCATTTCTCCGTTCCCGTTTTCCGTGAACCAGCCGGCAAAGACGGGGTCCACAGCATCCTTCCCTCGCGGGAAAATCGCCGTCACCCCAGTGCGAACCGGTCCCACGCCGGGCTGCAATTTCCCTTCGCCCGAAATGAGCGTGCGGAAACCAACTTCGACGCCCTTCACGTCCGTGATGGAATCGAGCGGTCCTGGCGTACCTTCGAATGGCACACCGAGGCTGCGCGCACGCGGGCCAGCCGGAGCTGGAGAGGCCGTCGAGCTGGTTTGTGCATCGGCAGAAATCGCGGCGACGAAAAAAAGGATTGCAAAAGTTAAAACACAACTCTTCATGGCTTCTCCGTTCTCGCCCAGGAATCCAATTCTTGCGTGACATGCTGCAACAACGCGGTGTTCTTAGCCAACTCGTCTTCCAGGATTTTGGCCTGCTCCTCCGCGCGCTTCCAGTTCCCCGCCTCCGCCGCTTCCGTCAGCCCGGGCAACTCCAGATGCGCGTAAGTGTAGCGTGCAGCATACAAAGAATGCTTGAACCACGGGCGTCCAGGAATGCCCTGCGGATTGCACCAGTTGCGCTCGACTTGCATCAACTCTTCGTTCACCCGCCCGGAGATGCTCTTGTTCATGCGTCCGCTCGCGACGGTCTCCGCGCTGCTCCGATTGAGTTCGCGTCCGGCAGCCTGAAATTCAGCGATGCGTTTCTCCAGGGCGGCCACGCTGATGTGCCCGCTGACATGGCTTGACTCATCGAGCTCGGTGAGAAATTGCCGGATGTTGCGTGCGTACGATTCGAAATCGAACGGCAAAATTTCTGCGTTCGCCAATCGCAGAGCCAAGACGCCCCAGAGCTGCGACATCAGCGCGTGATAGTGATATCCCGGATCGCCGTAATGATTCATCCAGTAGAAATCGTCGTACAGCGAATGATACACGCCATAGGGCCCCACGAAAGTGAGCCCGATAGTGGGGATACCCAGAAAATTCAGAAATACCGTGTGGTCCGAGCCACTGCCGATGCGCGTATCCGCCAGCTCCGAATCCAGAACGGGCTGTTTTTCGTTCAGATCTGCCTGGCGCGAAATCTTCCACTCATCGTAAAGCGTTTTGCCGGACGGCGCGGGCAGCGTGCGGCTGACTTCGACGAGCAAAGGCGCGAGCGAGCCCACCGCGTCGCCTTCGAATTCCTTTCCGGAGGTCGCTTCGTCAACATTCAGATACGCAACCGCTTTTTGTTTTAGTTCGTCGGCAAATTCCTCGCCCCACTCGGTGGAACCGGTCAGCGCATATTCCTCCCCGTCCCAGCTGCAAATCACGAGCGTGCGCTTCGGGCGCACACCCTGCCGCAGCAACTCGCCGAGGTTGCGCGTGAGTTCGAGCATGGAAGCGGTACCGCTCGAAGGATCTACCGCGCCATAAACCCAGGCGTCTCGATGATTGCCCAGGATGACCCACTCGTCGGGCGCTTCGCTGCCGCGGATGCGCGCTTCGGTCACGTAGTACGGTTGCACGCGCGTGTCCATGTCCACTTTCAGATGCACCCGAACGCGCTTGCCGCCGAGGCGATACTTCAGCGGCAGACCACCTTGCCAGGAATCGGGCGCGACGGGCCCGTCCATTTTTTCCAGAAGCGGCTTAGCGTCATGCCACGAAAGGGGGACGCCCATGATCTTTGGCAGCGAAGCTGCCTGCTCCACCGGGATACGTTTCGCGCCGGGAACCGAAGCCCATCCGGGCGTAAGCGGATCGCCCGGCTCGAGGAAGTCGTAGGTGATCGCGCCGCGCTGAATATGGCTTTCCGGCCCCCACGGGCCTTTCGGGTACACCGTTCCCTTCGTGTATCCATCTTCCGCTGGGTCGGAATAAATCAGAATCGCCGCCGCGCCCAGACGCTCCGCCGTAAGCGCCTTGAAACCCCGATAGCTATACGGATTGGAATAGCGCACCAGCACAATTTTTCCGCGCACATCGATCCCGCGCTTCCGGAGATAGTCATAATCTTCAGGATTGCCGCTGTGCGCGTAGACCACAGCAGCAGTCACTTCGCCGGACGCGGAATAGCCGAGATAGGCCCCGTCCGCTTTGGGGTTCTTGGTGTCCGGATCCACATCGTAGGCATCTTCGCGAAGACTCGCCTGATAGTGACTCGGATGCACCATCTCGAGCGAAATTTCGCGCGGCGAAGAATTCAGCACATCGTACTCGTGGATGGTCACGTCTTCGAGGCCCTGGCTGCGCCACTGGTCGGCCACCCAGCGCGCGAGTTCGTTGTTGCGCGCCGAGCCTGCGGGATGCGGCTCGGACGTCAGGTAGCGGTGGAACTTCGCGATCTGCTCCGTGGACGTAAGCGCGCGAAACCGTTGTTCAATGGCTGCTTCTTCCGCTGAAGTGCGCGGAGAAAAACCGGACATGGGCTTGAGATCGCTTGATTCGCCGAGCGCCGCAAATCCGAGCGCGCATACCAGCACGAGGGACGAAAGAAAAATGCGCCCGCCGGAGTGATCAGACGAGCGCAGAAGTGCCTCCGATTCCTGCAAGGTTGGTCTTCTCAAGCGAGGCAATCGCGCGTTCAAGTCCGGCTGCCAGCATTTGTATCATGGGAGTGGTGATGGTAAAGGGCGGAGCAATCAGGATGTGATCGCCGCGCGTGCCGTCAACACAGCCTTGAATGGGATAGGTCATCACGCCAAATTCCAGCGCGTCTTCCTGAATGCGTGACGCCACACGAGCGTCCGGCGGAAATGGCTCGCGAGTCTTGGCATCCCGAACCAGTTCCACGCCGAAGAGAAGGCCCATGCCGCGCACGTCGCCCACAACCGAGAATTTTTTCAGGGACTCAAGTGCCGGGCGAAGTTCGCGTCCCGCTGCTTCTACCCGCGCAAATAAATTCTCGCGCTCGATATAATCCAGCACAGCGCTTCCGGCTGCAGCCGAAACCGGATGCGCATTGTAAGTGAAGCCGTGCAGAAACGAGCCGGAGCCGCTGGAAATTGCCTCTGCCACATGACCCGAGACGATTACGGCGCCGAGCGGCGCGTAGCCGCTGGCGATGCCCTTGCCCACAAGAATGAGATCGGGTGTGACGCCCCAATGTTCCACGGCAAAGGGCTTGCCGGTGCGGCCCATGCCCGTCATTATTTCGTCGGCGATCAGAAGAATTCCCCGGCGCCGGCAAATTTCCGCGATCCTTTGAACGTAACCTTCCGGCGGTACGGCTGCTCCAAGCGTCGCCCCCACGACGGGCTCAAAAATAAACGCCGCCACATCCTCGGAGCCGTCGCGATCAAGAATGCGATCGAGCTCGTCGGCGCAAGCGACGTTGCACTGGGGATACTTGAGGCCCAGCGGGCAGCGATAGCAATAGCAAGGCGCGATGTGTCCCCATTCGGCCAGCATGGGAGCGAATGGCTCGCGGCGCCGCACGTTGCCGGAAACAGAAAGCGCGCCGAGCGTGCTGCCGTGATAACTCTGCATCCGGGAAATCACGCGGAAGCGCTTCTTTTCGCGGCGCTCGATCCAATACTGGCGAACGAGCTTCAGCGCCGTTTCGATGGCTTCCGATCCGCCGGAGGTGAAATAAACGCGCCCGCCCGCGTGCATTCCACTGGGAGCGAGAGCGAGAATACGCTCGGCGAGCTTTTCAGCGATCGCGGTGTGAAATTGCGATGAGTGGACGTAGGCCAGCCGCGAGGCTTGCTCGGCCATCGCTCGGGCGATTTCTTCCACGCCGTGGCCGATTGTGACCACAGCAGCGCCGCCCGAAGCATCGAGATAGCGCTTGCCGTCCGCCGTATAGACGAAGCAGCCTTCGCCGCGCACCGCTCGCGGATATGCCTTCAGGAAATTTCGCGGAAAGACAGTTTCGTTCATCACGGGCGCGCTCGAAGACGAGCGATTCTAGCAGGAAAACGCAGTCGTGCCACGCGGTCGTCCCGCCATTCGCTGGCTCCGGCCCCGACGTTTATTTCCAGTCCAGGTTTTTCAAATTAATCGTCGGCGGAGGAAATTTCATGTCCATGCCTTCCATCGTCTCCGCGATAATGTGCGAAACAGCCAGGTTTCTGAACCACTTCTTGTTGGCAGGAATGATGAACCAGGGCGCGTCGGAAGTACTGCAACGTGAAAGCGCATCCTCGTAAGCCGCGGTGTAATCGTCCCAATACTTTCGTTCCTTGAAATCCGCCTCGGAGATTTTCCAGCGCTTGTCGCGGTCGTCGATGCGTTCCAGGAAGCGCTTTTTTTGTTCGTCCTTGCTGATGTGCAGGAAGAATTTCAGGATCTTCACGTTGTTCTGGTCCAGCATGGCCTCGAATTCATTGATTTGCTCGTAGCGGCGCGACCACACGTCCTTGGGCACCAGGTTGTGCACGCGCACGACCAAAACGTCCTCATACTGCGAACGGTTGAAAATCCCGATCATTCCGTACCCCGGAACGGCTCTATGCACGCGCCACAGAAAATCGTGCGCGGCCTCCTCGTCCGAAGGCACCTTGAATGATTTGACGATGCAGCCTTGCGGATTTACGCCGGACATCACGTGGCGTATGGTGCCGTCCTTCCCCGCGGCATCCAGCCCCTGAAAAATGAGAAGCACTGCACGCTTATGCTCGGCATAAAGGCGGTATTGCATGCTATCCACTCTGTGGATGGCTTTCTCAGTGCTGAATTTCGTCTTATGGCCTTTTTCCCATCCGAGAGTCTCGTCCGGATCGGTTTTGGTCAGCTTCACCTTATGCCCAGGCTTGACCATGAGCTCTTTGCTGAAGTTCGTTGCCATTGCTGCGCCCCTCCTGTGGACCTATCGCCGAACCATAAAGCACATAACGGAGAATAAATTGTTTTCGCGCTAAAGAGTGTAGCGGGAAACTGTACCCGGCTCCCAGTGCGTCGTGTTTTTTGCCCGTAACATTATTTTCACGCCACATTCATTATTCCGGGCTATCATACTGGATTCAGTGCAGATATCCGACATGGCTACGAGTACGCCTGACATCTCAATCGCCGCCGATCCCGTTCCGGCCAAACAAACCACCACGAAGCGCGCCTATCCCGGCGCCCTGGTGGTCGTGGAAGGCATTGACGGCTCCGGGAAAAGCACCCAGCTGTACCTTCTGAAGCGCTGGCTCGAAATTGGCGGTTACCGCATTCATTTCACGGAATGGAACTCCTCGCCCCTGGTGCGATCCGCCACACGCCGCGGAAAACAGCGCCGCTTGCTGACCCCCACCACCTTCTCGCTTCTGCATGCCGCCGATTTTGCGGACCGTTGCGAGCGGCAGATTATGCCCTTGCTTCATGGGGGCTACCTGGTTCTCGCCGACCGTTACATTTACACCGCCTTTGCACGCGACGCCGCCCGGGGATGCTCTCCGCACTGGCTGCGGAATTTGTACGGATTTGCCCCTGTTCCGGACATCACATTTTATTTTCGCGCTCCGCTGGATGTAGCTGTCAATCGCATCGTGGCCGGGCGGCCCAAGCTGAAGTATTACGAAGCCGGCATGGACCTGGGAATTTCGCTCGACCGCGCGGAAAGCTTCCGCATCTTCCAGGAACGCATCCTGAATAATTACGACCAGATGATCGAGACGGACCACTTTGTTCTGATGGACGGCACCGTGCGCGTGAACAAGCTGCAGAAGCTGATGCGGCAAATCGTGGGCGAGAAGATCGCTCTGCAACAATTCGCGCCCAAGAAAAAATGAAGAAAACACGTAAAGACGCGATTGCACCGATCCCGGCAAATGGGCGCCCTTCCAAGAAGAAAAAGAAGAACGCCCAAATCGAATCTCCTTCGCGCTTCTACGGCACGCCGCTCCCGGGCGTGAGGCCGGAAGAACTCAGCGGAACTTTGATCGTGATAGAAGGAACAGACGGCTCGGGCCGCTCCACGCAGATTTCCTTGCTCACCGAATGGCTGGAATCGGAGGGCTTTGCGGTCCAGACCATGGGCCTCCGCAGGTCCTATCTCGTGGGCGAAGATATCGACGCGCTACTGGCGGAAAACGCGGTGACGCGCATGACCCTGGCGCTGATGTACAGCACGGACTTTTTCGACCAGCTCGAACGCCGCATCCTTCCCGCGCTGCGTTCCGGACTCATCGTTCTTGCCGATCGCTACATCTTCACTTTGATCGCGCGCGCCGCGGTCCGCGGAATCGCGCGCGATTACCTGCACGGAATTTATGAAACCGCGCTGCGGCCCGACCTTACTTTTTGGCTGAACGTCCGTCCCGAAGTGGCCTTCGATCGCGAGTTCAAGAAGTCGCAGACCATCAGCTACTGGGAATCGGGACGCGACATGTCCCTTTCGAACGATTTGTTCCAATCTTTCATCCGCTATCAATCCATGATCAAGCGCGAGTTCGAATATCTTTCGAAGCGGCACGGTTTTCTTGAATTGGACGGCGAGGGCAGCGTCTCCCTGGTGAACCGGGAGCTTCGCAAGCGAATTGCGTCGCACCTGGGAATCCGCGGCACGCACTACCAACCTTCGCACGCCCTGTCGCAACTCTGGCGATAAGAGTGGCCGCCCCCGTTCAATTGGCTGCGATCGACGCCGGGTCCAACGCCATTCGGCTGGTGATTGCCCGGGCCACTTCCCCGCATCACATTCAAATTCTTGACAGTGAACGCGCCGCCGTCCGCCTGGGCCACAACGCTTTCACACGCCGCATGCTCCACAACGACACGATCACGCGCGCTACCCGCGCCTTCCGCCAGTTTCGCGACCGCATGGAGCAGCATCAGGTCAGCGCCTATCGCGCCGTGGCCACCGCCGCGGCCCGCGAATCGCGCAACTACCGCAAGTTGATGGATCGCATCCGCCGGAAGACGGGCATCGAGCTGGAAGTGATCAGCGCCGAGGAGGAAGCGCGGCTGGTTTGCTCCGCTGTGCAATGGACTCTTGGCGACCGCATTCAGCCGCGCCTGATTTTTGATCTCGGCGGCGGCAGCCTGGAGCTGAATTTTTTTCAGCGTGGCGTGCTGGAGCATCGCGTGGGGCTACCGCTCGGCACCATACGCCTGATGGAAACGTATTCCATCAAGGGCGCGATCGATGAAGACAATGCCAACCGACTTCGGCACCACGTCCTGTCCCTCCTGCGCAGCGCGCTTCCCTCGCCTCCCAAACTTTCCCGCGCCATGGCTGTCGCTTGCGGAGGAAACGCCGAGGCTCTTGTCCGCATCGCTCCCGGGCCCCTGATCGAACGCGTCCCCACCATCAATATGCGCCTGCTTCGCGATCAAACCTGGCGCATGCTGGCTCTCGATGTTCCGGGACGCATGAGAGTTTTCCGCGTTCGCGAAGACCGCGCCGAAGTCATCGGCATTGCCGCCATCATTATCACTACGCTGGCGAAGTGGCTCGACCTGCGCTCGCTCCTCGTTCCCGGAGTCGGCGTGCGCGAAGGCATTCTGCTCGATTTGGTCGCAGCACAATATTCGGGGGAAGTGCCCTCGGAAGAAGAAAGAGGCCGCGCTGCCGAGATGATGGCGGGCGTGTTATGGTTCGCGCGGAGGCTCGATTACAACGCGCATCACGCGGAGCAGGTCGCGCGGCTCGCTCTTTCTTTATTCGATCAGTTGCGCCCCATTCACGAAATGGGCGCGGAACTGCGCCTTCTGCTCGAGATCGGCGCGCTGCTGCATGACGTCGGCCATTTCGTGAGCAATAAATCGCATCACCGCCACGGCGAGTACTTGATTCGCAACGGCGAGATTCCCGGGTTGCGCGGCTGGCGATGCGATATGGTGGCGGCTCTGGTGCGCTATCACAATTCGAAATCAGAGCCGGAAATCGAGCATGCGTCCTACGCCGCGCTCGACGGGCAACGCCGCCGCCAGGCCCGCCTGCTTACTTCCCTGCTGCGCATCGCCGAGAAGCTGGAGTCCGAGCATGCGCAACGCGTTGCCGGCGTGGACCTGCAGATTGCCGGACGCAAGGCCATTTTTGTGATCAGCGCTGCCGACGGCACGCGTCTGGACCTCGCCGGACTCAAGCGAAAAGCTGATCTGTTCGAGAAGGAATTCCACCTCGAGGCCGAATTTCGCCGCGCGCAAAGGAAGGAAAAGGAGAAGGTGGCGTAAACATGATTCTCTATCTCGTGCGCCACGGTATTGCCGTGGACCCCAACGATCCGAAATCTCCCCCCGAGCCCGAGAGGCCCTTGACGGCCAAAGGCGTGCAGAAAACGCGCTCCGCCGCGCTCGGCCTTCGCGCCATCGGCATCAAGCCTGATGTGCTGATCACCAGCCCTTACGTGCGCGCGGCGCAAACCGCCGAAATATTCGCCGAAACTCTCGGATTCCCGCCGGCGAAAATTCGCGTCCACGAAGCTCTGAAGCCCGCCGGCAATCCCGCTGAAATCGTCAAGGAAGTCACGCGTCTGCGCGCCAAGGAAGTGATGTGTTTCGGCCACGCGCCGCAACTCGACTTGATGATCGCGCACCTGCTAGGCACGCGCGGCTCCGTCACCGAGATCAAGAAGGCCGGCGTGGCATGCTTCGAACATGCCGCTGCGCATGGGAAATGGGAGCTTCGCTGGATATTGACACCGAAGATGCTGCGTCAACTGGCGGACTAGGCGCTCCGCGATTCTGCGAATGGAATGGCCTGAAGTGTTTGTCCCCAGGGAAATCCTGCGCGCCAGACAAGCCAAAGAGACTCCTTGTCGGCGGTTCTTTTCCGGAATTCCTCGAGGCGCGTGCTGCGTTCCTCGTCGATTCTTTTCCGCCACTTCGCGACCGCCGCCGCGCCCGACCCTGCCCCATGCCTCTGGATTTCGCTTCGCAGCACATCGAGGTCGTGCACTTCGCCCAGCAAATCCTGCATGCGCTTTAAATCCTCGCTCCAGGCGGCGTAGCGCTGCGGCAGAAAATTCTCGAGGATGTAGCGGAATTCCTTGAGCCCGATCCGCAACCGATGCCAGGCCACGCGGCTTCGCCCCTTTCGCGCTCGCTGATAGAGCGCGACGGCGTTATTCAAGCGGCTAACCGCCAGGCGCTGGAAAACCACGCTCTCGACCGGGAAAAACTCCGCCTTGGCCGGAAGTTTCCGCGACCATTTCTTCCAATCTTTGCGATCAAATTCGTCGAGAGCCTTCGCCGCTTCTTCCCTGTGTTTCGCTTCCTGCCGGGCCAGCACCCTCAGCAAATGTTTGCGGAGCGGATCGCTCGCCGCGCCCAGCTTTTTCGTCCACTCGCGCTCGATTTGCGTGTCGCGCAGATCTCCCAGCGCCTGGAATAAATCGCGCGTTGATTTCTTGAGTTTGCGCCAGCCGGGGATAGGATTCACTTCGCTCAGCGCGTCGGCCATGGTGCGGCAACGCCGCAGCGCCACGCGCAGATCATGCACCTTGTCCGCGTCCCAGTCGTCGCGAACATCGTCCGCCGTCGCCAGAACGCGGTTCATCCAGATTTCCAGTCCATGATTCCTGGACGAACTAGCTACAGGTAAAGTGAGTGTCTGTGTCACGGAAAAACGCACCCGGTTCAAAGGCAGGGCCGAATCGAGGATGGTACACTGGCGGCGCGAATTTATCCAGCGGCCGCGCGGCAGTTGGGCCCAACGCCCCGCTTCGCACCGCTCGACGCACTTACGGTATCGAGCTACGCACATGCCCCGAAAACCTCACAGCGTCAATCTCACGCAAGTCTCTGAATGGGACGACGGGAAGCTGCGCCGCAAGGACGATCAACTCGCGGCAGAAGAGCCGCTGGAAATTCGCGTCGGGAACGACCCGCTCAGCGTCACCATGCGCACGCCCGGGCACGACCTCGAACTTGCAGCCGGTTTCCTGTTCACCGAAGGCCTGGTGCAGCGCCGCGAGCAGATCCTTGCCCTCGCTCCCGCAAAGCCCAAGAACAGCGCCAGCCCCGGCAATGTGGTCCAAGCCGAACTCGCGCCCGAATCCGCCCCCGACTTCGAAAAAATGCGCCGCCACTTCTTCGCCGCTTCGAGCTGCGGCATTTGCGGAAAGGCCTCCATCGATTCAGTCCGTTCGCGCTTGCTGAAGGCTCCCAATCCCGATTTCCGCCTCGATCCCGAATTGTTGCTCAAGCTGCCCGATGCGTTGCGCTCGTCTCAGGAAGTCTTCCGCCGCACCGGCGGCTTGCACGCCGCGGCGCTTTTCAATCCCGCCGGGGCATTGCTCGTTTTGCGCGAGGACATCGGCCGGCACAATGCCGTGGACAAAGTAATTGGCTGGGCCCTTCTCCAAGATCGCGTTCCGCTGTCGAATTCCGTCCTGCTCGTCAGCGGCCGCGGCGGTTTTGAAATCGTGCAAAAGGCGATCGTGGCCGGTGTTCCGGTTGTGGCCTCAGTTTCCGCGCCTTCCAGCCTCGCGGTACAACTCGCGCGCGAGTTGCGGCTCACACTTATCGGTTTCCTCCGCGGGCGCCGCTTCGTGATTTACGCCGGCGAAGAACGCATAACCCAATCGTAAGAACCCCAGCTCGCCCGTCGCGCAAGCTAATCCGTGGACTTCTGCGCATTCTCAGAAGCAACCTGGGCTTGCGACTCGCGAATCATTTGCCGGAACGCGGCATATAGCTCTCGATCCCACCATCCGCGCTCCGCTTCCTCGTCCATAATCTCCAGCGCAGCGTTCGACGGCATCGCAACCTTGTAAGGCCGTTCGGTCGTGAGAGCGTCGTACACGTCCGCAAGCTGCAGAATCCGCGCCGTAAGGGGAATTTCGTCGCCGCGAAGGGAGTCCGGATAGCCCGAGCCATCAAATTTCTCGTGATGATGCCGGATGATCGGAAGCACCAGGTGAAAAGTCTTCAGCGGCGAGCAGATGCGTTCCCCCACCACAGCGTGCCTGCGCATCACGCCTGTTTCTTTGGGCGTCAGCGGTCCAGCCTTCAGCAGAATCGAATCCGGAACGGCCACCTTGCCGATATCGTGAACAATTCCGGCTCGCCGGAGCGCCGTGATTCCTTCCTCCGCCACGCCCAGCTGCTTGCCCAATCGCGCCGACATTTCCGCCAGGCGTTCGCAGTGCCCGCGCGTGTAAGGATCGCGCGCCTCAATCGCGTGGGCCAGCGTGAAAAGTACCGCTTCGGCATTCTCGAGCTCGTCGGTGTATTGCTTCAAGCGCAGAAGCGAACGCGTGCGCGCCAGGAGCTCGTTGAAATCGATCGGCTTGCTCAGGAAGTCATCCGCTCCCGCGTTGATTCCCTGGATACGATCTCCGGTCTCGGAAAGCCCGGTAATCAAAACCACCGGCGTAAGCCGCGTCTCGGCAGTGGCCTTGATGCGCCGGCAAACTTCAAAGCCGTCGATGCCCGGCATCAGAATATCGAGAAGGATCAGGTCCGGGCGAAAGGCAGCGCACTCGGCCAGCGCGGAAGCGCCATCGCTCACCGTGCGCACGTCGAATCCCTCGCGGCGCAGCAACAGATCGAGCGCGGCGCGCGCGGTGGACTCATCGTCAACAATCAGAATTCGTTCGGACATGCAGCGCCCTCAATCAAATGTATCTCGTCCGGGATTTTTGAACAACCTCGGGAAAGCGGCCGGCCGGCACAGACGCCGTTCATTCCCTGCGCAGCGTTGCTTCGATCAGTCCCTGCGGCTCTTCCATGGGGGCAAAAACCTCCGCCGGATTGTCCATGCCAAAGGGCGAAAGGTCCACGAGGTCGAAATGTTTGTGCGGCAGCGACAAATGGATTTCGCGGATGCGATCGAATGTGCTCAGCACCGCTTCGCCCATGCCGTAGAGCGCGTGCTGGAGCGATTTGCTGTCGTGTTCGGCGAAAGTTTCCAGCAGCGTTTGGCGCACGCCATGCCACAGCGGGCTGAACTCTACTTCGTTACCCTCGTAAAGCCATTGCGCGCGTATCTCGGTCGATAGCAAGAGGCCCGTATCTTCCTTCAAAGTTGTGTAAGGGTCGCGCAAAAATCCGTCGAAGGAGCTCTTCGCCGTCTTCACCACGGCCAGCCCGGCGACGCCCGCGCGAATCGTCGTTTGCTCCCGCGTGCCGATCACTCCAGCGGTTCGCATCCCTTGTCCTGTCGGCCGCATGAACGCGGACGCATGCGGCTTCCCGCTGAGTTGTATGCGCGCCCAGGGGCTCTCTGACGCTTCGACCCGCACGCGTTCGACCTGCGCGTTGTAGGTGAGAAAGTGTTCGATCACATGCAGAGCAAAATCCTCGATTGCTTCCACGGGATATTGCCGCGCGAGGACGTACACGGTGTTCTTCATCGTGTCCGCAGGCAGAATCTTCCGATTGTCGCCCTTCGCGTGCGCGGCATCGAAATCGCCCTCAAAGGTGACGCCGATGGTCATCTCCTTGACGTCATGCCGCCCCTCCTGCCGCACCACGCGAAGCAAACGTATCTGCGATTCCCCATAATTCGTTTCGGCGAGTTTGGTGACCACGCGTCAGCTCCCGCGGTACGTGGAATATTGTCGTGTCTTGCGCGTTTCCATTGCCGGCGACCTCAATAGCCGATTTTGTCCGGCTTTTCCTCCCACTCGCGAATCGCTGCGAGTGCCTCGTCGCGCATGATCTGGGTCATGGGAATTTTTCGCTGCGCGTGCGGCCGCGCGAGCTCCTGGTAGATAAAGGCGTCGTCGAATCCGGCTTTCGCCGCGTCCGCCGCGGTGTTCGCGAAATAGACTCGCGCCGGACGCGCCCAGTAAATCGCGCCCAGGCACATGGGACAAGGTTCGCAGCTGGTGTAAATCTCGCAGCCTTTCAGCTCGAAGCTTCCCAGCTTCTTGCAAGCCTCGCGAATGGCCATCATTTCGGCGTGCGCCGTGGGGTCGTTCGTTTCCGCCACGCTGTTTGCGCTTTCCGCGATTATTTTGCCGTCTTTTACTACTACCGTCCCAAAAGGCCCGCCGCGGCCGCTGCGTACGTTCTCCATCGAAAGCGCGATAGCCCGAGCCATGAACTCGCTTTGCATGTTGTCTTCCGAATCGCCGCCGTCTCCCGCACCCGCAGCGCGCAGCCTTAGGTTACATCCATCAGCGGAATTTCGCGCGTTGCAAAGGAGCGTTCCTTGCGCCGCCAAAAATAGAGCAGCGCGCAGCCGATAAAAACCAGCGCAACGCACAGGCCAGTCCAAAGCCCCGGCGCCCCCCATCCCAGGTGGAAACAAAGGTACGCACCCAGCGGCAGCCCCAACAACCAATAGAACAGCAGATGGCAGGTCATGGGCGTCCGCGTGTCGCCCGCACCGCGCAACGCACCCGTGGCTACCGTCTGCATTCCGTCAAAAAGCTGAAAGAATCCACCGACGAAGAGCAATGCGCCCGCAGCGCGAATCACCACCGGGTCGGGGGTGTAAATTCGCACGATGTACCGCGGCGCCGTCAGAAAGAGAATGGCCATGATCGCCATAAAACCCGTTCCCAGCAGCATCGCGGTCCATCCCGCTCGGCTCGCGCCCTGCGGATCGCCCCGTCCGAGCGCCTGCCCCACTCGCACGGCTGCCGCAGCGCTGATTCCGAGCGGTACCATGTATGTGAGGCTCACGGAATTCATGGCCACTTGATGGCTCGCCAGCGGGACCGCACCCAGCCTTCCAATCAGCGCCGTGGCCACCGCGAAAACTCCCACTTCCATTCCAAACTGCGTCGCCGCCGGCAGGCCCAGCTGCACCAGCCGCCAGATGCGAAAAAAATCAGGTGTCCGTTGCGTTTCGCGCAGGCCGGTCTTGTAGCGGTGATCGTAATAGACGCAATACGCGAGCAGCACGCTCATCATGTAAAAGCGCGCGATACAGGTGGACCATCCCGACCCAACCGTGCCCATCGCGCGCAGCCCCAGATGGCCATAAATCAGCGCCCAGTTCCCCGCCAGGTTCACCAGATTCGCCGTAATCAGCGCGAACATCACCGGCTTGGCCTGGTTCATTCCCTGCAGGTACCTGCGAAACACAAAAAAGAGCAAGAGAGGCAGCGTGCTCCAATTCAGCGCGCGAAGATATGGTATGGCCTGGTTCAGGATGGACGCTTGGATGTCGAGCGAACGCAGCAGCGGCTCGAAGAGCAGAACCAGCCCCATTAGCACGGGAGCGATTCCCAGGCTCAAGTACGCGCCGTTCACGAGTGACCTGTGGCAATCCTCCAGGTCGCCCGCTCCATACGAGTGCGAGACCAGCGTATCCAGCCCCAGCATCAGGCCGGTGCCAAAAATGGCCACCGCGATGTAGAGAATTCCACCCAAGCTCACGGCGCCAATGGCCACCGCGCTGTTCGCCTGGCGGCCCACCATCATGGTGTCCACGATGCCCATGGTCATCCAGCCGAGTTCGGCGAAGACCAGGGGCATGGCCAGGTGCACCATCGGGCGCGCTTCTTCGGCAATGTAATGGAGAAACAGGCGCTTCAACATAACTTCGCGTCTCGCGACGATTTCTAGAGATTTGGCCGGAGCAAAAAACAAGCGCTGACTGGATCGCATCAAAGTTTATCGGGATTGTGGCGCGGAACAAAACCCAAAAGCGTTTTGCGGAGTGATGATGCCGCCGATTCCGCCGTGGAGACGCCCCCAAATAGGCCGCTCGGGAGACCCTATTCCGAGCTGGTGCTAGGAACTCGCGAGCAAAGCGATGAACTTATTCGGATTGGCGTTGAAGGCGTCCTGGTGCGTCGTCATGCAGAAATAATAGGTCTGGCCTTTGTAAACTTCCGAAAGCACGATCTTGCGATCGACCTGCATCCAGCATACCGCGCAAATATCTCCCTTCGGTTTCGCCGCGAAAATGGAGTTGGTCCCCGCATCCCTCCAGCCTGTGCCTTGATATTCCAGTTGAAACGCGGTGCGCTCGATAGCTTCCGTGCCGAAATAGCGTCCGATAACGCGCAACGCCAAATCCATTCCGGAGGTCAGGCCACCCGCCGTGGCCAGATTCCCTTCTTCCACAAAACGCGCGCCCCGTCTCACATGCACGTCCGGAAACTTCATTTCTAGGTCGGTATAAGCGGCGTGATGCGTGGTAGCCGCCTTCCCGTTCAGAAGTCCGGTGGCCGCGAGAACGAATGCGCCGGTGCACACCGACATGGTCACGTCCGTGGTCTCCGTCGCTTTGCGTATCCACTGCAACATCGCTTCGGAATCTCCGTTCTGTGCCGGAATTACGACCACCTTCGGCGGCGGCGCGTTCTGAAAAGTATAGTTCGGCACGATCTTCAATCCGCCGCTGACCGTAACCGGCTCCGGCGTTTCCGCCACGGTGTAAAGCTCGAATGCGTCATCCATCATGTCGCGCCCGGGAACATCTGCGTCCTGAAAAACTTCCCAGGGCCCGGCAAAATCAATGACCACGGCCCCCTTGGAAATTACAAAGGCCACAGGAATGGCCCCGCTCGCGGGCGCCTTCAGCGGGCTTAGACCAACCGGTGACTTCGCGGCTTTCTGCGTTCCCGCGACCTGAGCCGCTGATAGCGATAGCGGGAGAGCGGCTGCCAAACCAGCCGCGCCCGAGGCTTGCAGCAATTCCCTGCGCGTAAGATTCACTTTCTTCATGTCGCCCTTCCTTTTTCTAGCGTCGCTCAAATCGCGTCGATCTCATTCAGCCCGCAACGCAATAATCGGATCCACTGCCGCAGCACGTCGAGCCGGCAAATAGGTGGCAATCATGGCCGCCGCAATCAGCACCAATGCTACCCCCGCAAACGTGACCGGGTCCGTGGGCGCCACTTCGAAAAGGAGCGACTTCACCAGGTTGCCCAGCGCAAGCGCTCCCGCAATTCCAATCCCCACGCCCAGCATGGCCAGCAGCAAGCCTTGCCCAAGTATCATGCGCAAGATACTCGAAGGCTGCGCGCCCAATGCTATTCGGATTCCGATCTCGTGCACACGCTGGCTGACCGTCAGCGCCATAATCCCGCCGATGCCCGCGGCCGCAATCAAGAGCGCCAGCACGGCAAAGATTCCCAGAAGGCTCGCGGTCAATCGAGGAGAAGCCGTGGATTCCGTGCGGGCCTGCTCCAGCGTCAGGACGTGCGTCACCGCCGCTTGCGGATCTACCTCGTGCACCGCGCGCGTAAGCGTGGCGGCCATGCTCGCCGGCTCCAGCGTGGTGCGCACGATCAAAGCCGCCGGGTTCGGCCCTTCCGCATGCGGATAGTAAATCTCCGGCGAAGCCGCATGGTCGAGCCCGAATTCCCTCACGTCTCCCACCACCCCCACGACCTTGTTCCAGGTCTCGCCCTTGTCGCCGGAAATGAATTGGCCGATGGCATTCTCTTTCGGCCAATACTGGCGCTTCATCGCTTCATTGATGATCAAGACGAGCTGTTCTTTCCCGCCGTCCAAATCCGTGAACTCCCGGCCCTCTTTGAGCGGGATGCCCAGCGTCCGGAAATAATCCGGCGAGATGGCCGTGAAGTTTCCCATCGGCGGCGCTTCGGCAGCTCCAATTTCGCGTCCCTTGATTTGAAAGGAACCAGAAAACGCGCTGGAGCCCGCCGATATCGCTTCAGGTTCGAGAGGGTAAGTCCCCGCAACCGCAGCAGACATTACCCCCGGCTCACCCTGCACCCGAATCAGGACTTTCTTGATCACATCCACATATTGTTCCGGCTTGGCATACTTGCTGAAACTGTACGTGGTGCTCATCGCCAGCACCCGCTGCGGAACGAACCCCGGGTCCACCCGCAGAATCTTCACCAGGCTGCGCAGCATGAGCCCGGCGCCAATCAGAAGCACGAAGGAAAAGGCGATCTGCGACACAATCAACGCGCTACGCAGGCGATTTTTGTGCTGGCCCGTGCCTGTCCCCACGCTTCCCTCTTTCAAGCTCGATGAAAGGTTCGCTCGCGTGAAGAGCGCCGCCATGGTGCCGAACACGATGCTGGTTCCCAGCGCTGCAAGCAGCGTAAAGGCCAGCACTCCCGCGTCGATTTTAATTTCATGCGCGCGTGGCGTCAGCCGCGCGGCAAAATCGGCGAGAAGCTCCAGGCTGCCGTACGCCAAAATCAATCCCACCGCGCCTCCCGCCAGCGCGATCATGAAACTCTCGGTCAGAAGCTGGCGCAGCAGGCGGCTGCGCCCCGCGCCCAGAGCGGTGCGCACGGCGAGTTCGCGCTCTCGCCTCGACATGCGCGCCAGCGTCAAATTCGCGACGTTGGCGCAGGCAATCAGCAGCACGAACGCCGCCGCGGCCATGAGAATCAAAAGCGTCGGCCGCGCCTCGCGCGTCAATTCCTGCTGCAGCGGCGTGGTAGCCGCTGCATAACCCAGGTTATCGGGATACGACTTCGGGTATTGCAGTTTCAAGCGGCCCGCAATGGTGGACAAATCCGCGCCCGCCTGTTCCACCGAAACGCCCGGCTTCACGCGCCCGAAAACTTCCATCATGCGCGCGTCGCGGTTGTCGATGAATTTCTGCGCCGAACGAAAAGGGCACGCCGACGTCGGCATGTAAACATCCCTCTCAAGCGGATATTGCGGAATCGGCGGAAGCACTCCTACCACCGTGTGGATCTTGTCGTTCAGCTCGAATGTTTTGCCCACGATTTCCGGATCGCCGCCGAATCGATTCTTCCAGTATTCGTAGCTCAGAATCAGCACCGGCGGCGCGCCCAGCTTGTCGTCACCCGGCAAAAACGTGCGCCCCAGCAGCGGCTGCACTTCGAACACATCAAAATAATTCGCCGAGACCACCGCCGCGCGAACCCGGTCGGGATCGCCGTGCCCGAAAAGAATAAAAGACATGGTGTGGTATTCCGCCAGCCCGGACAGCGTGCGATTCTGTTCGCGGTAGTCCTGAATCTCGTGCACCGAAAAACCGATGTCGCTCATCCCCGATTTTAGCGATTGCTGACGGATGAAAATCAGTTGCTGCCCCTGCGGATACGGCAGCGGACGAAGCAGCGTGGCGTGCACTACGCTGAATATCGCCGTATTGGCCCCAATCCCCAGCGCCAGCGTGATCCCCGCCATCAGCGTAAATCCCGGGTTCTTCCGCATCATGCGCCCGGCGTATCCAATATCCTGCTTCAAGATTTCCCAATGCTCGCGCGGCGCGGTCTGAAAAATTCCCTTCAGCGTTTCCCACCACAGCTGCACCAGCCCCGCAAGTCCGCCGCGATCGCGCGCCTCGCGCGTCTGATCTTCAAACGTGTGCTCCATCTCGCGCCCGTAATTAGACTGAAAATCGCCCGGCAGTATCCGCAGCAGCGAGCGAAACACCCGCTTCGAAACCGGAACGCTATCCGGATTCACCTCGGCTCTTCTCATGCTAGTTCCGCCTTGCGGAATAATTTCTTGCTGCGGGCCATCCCTAGGAGCTCTTCGAGCCGCCGAGCTTCAACCACCGCCACGCGTCGCCCATCCTCTGTCAGCCGGTAATACCGCCGCCGCTCGTCATCCAGCCCCGCCGCCGGCCGGTTGCTCGATTCCGCAATCCAACCCTCTTCGTTCAGCCGCTTGATGATTCCGTAAAGTGTCCCCGCGCTCAGCCGCACCTTGCCGTCGGTCCGCAGCGCCACTTCCTTCAGAATCGCGTAGCCGTGCTTCTCGCCGTCGGCCAAAGCCAGAAGCACGTGAAACAGCGCCGGCGTCAGTGGCTCTTGCGGTTCCCTTGCAGCCTCTTCTCGGTAACGGGCCATGCGCGCTTCTCCTCGCCAGGCAGAGCCGGCTCTTGCCCGGATCCCCTATATCGCACCGCTTCATACTATAGCGTTGCACGATATAGTGTCAATGCATGATTCGACGCTCGCGAGGCTCGATGGTGAGCAATCAAAACAGAGGAAATCCGGCCCCGGAGAAATTATGTGAGGCCGGAACGAAGCGCTCCCGCTAGTCGGGCTTCGAAGGACTTTCGGAAAGCTGGTTCCAAATTATGCCGCCCGCCAGTGCCATGGCACCCGTAAGTATCAAGGCAAAGGCCAAACGGCGGCGGCGTCTCTTTCGCGGCGACACCGTCTGCTCGTCCGCGGCTGCGGTCGCCGGGTCTTCATCCATTGTCACGCGGTATGATTTTCCCGCGGCTATGGTGTGTAGTTCACCATCGTTGTCCAGCACCAAGTCGCTTTTATATGCAGTGATCACCACTTCCTGTGGGCCGGTTATGGTCACTTGCCCATAAGCAGGCTGGCCGTTCGCCGCGCGAAGAATGCCCTCGGGAATCTCGAGCTCGAATTGCTCTTTCCCATTCGAAGAAAACCCTACCGTCCCGCGCGTCACCACCGCGCGAATCGCGTCGGCGTCCTGCGCGAGAGTCGCCGCGCTCGATGAAAGCAGATACGCCTGGCTCGTGCCCAGCCGCAAGCGCAACGCGCCGCCCGCCTGCGTCGCGACCGTGTCACCCGGATACACGGTCGTTCCCACCGCCACTTTGGCCTCGCCGATCTGCGCGTCCTGCGCCTGCACCACTTGTCCCAGCGCTTTTTCGCTCGCCGCAAAGCTGGGCAGATTCAAGAGCTCCGCCACCAGCATTACGACCAGGACTGACCGGCCGATCGATCGCATAATTCCCTCCGAAAGATACACACACACGCTAGGTTGACTCGTGGCGAGGGTCAATCTGCAAGCTGTCGCGATTGGTGTAAGAGACAACACCCCGGCGCATTTCCGCGTCGTGCACGGCCGTCGCGCCAGACCACATGCGGGCTACTAAGCAAGCTCGAACTGCGATAACCTCTGCAATTCTTGAGACGCCATGGGAGGTTTGACATGCGGTTTCGTCGCGGTTTCCGTGCATTCTATTTCGTCATCATTTTTTCCGCAGTGTTCGCTTCTCTCGCATTCGCATCCGCGTTCACCGCCATGGACCAGCAGTTCGATTCCCGCCTCTACCAGGACATGCGCTGGCGCTGCATCGGCCCCTTTCGTGGCGGCCGCACCGTCGCTGCCACCGGAGTCCCCGGTCAGCCGAATCTCTTCTACATGGCGCCGAACAATGGCGGCGTGTGGAAGAGCACCGATTACGGCCAGACCTGGACCCCCATTTTCGATGGCCAGCCGACCGGCTCGGTAGGCGCGCTCGCTGTCGCTCCCTCAAATCCCGAAATCATTTATGTCGGCAGCGGGGAAGGCCTGCGCCGGCCCGACCTTTCGACGGGCGACGGCATTTACAAATCCACCGACGCGGGCAACACCTGGAAGCATCTCGGTCTGCGCGACGGCCAGCAAATCACCAACATTCTGGTGGACCCGCACGACCCGAATCGCGTGTTCGTTGCGGTTCTAGGCCATCCCTACGGGCCGAATGCGGAGCGCGGCGTATTCCGTTCGATCGACGGCGGCGAAACCTGGAAGAAAATTCTATACAAGGACGAAAATACCGGCGCTACGGATCTCGCATTCGATCCCGCGAACCCGCAAGTTCTTTTTGCCGTTCTGTGGTCCTCGCGCCGCCCCCCGTGGACCACCGGATCTCCTCTCGAAGGACACACCGGCGGCCTTTTCAAATCAATGGATGGCGGGGACACCTGGGCGCCACTTACTAAAGGATTGCCCACGAACGAGCAGGGCCTCGTCCGTATCGGCATCGGCATCGCGCCCAGCGATCCGCGTCGCATGTACGCGCTCGTGGACGCGCCGCAACTCGGCGGTCTTTTTCGCTCGGACGACGCGGGCGAGAGCTGGCAGCGCGTCAACAACGAAGATCGCATCTGGGGCCGCGGTTTCGATTTCGCCTGGGTGCGCGTGGC
>Ga0302324_100003202_pt1 | contig 37059 bp, 30 predicted proteins | sample Palsa_T0_1_FD_201949 | JGI IMG/M metagenome (GOLD analysis project Ga0302324, IMG submission 201949) | Peat permafrost microbial communities from Stordalen Mire near Abisko, Sweden - Palsa_T0_1 | ecosystem: Environmental > Terrestrial > Soil > Palsa > Peat permafrost | place: Sweden: Abisko... | reverse complement strand
CTTTTGAGTATGTGATGCTGGGCGGCGTGACGGACCAGCCGGAACATGCGGAGCAGGTGATTCGCCTGGTGCGCAAGGCTAATCTGCCGGCGATGGTGAACTTGATTGCGTGGAATCCGGGACCGGGGATTGCCTTTGACAGCCCTACGCCGGAGTCCGTCGCGGCCTTTCAAAAGCAATTGCTTGCAGCCGGGATTCAGACTTACATTCGCCGACCCCGCGGCCGGGATATCTATGCTGCCTGTGGCCAGCTCAAACGGACCACCGAAGGCGCGGCGCTGATTAGCTAATACCAGGCATACCCAGGCCTGCCGCGCTTATTCCCCGCGCATCGGAATCTGTATCGCGTCTCCGCAGTCTGGGCCCTGGTTCACGGGCGAAGATTGCCCGATCAGTGTGGTGGACATCTCTTTGGGGCCGGCTTTGCGGGTTTGAGCCCAGGCGATGACGACTGCCATCACCAGCAAGCAGATCCATGACGCGGCGGGGATTATGAGGCGATGGGTGTGCATGGCTTCTCCAATCGAACGACTCGGGGTGAAGCGAATTCGTTCCCGAGTACTGGGAAGTAGTGCGCACGCGTTGCCAACCGTTTCGTGAGCAGAGAAATTTACGGGATCAGAGGGTCGGAAGCGGGGGAAGGGAAGCGGGGCTTTGCTGCCGGCGCATGCCCATCCGGCCCAGATCCATCAGTGCGCCAGTGACGCGGTCGCTGGCGTGGCGCAGGACCGTCCCTTCGACGGCTCCTTCGCTGAGGAAGTTGCCGACGATGCAGTGGACGCCCATGCTTTCCACCTTGTCCACGTCGGGCGCAATCGGCACCGAGCCCTCGGCGGCGTAGCGCAGCAGCATTTGCGGCGAGACAGGCGCGGTGTTGAGGATTGCGTAGTCGAAGATCGGCGCGCCGGTGTGCTCGTAGATGCGCTCGATGTGCTGCGAGGCGCTGAGCCCAAGGCTCTCGTTAGCCTGGGTCATCAGGTTGCAGATGAAGACGCGCAGGCCGCGCGCCCGGGCCAGCGCCTGGGGAATCCCCTCGACCAGCAGATTGGTGATGAGCGAGGTGTAGAGCGAGCCGGGACCGACGGTGATGAGGTCGGCGCGCTCGATGGCCTCGATGGCTTCCGGCAGCGGCCTGGCGTCGGGAGGGTCTAGCATCAGTTCGACAATGCGGCGCTTGCTGGCGGTGATGTTGGTTTCGCCGCGCACCAGGGAGCCGTCGTCCATGCTGGCGACGAGGGTGGCGTTGGCGGTGGTGACCGGGTAGATGCGGCCGCGGGTGTTCAGGATTTTTGAGGCGAGCTGGATGGCCTGGCCGAAGTCGCCGGTAATCTCGGTGAGCGCGGCGACGAAGAGATTGCCGAAGTTGTGGCCCTCCATATCGCCACCGGAGCGGAAACGGTGACGAAAGAGCTGGGCCAGCAGATCTTCTTCTTCGCTGAGAGCGACCATGCAGTTGCGCAGGTCGCCGGGAGGCAGCATGTTGAAGCCCTTGCGGAGCCGTCCTGATGAGCCGCCGTCGTCTGTGACAGTAACCAGCGCGGCAAGGTCGGTGATGAGGCAGGGATCGCACCCCTCACCGGGCATTTGGCCCGGCGAGGCGACGTGCTTGCGCAGGCCGCGGAGCAGTGTGGACAGGCCGGTTCCGCCTCCAATGGCCACCACACGCAGGGGAACTGGCGGCGCGCTGAGTGAGGAGGTGCTCAAATGGCCTTCCTTTGAGTTGGGACGGGTGGGGGCAGGGCGATTCTCTGACGAAAGCGTGGCAAACTGGAGCAAATTTGTCTGGCGCAAAGCTGTCGAAAACAAATTCATTGCAGAGGAATCAATCGGCCTTTACGGGTCTGCCGGTTACGGGGCTTCCGGGTAGAGCAGCTCGGTGAAGCGCGGATCGTCCTGCATGGAGTGGAAATCGGTGTCTGTGCGGGCCTGCAGGCGGTTTTTCGCGTTGCCGTCAATAGCGCGGGCGAGGTGTTCGAGGCACTCTTCGGTCTGGCCGGTGATGGCATCGAGCACGGCGAGGCCGTAGAGGGCGTAGTCTGCCCTTGGGTGTCCGCGCAGGATTTCGGTGAATTGCTCGCGCGCCTCTTCGTAGTAGTCGGTGTTGAGCAGGGAGACGGCGTAATCGTACTGCTCCTCAGGCGTGACGAACTCAAGCTTCGATTTACTCAGCTCCCGATGGCAGGCGACGAGATACATGCGGCAGCGCTCGGCCAACGCGGGTGGCGCGGTGCCAAGCAGCTTTTCAAAGGCAATCAGAGCCTTATCGAACTTGGCCTGCTGCAGGAGCTGCAGGGCGGCTTGGTAGTGCTGAAGGGCTACGGCATCCTGATGCGCGGTACCCAGACTGCCAGCACGATGCCCGGCGTGGTTCTGGGGACCGCTGCTGGGTGTTTCCGATGAGTTAGCCTTCTTGCGGCTGGACAATGTTGTTTTGGCCTCTGGCGTCATGTTCTATCGGTGAGCGTTACGGATCACCCTCTTCGAGTTGCGACTTTCGACGCGGATGGCCCGTAGAAGTGATTGTAGCTTCAGGCCATTGTTATACGCAGAACCCCGTCCCGCGTCAATGGGGGGTCCCGGCGTTCGATCCCGACGGCGGATTTTGAAGCCTGTACGCCCAGTCTACGAGCGCTTATGGGCGTGAGATTCCAGGTAAACGGCGGGGTTCAGCGCGGGGTCGTTGTACATCTTCAACTGGCGGTAAAGCTTGAAGCGGCGCGCACCGGCCAGGGTCTCAGTCCAGAGCTGAACGAGGCATTCGGCCAGATCGGCGCGCTGAACGGTGAGGATCTCGAGCCGTTCGCGATTGCGTTCTGCGTGGCCCTGGGGCGCGGCGGGGCGTTGCATCTCTTCGCGAGTGTGGAAAATCTTGAGAGCCAGGATGGAGAGCCGGTCGATCATCAGGCCGGGCGACTCGGAGTGCAGCGGCGCTTTTGAGTCATGCAAATCCCTGGCGGCCAGAAAGTCAAGCAGCATCTGGTCTATCTGTTCCGCGAGATCGTTGCGGCGCTGGTTGGTTTCGTCAATGCGGCGCTTGACGCGGGCCAGATCAGCGTCGTTCGCGCCGGGGGTGCGGGCTGCGTCTTCTGTGTGCCAGAGCTCAAAATTCGCCAGGTGCTGCTTGGCTACCAACTCAATCCAGGTCGTATTTGGACCGGATGGAGGTTGCCAGGTCTCGATGGCCTCCTGGTGCCAACGGGTCGTGAGCTGGTCGTGCAGCGGGGCTATGTCGGTGATGTCGTGGGTGAGGGTCAGCATCGCGGATTGATCCTCGGGCAGGGCGGTATTTACCTGTTTGAGTGTATCGCTTCGGATGCGCGTGCGGCATGGGTGCCGTCCGGCGAGGCCACACTGGCAGTTATGGTAGAACTATCCACACTCGGGTTTAGCGGACAGACTTGACGTTCAAGACTAGGCGTTCATGCCCGGCAAATCCTCCCACGAGGTCAGCATGCCTGATAGCAGCGAGCGGTTCCTGTGCATTGCCAGCTACGAGAAGGGCCATGACTTTATGCGCCAGCTTGCCGACCTGGGCGTGAAGCCGACTCTGCTCACCATGGAGAAGCTGCGCGAAGAGCCCTGGCCTCGCGAGATTCTGGAAGAGCTGGTGACCATGCCCTGCGGCCTGACTAACGAGCAGATCACCAACACCGTTACCTGGCTGGCGCGCGGGCGCAGATTCGACCGTCTGGCCGCGCTTGATGAATTTGACATGGAGCTTGTGGCGCAGTTGCGCGAGCATATGCGCATTCCAGGCATGGGGACGTCGGCTACTGCCTACTATCGCGACAAGCTGGCCATGCGTACGGGAGCGCGTGAGGCCGGTTTCCTGGTTCCGGAGTTTGTGCGCGTGGTCAACTACGATGAGTTGCGCGAGTACATGGATCGCGTGCCCGCACCGTGGCTGCTCAAGCCCCGCTCGGAAGCGTCGGCGCTGGGCATTCGCAAGATTCAGGAGCCGGAAGACCTCTGGCGCGCGCTGGACGAGTTGGGCGACCGGCAGAGCTTCTTCCTGATGGAGCAGTTCGTTCCCGGCGACATCTTCCACGTCGATTCCGTAGTGAGCGAGGGCAAGGTGGTCTTTTCGTCGGTGCATCAGTACGGGCGGCCGCCTATGCAGGTGATGCACGAGGGCGGCGTCTTCACCACCCGTACCGTCGACCGCAAGAGCAAGGACTGGAAGCAGCTCACCAAACTCAATGCCAGGCTCGCTCCGGCGCTGGGCATGAAGCGCGGCGTCACGCATGGTGAGTACATCAAGGCTCATGCCGACGGGCGATATTACTTTCTAGAGATTGCCGCTCGGGTCGGCGGGGCGTTTATTGTCGATTTGGTGGAGCACTCGACCGGGGTGAATCTTTGGCGCGAGTGGGCGAAGATTGAAGTAGCGCATCTGCGCGGCGAGAAATACGCGCCGCCGGTGGCGCGTGAGGACTACGCCGGCAGCGTTCTCTGCCTGGCCAAAGAGGAGCAGCCGGATACCGCAGACTTCGACGCGCCGGAGATTGTCTACCGCATGAAGAAGCATCACCATGCCGGCCTCATCGTGCGCTCCGACAAGCCGGAGCGGGTGGCTGAGTTGTTGGAGGAGTACAGTCAGGCATTCGTGAGCCGGTTTCTGGCGACGATGCCGGCTCCGGATCGGCCTACGGCTTGAGGTTTTCGTGCCGACGCATTGCGAAGAACTACTGCATGGAGTTCAATCTGCAAAGGGCCTTAATGGTATGCGAGGGAACATGGACGAGTCCTCGAAGTCAGAAGGTAGATCGGCGCGGTTGAAGGAGTTTCACGGCGTCGTTCGCGATATCCATGAACGAAACGCCGATACGGACCCTTTTGAGTTGCAAAGGAATATCGACCAAGCGGTTCGCGAAGTGCGGAATATTCAAGGTAGTAGGGGAGTTAAGCAGGAAAGAGGAAATTAACTGTATGGAAGTGAGCGAAAAGGAAGTGAAGCAAAAGAAGTGGCAGTATCCGCATCGGCGCTGGAACCCGCTACGGCGTTCATGGGTGATGGTTTCGCCGCATCGCACGCAGCGCCCCTGGCTGGGCGAGGTGAGCAAGACAAGCGCGCCGCAGACGGTCAGCTACGATCCGGAGTGCTATTTATGCCCTGGGAATAAACGCACGGGTGGGGAAGTGAATCCGGTGTATGGAAATGTGTTTTCATTTGTAAACGATTACGCTGCCGTGCTGCCCAATCCCCCTGCACATGTTGACGAGACATCTTCGCCGCTGCTGATCGCCGAGCCGGTTCAGGGAATCTGCAAGGTGCTGTGTTTTCATCCCAACCACAGCCTCACGCTGGCCACGATGGAGCTGCCGGATATTCGGCTGGTGATTGACGCCTGGGCGAACGAAACCGAGGAGATCGGCGCGCTGGACTGGATCAACCATGTGCAGATCTTCGAGAACCGCGGGGCAATGATGGGCGCTTCCATGCCCCATCCGCATTGCCAGATCTGGGCGACCAGCAACATTCCCGACGAGCCGGCGCTCGAGACCGAGGCCCAGCAGGCTTATCTCACTGAACATGGCCGGTGCCTGCTGTGCGACTATTTGGCGGCTGAACGGGCCTCGGGCGAGCGCGGCAATTCTCGGATTGTTCTGGAGAATGAGCATTTCACCGCGCTGGTGCCTTGGTGGGCTGTCTGGCCGTTCGAAACATTGATTCTTTCGCGCCGTCACTGCGGCCAGTTTCCCGAGCTGGCCAGCGATGAGCGCGACGGGCTCGCCGACATTCTCAAGCGCCTCACCGGACGCTATGATCGGCTCTTCGATGTCAGCTTCCCATACACGATGGGCTTTCACCAGGCTCCTGTGGACAAGGCTGCGCATCCCGAGTGGCATTTTCACGCGCACTTCTATCCGCCTTTGCTGCGTTCGGCGACAGTGCGCAAGTTCATGGTGGGCTTTGAGATGCTGGGTATGCCGCAGCGGGACATTACGCCGGAGGATGCAGCGGCGAGGCTGCGCGCCCTTGGCGAATAGAGGCGAGAGTAGCGTCATTTTGCTTGTGCGTTTTTCGGCCGAGGAACGTTTGGTCAGCGGCTCGGCTTGTATATGAGGCCGATCACAATGCCAACGACAACCCATTCGACGAAATATGCGACGGCGGATATAGCGGTGATCCTGAACCCGATGTTCAGGTTTACATAATTGTGCAAGACGAACGAGCCAATCGCAAAGAGCCCGATCAGCGCGCCGAAAACCGCCCCCGTCATCCATCCTGAACCTGGGTTGTAGATCATCGCGTACAACGCGGTGAGCGCAACCATGGACAGGAGCATCGCTGCCATTCCTGTCGGCATATGACTCATCTGTCCCTGATGATCGCGGTAAACCGCAGGATATTTGAGGAATTCGCTCTTGAGGGATGGAATGGCGCCGAACATTAGACCGCCAAGGGCCATGTATGCAATGAAGGCTCCAAGAGAGGCAAAGGCGATTCGAGCGTAGTTCATTGGGATAACCTCGCGACCGAATATTGGCCCCAAGGGTATCACTCACGATCAGTGAATGGGAGATGCGATGCGCATCGTTTCTCACGAGCCTCGTTTCTTTGGGCCTCGTTTCTAAGGCTTGTCTTCGGCTCCTGGGAAGGCAATCGGGGGTTTGATCCCGTTCAATTCGGGGTTCGGGCCGGCAATCTGGTTTGTGTTCTGCGCCTCCACAACCAGCCATACCCCGGATCGCTTTTCGACGATCATGGTGAAGATCCCGAAGCGCGGTTTACGCATTGTCCCGTCTTCATTCCGGTCTCCCTGGACACTCCAGCTCCAATGAACGGCAGCCAGATCGGGACGCAAAAAGCGGACAGAGGTTTGGAGAGGCGTCACTATCGACTGCTTGAAACGGCCGGAGAGCAAGCGCGTGTGATACAGCTCGAAATCGGCTCTTCCGTGCAGCCAATCCCCGCCGACGTTGACGAAGTCCACGTCTTCCGACATGATCTTCGCCAGTTCGTGTCCATCGTGCGTGGCCCAGGCTGCAGCAAACGCACGAGGAACATCACGGACCGCAGCCTCATCTGCCTTGGTCTGTGCCTGAAGAATGCCGCATCCAGCAAGCAGCAATACCACGAGGAGATTGCGAGGTAGCTTCTTCATGATCCTCCACGTCCCTGGAGCGATGCTTTCCGGTCCGGGCGCCAGGCTATTCGGGGCATTTCAAAGGGGCATTGATGTCGCAGAGGCCGCGAGCGCTCTCAAGCGCTCGCGGCAATCCCGTCTCAGCATTTCAGATTGTGTCGTTGAATGATTTGACGGCGGTTGGGTTGGCGGCCTGCGGAGTGGTGAGCTCGCTGGGAATCGAACCCAGGACCCACGCATTAAAAGTGCGTTGCTCTACCAACTGAGCTACGAGCTCCCAAAGGCCTTCCAATTACAAAGGTAGCACAGCAGGTCTGGCCGCTGGGCCCCGGACGGTCGCAACCCTACCGTTTTGTGCAGCATATCTTAAAAAGGCACCAGACTTGCTATCTCTTCGAACCCCGATGCAATGCTACTGTACAGCATGAAAAACTTTGCCTTTGGCTTACAACTCGTGCCTCAGGTTGGCCGGTAACAAAAAAGTAGTACGAGAGTAACCGACCGGGTGTTATTGTTCTGCTAATAGGCTCGCCCTAAAATCAGATCAGTTGCCTATTCTGCAAGAGCTTTATTTGCTGGGGCTCGAGCGTGTCTGGCTTCGATTTTCGAGGAGATTCGATCCTAGATTGCTTCGAATTCTGTTTGCTTCAGATTCTGATTGTTTCAGATTTTGTCTCCTTCCGGCGTGCGTGTGGCGAGAGTAGAACCGGGGCGTAATCCGGCGGCAAACAGAACCGAGCGGAGAGTTGCAGGTGGAATGATGACCGATTCGAAATCGCTAACCGACCCGAACGAGACGCCCGAGGACGTGGCAACGCTGTACTCGTGGGCCAATCTGCATGGAGCCAAGTATCGCGACTTTTCCGCTTCGCGAGCCCAGGCGAGAGAAGAGGCACGTCTGCGCGCCGAGGAGGCAGCGGCGGCAGAGCGACGCCGGCTCGAAGAGGAAGCAGAGCGGGTTCGTCAGGAAGAGGCGCAGATTGCCGCGAGGCTGGCTGCTGAGGCTGCGGAAGCGGCGCGACAGGCTGAAGCCGAGCGCCTGGCTGAAATTGCGCGTCAGGCAGAGGCCGAGCGACAGGCTGTACTGGCAGCGCAGGAGGCGCAGCGGCAGGCGGTTCAGCAACGGGGCTGGCAACCACCTCCGGCTGAGGTTTACCAGAGCGAGTATTCTCCTTCGTTTGCCGCGCCCAATCCAGCGTATGAGCCGGAGCCTGGCCGGACGCCAGACTTCTCGAAGGATTTTGAGTCGGAAACAGGTCCAGAACAAACACCAGACCGGATGATGGAATGGAGCATGGGCCGGGACGTGGCTCCGCGGATGAATCCGGAATTTTCCGCGCCTCAGCAACGCGCGGCATCCAATCCGCCGCAGTATGCGGAACCTTACCGAGCGGGAGCCAGTGAGAATTCGGTTCGGAATCCTTCGCAACAAACGGCTCCAATACAGGTGGCGCAACCATCGCAGCCGGTCCAAAATTATCAGCCGCAGCAGACAGTGCCAGCTGTCCCCGATACGCGCCGCGTGTCGGATACGCAATTCCCGGCGCCGTCGACCGCCTTTCGCGAGAGGCCCGTGCCTGCTTACCCCGAACCCTCGTATGCGGCTTCGCAATCGCCTTATCCTTTACCGCAGCAGGACCCGTATCTTGCGGCTCCGTGGCAACAGCCGCAGCAACGGGAGCGAGATCAGAGAGAATCGGTGAGCCGCCCTGCGTGGCTCGCACCTGAACTGCCACCCGCTCCGACCGCACAGCCGCGTAGCTTTCCGCAATCTGTGAATCAGCTTCAGACGCCCGCTCAGCAGCATGGACAGTTTTATGGCCAGGCTCCGTTTTCTGGACAGCCGGTTGTACAACAGCCGGGGCAGGGAACGGAAATGCGTTCAGTCCCAATGTCTGGACAGAACCCAGGACAGAACTCAACTCAAGGTTCGGGACAGAATCCGAATCAGCCTCCAGCGCCTGCCTCCCCATCCAGCCCTGTGGAGGACACGTTGCAGGGGTCGCGCGACCAGATCGCCAATCGCTGGTATGCGCTGAAGCATGTCTTCGATCCCAGCGCCGCTGCAGCAGAGCACGTTCCGGCTCAGCCTCCGGCGCGGGTGCCTGTGCTCGCGGTGTTTTCGCTGGCTGGCGGAGTAGGCAAGACCAGCCTTGTTGCGTCGCTGGGCCGGGCGCTCTCTTCGCGAGGCGAGCGTGTCTTGCTGGTCGATACGGCTGCTTACGGACTGCTGCCATTCTTCTTTGGCGCGCGCGATCAGCGCCCTGGGATGCTGCGTACATTCAATCCTCCGGGCGTGAGCGCCGAGGCTCCGATTCAACTGGTCACGCTCGATCCCGAGGGCCAGCCGCCGGAGAGCCAGACGCTGAATCAAGACCCAAATCGTTCGCAGAGTCCGGAGCCCAATCAGGATTGGCTGGCGCAGGAGGTTGGCCGCTATACCCGTGGGGCCAATCGCGTGCTGATTGACCTGCCTACCGCTTCTGGCTCGACCACGCGGCGTGTGCTGCGTCTGGGGCCGGTAGTTCTGGTGCCGATTCTGCCAGATATGAACTCCGTGGTCAGTGTGGGAGCTATCGAGGCTTTCTTCCGCAACAGTGCAGCGATGGCTGGGATAGGGGGCGGCAAGCCGATTATGCCGTACTATGTACTCAACCAGTTTGATTACTCTCTGCCGCTTCACCTGGATGTTCGCGAGATTTTGCGCGAGCAGATTGGGGATCGTCTGCTGCCCTTTGCGCTCAGGCGCAGTCCGGCTGTGAGTGAAGCGCTTGCCGAAGGAATGACCGTGATTGATTACGCTCCCAATGCCGTCGTAGCCGAGGATTATACCCACCTCGCCGAGTGGGTGCGGAGCCTATCTGCCCCTGCAACTCAAAGCTATCGCGGCGTTCGCTGGAGTGAACGATGAGTCTAACTCAGGCCTGGCACGATATTGGCGCCGGCGAGACCTTCCTTAACAAGCTGCTGCGATTTGCCTTTCTCGTTGTGGCGCTGGTGATGTTTTACTTCTTCGCCACGCTGCCGCTCACGTGGCCGCAACAGGCGGTCTGCGGGCTGCTGACGTTGCTAATGGGCCTCGCGCTGGGCCGCACTTCAGATTCTTACCTGATCACGTTGACGCTGATGATTCTGTCGCTTTTCGCGACCTTTCGCTACGGCTACTGGCGCATGTCACAGACGGTGATGTTCTTTCAGGACCCGGCCAATCACTGGGGTGCGCTGGATGCCTTCTTCATCATGTCGCTGGTTTTTGCCGAGGGCTACGCATTCATCATTCTCTTTCTCGGCTTCTTCCAGACTATCTGGCCGCTGCGACGCGCGCCCATGCCGTTGCCTGACAACTCAGACGAGTGGCCGCATGTGGATGTGCTGGTGCCAACCTACAACGAGCCTCTCGAAGTGGTGCGCTACACCGCGCTGGGCGCGCTCAACATCGACTGGCCGACGGACAAGCTGCACGTCTACATCTGCGACGATGGCCGTCGTAAGGAGTTCGCAGATTTTGCTTTTCAGGCCGGCGTAGGCTACAAGATTCGCCCGGATAACTTCCACGCCAAGGCCGGCAACATCAACACAGCTCTCAAGTCGCTGACCTCGCCTTACGTTGCTATCTTCGATTGCGATCACGTGCCCACGCGCAGCTTCTTGCAGATGACCATGGGATGGTTTCTGCGCGACCGCAATCTGGCCATGCTGCAGACGCCGCATCACTTCTATTCGCCCGATCCTTTTGAGCGTAATCTGGGTCAGTTTCATGTCATTCCCAACGAGAACGAGCTGTTCTACGGCATTGTGCAGGATGGCAACGACTTTTGGAATGCGACCTTTTTCTGCGGCTCCTGCGCTGTGCTGCGACGTGAAGCGCTGGATGAGATTGGCGGCATCGCAGTTGAGACAGTGACCGAGGATGCGCACACCTCGCTGCGCATGCAGTCCAATGGCTGGAACACCGCTTACATCAACATTCCCCAGGCGGCAGGCCTGGCCACAGAGCGGCTATCGGCGCATGTAGGCCAGCGCATCCGCTGGGCGCGCGGCATGATCCAGATTCTGCGCACAGACAATCCGCTCTTCGCGCCTAAGTTGAGCCTTGCGCAGCGCTTCTGCTACTTCAACGCGATGGCGCATTTTCTGTATCCGTTGCCGCGGCTGATTTTTCTTACCGCGCCTTTGATTTATCTCTTGCTTTCACACACCAACGTGCCGGGCTACTGGGCCGCGATTCTGGCCTATGCGCTGCCGCATCTTACGCTATCGAACATTACCAACTCGCGCATTCAGGGCCAGCATCGGCATTCCTGGTGGAATGAAATTTATGAGACGGTTCTATCGCCCTACATTTTGCTGCCCACCATGATGGCGCTGATCAATCCCAAGCTGGGAAAATTTAACGTGACAGCCAAAGGCGGCATCGTCAAGCGCAGCTTTTACGATGTGAGGATCGCGCAGCCATTCCTCGTGCTTTTATTCTTTAACCTGCTTGGCCTTCTGGTCGCCATTCCGCGCTTTTTCATCTGGGACAGAGACCGCCCTGGCACCGTCATCATGAACTGCATCTGGTGTTTCTTTAACATCATCGTTCTCGGCGTCTGCTCCGCGGTCTCGCGTGAAATGCAACAGCTTCGCGGCCATGTCCGCATCCGCATCGTCACTCCGGTGCTGGTCAGGCTGCCGGATGGACGGGTGCTGCATGGTGAAACGATCGACCTATCCAGCGGCGGCGCAGCGATCCGTCTCGATGAGACCTACGCCGTAAACAGTGGCGAGTTGGCCAAGCTATCTTTTCCCGCTGCTTCAATGAATGGAGACCTGCCTATTACACTTGTCTCCAACTCCGACACGACGCTGCGTACCAAGTTCAATGAGCTCACCATCCCTGAGCAGGAACTGCTCACGATGGTGCTCTATTCGCGCGCCGACACCTGGCTGGGCTGGGGTGAAAGCCGCGAGGTGGATCAGCCCATGAAGAGTCTGGGACGCATCTTCGCAATTTCAATGCAAGGCCTCAAGATGACCTTCGTGAGTCTGTTCTTCAAGGAAAAGTCCGCCAAAAAGCGCGGTCAGGCAAAGGGAACTGCCGCCGCTAAATCTCAAGACAAGTCCAAGATCGCTGCTGCTCACCTGCTGCTGTTGGCGCTGATGCCTTTGGGGCTGCTCACCTTGCTCACCGGCAGTCCGTCCCTCATGGCGCAGCCGGGCACCATGGGCAATGATGCTCGTCAGGCGATTGCTAAAGGGCCACAGCCGGCTCCAGGACAGTTTCGCGATGTCTTCAGCCTGGCCGACGCAGGATCGCCGCAGATTGAGATGCACGGCATCGATAGCCAGCACTCGATTTTCTTTACGCTGAACCAGACGCACGTCGTGAAGACGGCAAAGATTCACGTTTACTATTCGTTTTCGCCAGGGCTGCTTCCGGCCCTGAGTCACCTGCAACTTATTCTCAATGGCACGCTCTTTGCCACGCTGCCCGTTCCGCCGGAGCAGACGCAGGGTGGGGCGAGCAAGGACGCAGAGGCGGAGATTTCCATTCCCGCAGAACTTCTTGTGCGCAAGAACGTACTCACGCTGGAGTTCATTGGTCACTACGTCATGGTCTGCGAAGACCCGTCGAACACTACGCTGTGGGCGCGGGTGCAGACGGGCACGTACATGGACTTCACTGGCGATGTGCTGCCTCTGGCCGACGATCTAAAGCAGCTGCCGCTGCCGTTTCTGGATACCGAAGTCGTGGATGCACCCAAGATTCCAGTGGTCTTTTCGACATCGCCCTCGAATAAAGCCATTCAAGCAGCCGGCGTCGTCACATCCTACTTTGGGATGGAGTCGGAGAATCGCCCAGTGCGCTTCCCCACCTACATTGGCGCGATTCCCACCGGCAACTCAATCGTTATCGCAGAGAATCCGGCCAACCTGCCAGGCGGCCTCAATCTGGGCGCCATTTCTGGCCCGACTGTAGCCATGCGTGCCAATCCCGGCGACCCTTACAGCAAGGTGTTGATCGTCACCGGCCAGGATGCGGATCAGACGCTGATCGCCGCCCAGGCGGTGGGCTTGCACTCCGATCTGCTGCAAGGGGCGACGGTGCCTATCGAGGCCCTGAAGCTGCCTGATTCACCGGCTCCCGATGTAGCCCCACGATGGGCACGCACCGACGGCACAATAGCTCTGTGGGATTACGCCAATGCGCAGGAACTGCAGGGCGATGGCTCAGCCCCTGTGAACGTGTATTTCCGCATTCCGCCGGACATTTTTTACAGCGACCGCAAGCCCAATGCGACGCTAAGAATGGTCTATCGTTACAACCCCATTCCCATCGGTCCCATTTCCAGTATCCAGGTGCGGGTGAACAATGCTTTCCTTGGCTCGCTGCCTTTGATTCCAGGCTCCGAGCCATCGAGGAAGATGCAAACCGACGTGCCCGTTCCAGTCGTGAATCTGCGGCCGTTCTCGAACTCTCTATCTTTCGACTTCACTTTCCAGATGGTCAAGAAGGGTGGCTGTACCGACACCACTCCAATCAATATGCAGGGCGCAATCCTGCGCGACACCTATCTTGATTTGCGCGGATATGCGCACTACGCCCCGCTACCCAATCTCGAGATCTTGGCCAACGCCGGGTTTCCATTTACCCACCGAGCTGACCTGAGCGAAACCACGGTGATTCTGCCATCTCTTCCGACGCCGCAGGAACTGGAGATGTTCCTGACGCTGATGGGCCACTTCGGGCGCCAGACCGGCTTGCCGGTCTTCCGCGTCAAGGTAGATGGTTCCGACGCGATGAAGCCCGGCGCGGTCACCGACTTCCTGGTTCTCGGAACAGGCGACGATCAGCCCGGATTCGACAAGCTGGGCAAGAGCCTGCCGGTGAATGTGCGCGGCGGCCAGGTAGAGATCAGGGATGCGGAAGGGCTGTTCGGACTGCCTCACCGGGCATGGTGGAAGATTCAATCGCCGGAGCATACCGAATCTGGAGACTTGACCGCGGCAGGAACGCCGGACTCGGTCATCGAGGGCGTCGAATCGCCTTACTCGCCGGGACGCAGTGTTGTGGTGATCAACGTGAAAGATGCCGCCACTTACGACAACTTCCTCACAACCTTCCTTAAGATTCAGCAGGCAAGCGACATCAGCGGCAGTGTGTCTGTGCTGCACGGATCTCTGTTTCAGTCCTTCCGTATCGGCGGCGGTGTGTACCACATTGGAATGTTGCCGTGGTGGACGCAATTGACGATCTGGTTTACCACTGTGCCCTGGCTGGCAGCAGTAGTGGTGATGGCATTGGCTTTTGTGCTGGCCATCTGGGTTCGCATCTGGCTCCGTGCCAACGCGCGTAAGCGCCTGCAGTTGGAAGACAACTAATGCGCGTAACACGATGGCAGTTGACTTCCTGCGCCGGCTTTCGTCTGGCTTCTATGGCAGGAGTCTTGGCATGTCTGGGCTTGCTTGTCGGTCAGGTGACCTGTCTGGCTTCAGGGCAGGCGGATGCTCAGGCAGCGGCTACTGATCATGCACGCCTGTGGAAGGCCTACTCCGCGCGCTTCATCTCCGGCGATGGACGCGTGATCGATCCTCTCACCGGCGACCGCACTACTTCAGAGGGCCAGAGTTACGCGCTGTTTTTCGCCTTGGTGAATGACGACCGCGCTCATTTCGACAGCCTGCTGAGGTGGACCGAAAGCAATCTTGCTGCTGGAGACCTGGGCGAGCATCTATCCGCCTGGAGTTGGGGCCAAGCCAAAGACGGTCACTGGGGCGTGCTGGACTCCAACTCGGCGTCAGACTCCGACCTCTGGATCGCCTACGACCTGATCGAAGCCGGTCAGCTTTGGAAGGACATTCACTACGCGACAGTGGGCCGCCGGCTCGCCGCTCTGATCGCCCGCAAAGAAGTGGCCAACCTGCCTGGCTTTGGTCCGGTGCTATTGCCGGGTTCGGTGGGTTTCAAGTTTCCCCGGTTCTGGGTGCTCAACCCGAGCTATACGCCTCTGTTTCTCCTGGAACGGCTAGCCGCCGTCGACCCTGCCGGGCCCTGGGCAGATATAGCCATGGAGACTCCAGCGTTGCTCGAGCGTAGCGCAAAGGGAGGGTTTGCCTTCGACTGGGTTTGCTACACACCGGGCGAGGGTTTTACGCCGTGCCTGGCCAATGGCCACAAGATTCCCGCGCCTGTGGGCAGCTATGACGCGATCCGCGTCTATCTGTGGGCCGGAATGCTACCCGACTCCAGTGCCGCCAAGGCGCACATCCTCAAGGCCCTGCCGGGAATGAACTATTACCTGCAGCACTATGGCGCACCGCCGGAGAAGATCAACAGCGACGGCTCGGCTCAGGCGCAGTCCGGACCGGTCGGTTTCTCTGCCGCATTGCTGCCCTATTTGCGGGGCAATTTGAATGAAACTGCAGTTGCCCAACAGATGGTGCGTCTAAAATCGCAACTCGATGAAAAATCAAATCTGTATGGAAGCAGTCCAACGTATTACGATCAAAATTTGGCACTGTTTGGAAGCGGCTGGATCGAGAAGCGCTTTCAGTTTGGAAGCAGTGGGGAGCTACTAGTACGATGGAGTCGCTAATGTGGCGACGATTGCAGCGCTGGATGATTAGGAACGTGGTGGCTAGAGCCGCGTGCGCTGCTCTGCGCCCTCAAGTTTGGCTGACCATCTGCCTGTGCTGCCTGCTCGCCTGCCTGCTTTTGTCGTCGGCCCTTGTCCCAGCGCAGGCGCAGCAACAGCAGAGCGAGGCGGAAAAGGCTCTGATCGAAAAAGCCAAGGCTCTTGAGGCCCGCGGCCGTCCCGACATTGCGGTGCAGGTATGGCAACAGATTCTCCTTTCCGATCCGAACAATGCCATGGCGCTTGGCGGAGTGGCGCGCGACTATCGCCTCAGCGGCAATTCGACCGCATCAGATGAAGCGCTTGACAAGCTGCGTCGCATCAATCCGAGCGACCCCAATATCGGCAAGATTCAGGGCCTGACCAGCAACAAGACCCGGGATGTGCGCCTCGGCCAGGCAGGCGCGTTGGCTAAGGCAGGAAATCCTGAAGCAGCAATGCGGATTTACCGCGAATACTACGGCGACCATCCTCCCGATGGCGATATAGCCCTGGCCTATTACGAAACTCTGTACGCTACTCCCAACGGCAAGGAAGAAGCATTGAGCGCGATGCGTGCCGCAGCCGCGCGCAATCCCGGCGACCCGCGCTTCATCGTGACCCTGGGCCGCATGTTGACCTACAGCGCCAAGACCCGCGCCGAAGGCATCAAGATACTGCGAGAGCACGCTGACGACTCCGATGCGCAAAACTCGCTGCGTCAGGCACTGGTCTGGGACTCGGCCAATCCCACATCTGCGGCCGAGTTGAAGGAGTATCTGAAAACCCATCCCAAAGACGCAGACCTCGAACAGCGTCTTACTGCCAACGAAGCCAAGCTTGCCGAAATGAATGCCGGCATCGCACGCACTCCTGAAGAACGAGCGGCCTTTGCCGCATTGAATGCCCACCGCCTTACCGAGGCGGAAAGCCGCTTCCAGGGCATGCTGGACAAGAATGCCAACGATGCGCGCGCCGCCGCTGGCATGGGTTTTCTGCGCATGCAGCAGAACAACTTTGCGGCCGCCATCAGCTACCTCGTTCAGGCGCAGCAGAACGGCTTCAGCGATCGCTCGGTAGTTGAGGGGCTGGCCACATCGCGCTTCTGGTACACCATGGGCGAGGCGTCACTGTCCTTCGACGTAAACCAGCTGGACGTGGCAGCGGAGAAATACAAGGCGGCCCTCGCGATGCGTCCGCGCAGCCCTGAGGCGCTCAATGGCCTCGCTGGGGTCTACACCAAGAATCAGCAGTATGCGGACGCCGCCGCCGTCTACCAGCAGATACTCAAGATTCAGCCCAACTCCGCTGACGGATGGCGCGGCCTGTTCCTGTCCTACGCGCGCGATCATCAAACGCAGCAAGCGCTGACGCTGATGGCTCGCTTCCCAGCCTCCATCAAAGCCAATTTGAACCGCGATCCAGACTACCTGCAAACCCTGGCTGGCATCTACCAGGCTGCCGGTCGCAGCGCCGACGCGCAAAAAGTTCTGGCTCAGGCGCTGGCACTCCCTTTCCCTGAGAACGGAGCCACGCTCAAGACCGGCACGCGCCTTCAATATGCAGGGATTCTGATGCAAGCCCGGCGCTACGATCAGGCCGCGGAGCTCTATAAGCAGGTGCTCAACGACGACACCAGCAGCCTGTCCGCATGGATGGGACTGGTCACCGCCGATCATCAGCTTCAGCACGATGGCGACGCAATCGCGCTGGTTGAAAAGATGCCGCCTGATACCTACGAGGCAGCTTTGGCCGATCCGGGATTTCTTTCTATGCTGGGCTCGATCTACGCTCAGTCCAACCAGTTTGAGATCGCCCAGGGACTGCTGGAACGCTCAGTCAAGTTGCAGACTCAGGCAGGCGGACAGCCTGAGCTCAGCCTGCAAATCCAGTTAGCTGCAATCTATCTGCAGCGCAACGACACCGCTAGGGCTTTCGCGCTTTACCACCAGATTCTGGAGGCGCACCCGGACAATCTCGACGCCTGGCGCGGCCTGATCGGCACGCTTCAAGTCACCAATCGCAACAGCGAGGCATTGCAGGAGATCAAGCTCATTCCACCGGCCATTCGCAAGCAGTTGGAAGCGGACGTGCTCTTCGAGCAGAGTGAGGCCAGTCTGTACGCGGCGGCGGGCGATACGGTCAACGCGATTGCCCTCTTTAACCGCGTGCAAAAGTTCTACGCAACGTCGCATCAGCAGCCTCCTGCGGATGTCGAGATCCAGAGCGCATACCTGCTCTACAACACCTTTAACGATCGTCAGCTTTATCCCGAACTGATGCGCCTGGGTGCTCGCCAGGACCTGACCAACGCCCAGCGCGAGACGATTCAGAGTCTGTGGGCCAACTGGAGCGTGCGCCGCTCTTCCATCGCCTTCGATGCCGGCAATACAGCTCGGGCCATCGACATACTGGATGCAGCAGCGCAGGCCTTTCCCGACAATCTGGGCGTGCGCAAGGCTGTCGCTGGAGGGTACGTAAGGGCCGGCAAGGCCAGGGAAGCGCTCAGCATCTACAAATCCATCGATTTTCAGGACGCTGCGGCTTCAGATTTTCAGGGCGCGATTGGCGCAGCTCTCGCTGCCAACGACAAGGGACAAGCCGAGACCTGGCTGCGTCAGGCGCTGGATCGTTACCCTCGCGACGCCGCAATTCTGGCCGAGGCGGCGCGTTTCGAGCAGGCTCGCGGAGACAACGGCCGTGCCGCCGACTACTGGCGCGCTTCGCTCTCCGCAATGCCTCAGGTCTCGCCGACCGACAAACTGGCTCACGAACTGGTTAATCCTGAGCCGATGAAGCCCAATAGCCGTGCGGCGACCCCCAATGATCTGGCCAACCTGCTCAATCCCGATGCCGATCAGACGAGCCGGGCGGGACGTTCCAAACTGCCTCCATTGCCGGCTTACGGTCAGGATCCCTACAATCCCGGTCCGCCGGTCATTCTGACTCAGCCAAATTCTGGTCAGGCGCCGAGCGGTCTGCCTGGCGCGTTGCCCACCTACCAGGTGCCGACGACAACAACTCAGCCCCTACCTGCGTCGGATCTGAATCCGATCGGCCCCAATGGCCCGACGAGCTCCATTGCGCCTCCATATAACAGTCAGGCAGCGTCGAGTCGGGTTGCAGGCGCCAGTGAGCCGAAGACTCCGGGTAGCAAACCCAGCGCAGCCACCCCGGCGAAGAATTCCACCAGAAAGAAAGATCCGAGCGCAGCCGGCTACACAGGCCGCATGAACCTGCCGCCTGCCGAGCAGACGATCACAAGCGCCGACCCCGGGTCACAACCGGCTACGCAGCCCAGTTCACAGAGCGTACAGCCTCCCAGGACGGCGCCCGTATATCCGCAACTCGTCCCGCAGAGCTACCCGCAGCATCCCCAGCAGAGCTCTCAAGGAAAGACCCAACTGCAGGCCCAGACCCCCGTAAGCCAGCCAGAAGCTAATCCTTCAGGACTTCGCCTGTCGTCGCAGCCCATGAACCCGCAGGCGGCGAGGGCACAGGCTCTGCTGGCCGGTGAAACGGATGGGCAGCTCCTGCAAGGATTTTCGATTAGGTATCTGCCGAACGCTGCCGGCGCAGGATTTGCCGGCCAGACGGAAGGTGGGCAGAGCAGTAGTCCGCAGGGCTCTGGAGCTTTGAGCGACGTGCAGTACACCCCGTCAGCGCAGGACGCCGCGGCTGGGGCATACTCCGCGCAAAAGCAGACAACGGCGCCGCAGCCGCAACAGCCAGCTCCGCAGCCAGTTACGCAAACGCCGGCCCAGCCTGCGCAGACTCCTGCGCCATCGCTGGACGGCAAGACGCACAAGAAGCGCAAAACCAAACCGGCAGCCAGCGGAACCGCAGTGCCAACGCTGGTTACGGCTCCGGGCGAGGCCCAGCAGCCTGCGCCGCAGTTGCCGGTGACGGATGCAACCGCGCAGGGAACGCAATCCACCACCCCCGCGGGCCTCACCGATCAGGAGCTGCAGGATCGCAATCTTCCTCCGTTGCGCGGACCATGGGCTCGACTTACCCACCCACAGCCCACTGTCCTCAGCCCTCGCGATGAGGCGGAGATGCAGTTGCGCACCATCGAAGGCGGATACAGCGGCTGGCTGGGCGGAACCGGCGTCGTCGCGCATCGCACCGGCAATCCCGGCTATGACGGCCTCACTACGCTTGTCGCCAGCTTTGAGGCCTCTGTGCCGCTTGGCACCACGGCACGTCTCACCTTCATTGCCACGCCTGCATTTCTTGACTCCGGCCAGGCAAACGGCAACGCCGTTGTCACGCTCACCAGCGGCACGGTCCCAGAGCCCTTCGGCACCGGTGCGGGCAGCAACGGCGGCACGAACGATCCCTCAGCCAACCCTCCGCCGCAGCAGAATGCGGCCGGCATTGCAGGCGAGGCGCAGCTCACTCTTGGCAATCTGGCTATCGCTGGCGGATACACCCCCTATGGGTTCCTGATCTCCAACTGGACTGCCCGTGCCAGTTGGCGTCCCGGCAAAGGTCCGTTCACCTTTAGCTTCAATCGCGATTCAGTTAAGGACACGCAGCTCTCGTATTCAGGGTTGCGCGACTCCTACTCCGCCACCGCATCTTTTCCCGGCAACGTGTGGGGAGGAGTGATGGCAGATTCTGGGAACATTCAGTTCGCCAAGGGTGACCTCAGCTCGGGCTTCTACGCGGGCGCCGGAGGCCAGTACATCACCGGCTACCATGTGCTTGAAAACAAGCGCATCGACGGTTCAATGGGCGCTTACTTCCGCGTCTTCACCATGCCCGAATACGGCACTTTGAATATCGGAGCCAACTTCTTCGGGATGCACTATTCCAACAATGTGCTGGCGTTTACCTACGGCATGGGCGGATATTTCAGCCCCCAGGCTTACTTTCTAGCCAATGTTCCCATTACTTGGACCGGCCATTACCAGACTCGCTGGCATTACACGATTCTCGGCAGCTTCGGCGTGCAGGCCTTTGAAGAGGATAAGGAACCATTGTTCCCATTGGATACAGCGCTGGAAATCGGCTTCAACAACCCATCGCTGCCCGCGTTGACCAGCGTCGGCCCCAACTATGACGTGCGCGGCCAGGTTGCTTACGGAATCAGCGATCACTGGTTCGTCGGAGGCTTTGCCGGAGCCAACAACTCGCGCAACTACACCACAGTCAATGCCGGATTCTCCGTCCGCTATCTCTTCCGCTCCCAGCCCTCGACCGTAGCCGGACCCACCGGCCTCTTCCAGACCGACGATCAACATGCCCTGCGTCCGCTGACCGTGCCGTAGAGATTGGGCAAAGCTGATTGGAGGTCTTCACTGGGCCAGGACGCACCGTCCGAGCCCATTTTTGCGTAATTAGCCGAATCTCAGACGATCCGGAGACGATTATTTCAGCCGGACTCGGAAAACTTGATTTATTTAATAAAAGTAGTTGATTTAATTAATATAGTTGATTACTATTCGTATGTAAGTTGATTAGAGGGTTTTCGGGATGGCTAACAATTCCAAGGTTTCCGACTGGCAGGATCTGCTTCGCATCGCCGATGGCGGTCCGCTGGTTGTTGAACGTGTAAGGCTTCCGGAGAAACAAATCACAATTCAGGGGGCGTTTTCGCTTCCGGAGCTGAGCCGGCTCACGCTTGAAGATCAGGTCTTCGTAATCGCGTTCCTCCGTTCTCACGGCTCCATCAAGGAGATGGAGCAGACCTTTGGAGTCAGCTATCCGACGATCAAGGCCCGGCTCAACCGCATCGCAGGCCGGCTCGAATTCGTCGACAATGACCCCGCACCCTCCCGTGCCGACGTTCTTGAGCGGTTGAACAATGGCGAGATCACCCCGGCCGACGCAATCCAGGCATTGGAGGCCCTGAACAGATGACACCGAACATCGCAATCGTGCATGTCTACAACCCTTACTGGTGCAGTTTCCGGCTTTGGATTCCGTTGTTTCTGCTCTGGATTCCGCTGGTGCTGCTTTCTCCGCTGCTGTTGCTGATTCTGCTGGCTGCGTGCCTGGCTTTCGGTATTCCGTTCTGGCGCTCGATCGGCGTGTACTGGAAGATTCTGTGCGGCTTGCCCGGCACCGAGGTGCAGGTGCGAGCGCAGGAGAAGCGAATCCTGGTCCGGGTGCTTTAGGAGGGGCCTATGAAAACGGAACGAAAGCAAATCCTCCTGCTTCTCGCCACTCGGCGAATCACAGCTGCGGAGGCGGAAAGACTCCTGGTTCTGTCGAGCGGCGAGGATCGCTTCTTCGCCTGGGCAACTGCGGCGATTCTCGCCATTGCCGTGCTTGGCCGGCCCATCCGACCCGTCCTGCCCGTCAGGCCTGTCTGGGACGCATTCGGCGCGGCCTTTCACGGGGCGATCCACTTTGCCGATTCATTCGCAGTAGTCCACCAACTTTCCATGCTCTTGAACCACTTGATCGGAGTAATCCAATGAATGAGAACCGTCGCCAGATCCTGAATATGCTCGCTGCCAACAAGATCACCGCAGAAGAAGCCGAGCGCCTGCTGTCCGCCCTGGAGCCGAATTCCGGTGCCGGATCGGAAGCCTCAATGGGCGGAAACTCGTCCGGCTTCCGAAGCGGAGCCGCAAATGGCAACAGCGCCGAGCCGTCCAAAGGCCGTGCAAAATATCTTCGCGTGCTTGTGGATGCTGAAGATGGACACAACGGAAAACAGGGGCCGACCTCGGTGAATATCCGTGTTCCGATGCAGTTGCTGCGCGCGGGTGTTCGTCTCGCCAGTCTGATTCCAGCGCAGGCACACCAGCATCTGGATGAAGCGCTCAGCAAGCAGGGCGTTCCGTTGACGTTGTCGCAGATTAAGCCAGAAAACCTGGAAGAACTTGTAGACCAGCTCGACGACCTGACCGTGGACATCGCCTCCAGCGAGCATCACGGAAACGTCAAGGTCAAGGTATTCAGCGAATAGGCTCTATCTGAAACCGGTGCTCATCCTTTGCGAACCACCTTCTGTACCGGCACCACCTGCACCGTAACATCGCGCACCTCGGCCAGAAAGCGATTGAGCACCGAGCCGCGCAGCAGAATATCCCAGCGTGAGCGCGCCGACTGCCCAAATACCACGTGTGAAATGCTCTCCTGCTGAGCAAAGCGAATCAGTGCATCGGCGACATTGCGATCCGTCAGCGTCACAACCTGCGCTCCCAGATCCCGCGCCATCCGTTGTACCTCATGTAATCGTTCGTAGGCCTCAGGGTCGCCGTGGCCCTTGTCGTCTTCCGGCCCCGCAACGTAGACGGCATACCAGTTTGTAGCCAGGCGGCCAGCCACGCGCGCGCCCACGCGAACCAGCCTTTCGTTGCCGGGGCGGGTCGAGAGGCACACCATCACCTTCTCCGGCATGGGAGCCTGTTCGAGGCCCTGATTTCTCCGGTATTGCGCTGCCTGCGAACCGACCTGTTCGGCCGTAGTTCGTAGCGCCAGCTCGCGCAGCATGTTCAGATTGCCCTTGCGGAAGAAGTTGGCCAGCGATTGCTCCACTTTTTCCGGTGCGTAAATCTTGCCCTCGCGCAATCGCGTGCGCAACTCCTCTACGGTTACATCGACGTTGACCACTTCGTCGGCCCGCTTGAGCACGCTGTCTGGAACGGTTTCGCGAATAGTGGTATTGGCTGAGCGCGCAACTGCGTCGTTCAGCGTTTCCAGGTGCTGGATGTTAACCGCTGTCATTACATTGATGCCGGCATCCAGCAGTTCCATCACGTCTTCGTATCGCTTGCGATTCTTGCTTCCCGGTACATTGGTATGGGCCAGCTCATCCACAACTACCGTGTGCGGATGCCGCGCCAGAATTGCCTCGACATCCATCTCCTGGAGCTGCACAGTACGATACGGAATCACCCGCTGCGGAATCACTTCCAGGTCGCGAATCCGGGCCTCGGTCTCCTTGCGGCCATGTGTTTCAACCAGGCCAATCACCACGTCCAACCCCTGCTCGCGCAGCCGGTAAGCGTCATTCAGCATGTCAAAGGTCTTGCCCACGCCGGGCGCCGCGCCAATGTAGATGCGGAGCTTGGCAGGCTCGGGCGTTCGGTCGATCAACTGCTCCGCTACTAGCTCCGCCATGCCTCAGCCCACCTCGACCGGATGCCGTCCCACTTCAACCGTGGCCACCGGCAGCGTGAAGCGGAAGGTTGCGCCGTGGCCAAGGCGGCTCTCAACTGAGACCTGGCCTCCCAGCGACTCTACCAGCCGGCGTACCAGCGCCAATCCCAGGCCCGATCCGCCATCAGAAAATGAGCTGAAGCGATCGAAGATTCGGCTCAGCCGCTCAGCCGGAATGCCCTTGCCGCTATCGCGAACTGTAAATTGAATGAATTGCTTGCGCTCTTCTGCCTCCAGTGCCACTTCACCACCCGCGGGCGTATAACGCAGCGCATTGGTCAGCAGGTTGTCAAGAATACTGCGCACTGCCCGCCGATCTGCCTGAATGTAGGAAAGGTCAGCAAAAGCCTTGATCTCCAACCGAATTCCGCGGCTGCACGCCGTGTCGTTCATGCGATTGCGCGCCGCGACCAGCTCTTCGTAAGGGCGCAGCTTTTCCAGTTGCGGATCTCGCTTGCCCGAGTCCAATTCCGCCACCTCGATCAAGTCGGCCATCAGATCGTCCAGCTTCTGCGCCTCCTGCGATGCCGAGGTCACCAGCTCTGTCTGCAATGGGCGTAATTCGCCGGCAAAGCCCATCGTCAGCGCGTAGAGGCCGCGCCGCAACTGCAACAGGGGGTCGCGCAGCTTGGCTGAAGCCACTGCGATGAACTGCGTCTTGAAGCGGTCCGTGTCCTGCAGCGAGGTTACATCTTCAAGCGTTGTGACTGCGCCCAGCAGACGCCCATCCGAGTCGCGCATGGGCGTCGTTCTCAACCGGTAGCTGCGCTCGCGCTCGCCGATGCGCATGGGCAGCATAGCCGCCTCATCTTCTGACGCCACAGCCTTCTGCATCTGCACCGCATTGCGAATCGCTTCCAGAATCTTGTCGCCGCCTGGAGTATTAGCCAAATTGATAAGCGCCATGCGGTCCGTCACGGCGGTTGGGGCTGATTCAACGCCCGTTTCTGTGTCTGTCTCCGCGGCTGGTCGCGCGCCGAGCACCTCCGCCGCAGACTGATTCACCTTGAGCACGTGGCCCTTGCTGTCGGTGACAATAATTGGCTCGAAAATCGATTGCAAAACAGCGTCTGAGAGCTGAAACTCCATCTGCCGCCGTCCCGACTCTGTCTCGCGCAGCTCACGCAGCCGCACCGCCAGGCGATTCATCTCATTGGCGATCAGGCCGAAGCTGTCGCTGCCCGTGCCGTATCGCCCCCATTCGGTGCGATGCGCCAGATCGCCTGAGGCAATCCGGCGAACGTCGCGCGAGAGCTGTTGAATGGGACGCAGAACGAAAATCAGCGTCCCCGCAGCCACAAGAATCGCGCTGCCGGAGAGCGCCCACAGGATCAGCAGGCTCTTAGCAGTGTGGCCGCCAGTGGACCCCACTGGAGCCAGTTCGCGGTGCACCCAGATCGCCAGAGTCAGCGACAGCGTGACCAGAAGCAGGCAGCCGATCGTCAGACGCTGAGTCAGATTGAGCACGGCGCGATCTCCTCAACCCTATTCTTGCCGATTAGGCTGGAATAGCCAAACGAGCCATATTCGAGGGTTGAGTTTCCGGCTTGCCAAGTGTCGTCAGTGATCAAAGTGTCGTCTTCGCCGCAGCCGCTGTACCAATAGCGGTAACTGGAGGCAGGTGACACACCGCGTATCCTCGCTGCTGGTACGGGCAGTCCATCCCAGCCGGAGCCGTTCCATGAATCACTGTCCACGTGACCACCGGATACTGTTGCTGTAAACGGCGGAAGTCGTCCTCCGTAAAGTGGTTCAGCCCGTAGGTGGCGTTGCTCATCTGCTTCCACTCGTTGGCCAGATCAGGAAAGAGCGCAACCACGCCGCCATCCTTGAAGTAGTCAGCCAGCCCGGACCGCTCTGAAACTGCGCGAAAGCCATGCACATCCGTGCCCGCGTCTTTGAAGTAGCGCGAATCGACGGCGAATACCGCATCAGCGGGTGTATTACGCCTCACCCACATCAACGCATTCACCCAGGGGTTCGAACTGGTTTCTGCAGGCAGTTCGATCTGAGGACTGCTGGGGTACGTATCCCGCGCTACAAAGAACATGCCAATCGCCAGCGGCAAGCTGATTGCTGCAAGCACCCAGGGACGCCCTTTGGCCCAATATTCACCGATTACCCCAGCCAGCAGCAGCACGAAAACCAGCGTAATCAGGTGAAAAGAGCGCAGAGGTTGCAGGCGCGCGAACATATCGAATTCGTGAGTCGATGTGAAAACAAGGCCTGCGGCAATCGACAGCACTCCAAAGGGAAGCATTGCAAAACTCAGCATCTGAAAACCAGGTCGCGTTCCGCGGATTTTTCCCTTCCAGAACCAAGCGAGAATAGCCAGCGGCGCCAGCATCCCCAGCCAGTGATACCAGGTCCAGTTAGAGAGGAAAAAGTAGTCGCGCGAATAGAGCGCCTCACGATATGGCCCTGTCGCGGCAGAGAGACGAAAACCGGTCGGCAACATTGTCAGAATCGTTGCAAGCAATCCCATCCCTTCCATCGAGGCCATCACCGGGACCGGCTCGCGCACCTGCGCCTTCCTCAGTTCCACCAGCCACATCATCGCGACCAGAAAAACGAGGTACATCACCATCTGAGGATGGATTGTGGCCATCACCACCACGGCCACGCTCATCCGGGCGTACTTGTGCTCCAGAAAGCTGGCCAGCGCAAACAAAGTAAGCGGCGTAGAAAGCGACCGCGCTGTGAGGTAAGGATCGACCAGCAGCAGGGCAGTGTTGGTAGCCGGCATGGCCAGAACGGCGGTCGCCACCATCACAGAGCACCACCGTGCACGAGCCGATTCAAAACAGGCCGCAGCCAGCATCCAGCATGAAACCAGCGTTGCAAAGAGCGAAACAAGGTACCAGCCAAACACGGTCCAATCCATCGAAAGGTGGGTCAGACGAGCCGTCCACGCCAGAATAGGGCTGAACAAGGAAAGATGGCCGTGCGAGAGAAAAAACTCCGCCGCAAAGGGATAGAGTTTCGGATCGAGTAGCTTTCTTGCAGCTGGAATATAGATTTCGGCATCTTCGACACCGACATGGTATCCGTGAATTACAAGTGCCGCCGCAGTTAAAGCTCCAAGACGCAGGATAGGCAGGCGCCCCGTCGGGCTAAACCTCATGGAATCTCCTCGAAAACAAGGGAAACAGCCTCGGTCCGCGGCTTCAGCTTGAGGGGTGGGAAGTTGAAGATCGGACTCCGGTAAAGCCCAACTCGGGCCGCAACGCAATCGAGGGTCGTCCGCAGCACGCTCAAGCCATAAGTCGTGCTGCGCCTAAGGTTGATCGAAGAGGCTTCAGGAAAATAGCGAGTGGGGCAGGAAAGTTCCCCTATCCGCGCGCCAAGGTAGATGCATTGCGCCAGCAGTTGATTGTCGAAGGCAAAATCTTCCGAATTGGCGTGCAGCGGCAAAGACAGCAGCATTTCGCGGCTGTAGGCTCGAAATCCAGTGTGATACTCCGACAGTTTGGCGCCCAGGGCCAGATTCTGGATCAAGGTCAACGCCCGGTTGGCAATGTACTTGTACAGCGGCATTCCTCCGCGCAGCGCGCCTCCGCCAAGGATGCGCGAGCCCAGCACCAGGTCGTAGACGCCATAGGCAATCATGCTGGCCATGGGCTCGATCAGCAGCGGCGAATACTGGTAATCGGGATGCAGCATCACGACGATATCCGCTCCGGCATCGAGTGCCGCCGCATAACAGGTTTTCTGGTTGCCGCCGTAGCCCCGGTTCCGCTGGTGAACATGCACCTGCAAACCCAGCTTGCGAGCCATTTCAGCGGTTGCATCGCTGCTGTGATCGTCGACCAGTATGCAGAGATCAACCACACCCGGAATTTCAGTCACCGTACGCGCTAGAGTCCGCTCGGCGTTGTACGCGGGAAGTACCACCACAATCCGTTTGTCGTTAATCATGCAATCAGCCAGAAGGACGTACGTGTCCCTGCCTCAATGATACGACGTACTCTCACCTGTTGCTCGAGCAATGATGAGCTTATGCGCAATTCAAGACCGTAAGAGTAACCAGGAATCCGGCGTTCGTCAGTCGATGCCATACGCATCCATCACATCGCGAAGCGTCAGAATGCCCACCAGCTTGTGCGCGTCCGCCCGGTGCACCACCGGCGCAACATCCAGATGCGACTTGCTCATCCTCTCCAGCGCCAGAAACAGCGGCTGGTCGGTGTGGAAGTATGGGAATCCGAGCGTGTTCACCAGATCCCTGAGCGGTCTCTCCGCGTTTCCCTCGGCAACCGCGCGCTCCAGATTGACCGTGGTCACAAGCCCGAGAAAGCTCGACTTGTCCGCCACCGGCCACGTAGCAAAGTCACTCGACTGAGTCTGTTCAAGAGCCTGCGCGACGCTTATATCAGCCGGCAGCACCTGCGGAGAACTCTGCATCACATGTTGTATCGTGCGGCCATTCGAATCCCCACGTTCCTCCGGCGTTGGAAGCTGAATGCCATCCTGATGCGCCAGGGACTCGTAAATCGGGTCCGGTTCAAATCGCGAAGAAATGAAAAGACTCGTCATGTTGGCAATCATTAATGGCACAATTACGGCATAATCCCGCGTCATTTCAAAGATCATCAGCACCGAAGTCATCGGCGCCCGCACAATCCCGGCAAACAGCGCGCCCATTCCAACCAGTGCGTAAGCCCCCGGTGCAGCCGTATAACCCGGCAACAGATGATGAGCCACCGTCCCAACGGCTCCGCCCAGCATCGCACCCAGAAATAGCGCCGGCCCAAAGATGCCGCCGGCGTTTCCCGTTGCATAGCTGACGGTCACGCCAAACAGCTTCAGGACTATCAGCAGCAGCATCAGCTTCAACGCCATCGTTCCATTCAGCGAGTCGCCGACGTAGGCATATCCCACACCGAGAACCTGTGGCACAAACAGGCCCATGATCCCAACCAGTACGCCACCCACCACCGGGTGCCACCAGCGGGTCTTGATTGGTAGACGCAAAAAATACTTCCGCATAGAGAGCAGCAGCCGTGTAAATGCCACGGAAAGAAAACCACCCGCCACTCCCAGCAGCGCATAAATGCCAAATTCCAGCGGATGCACCAGCGTGTATTGCGGCACCTTGAACAGCGGATCGTTACCCAGCAGCCAGCGCAGCACTCCCCAGGAAGTAGCAGCAGCCAGCACCACCGACCCCAGCATCGGCGCGTTCAGGTCGCCCATCACCTCTTCGAGTGAAAACATCACCGCCGCCATCGGCGTATTGAAGGCCGCGGCAATGGCTGCCGCCGCTCCCACGGGGATCAGCGCCTTCACCTTTTCCGGACGCAGCCCCAGAAACCGCCCCAGCACAGAAGCGATGCCTGCGCCCACCTGCACCGACGGTCCCTCGCGGCCTAGTGGAATGCCGCTGGCCAGCGTCGCCGCCGTGCATCCAAACTTGCCCAGCACCGTGCGCAGCGAGATGAATCCGTTATGGGCAAAGAGTGCGGCCTTGGTCTGTGGAACGCCACTGCCGCGCGCATTAGGGAAGTAGCGATAGAGCAAGTAGCCCATGGCCAGCGATCCCACAACCGGCATCAGCAGCCGCCGCCAGGCCGCACTGCCGACCGGATAGATCCTCATGCCCAGCCGCTCGGTAACCAGAATGAACGCTACGACAGCCATCCCGGTAAGGGCGCCGATCACCAGCGACAATACGAGAAATACCTTGTCCTCGTGCCTGCTGGCGTAGGAACTCCAACGCGTACGAAGAACAGTACCCCATGTACTTGGTTCTTGATTTTCTGTGCTGTGTTCTTGAGTCTCACCCGCTGCAAACGAACCCATAACAATATCTTACGCGAGGAATTTTCACCTACATGCAGGCCACATGGTTCCAATCACACCGCAGGCATCAACATACGCAGCAGTAGAAAGCCAGCCACACCCGCAAAAAATACCAGCGCCATGCGAATCCCGGGCTCGCGATTCACCTCAGGAACGAGGTCGGTAGCAGCCACATACAGCGCAACTCCCGCCGAAACCGGCAGCCCAAACCGCACCAGCCCCGGCACCAGACCAATCACCAGCACCCCCACCAGCGTAGCTGCAGCCAGAGCAACAGCAGAGAAGAGCGCCGTCCGCCGGCTGCTGCCGCTGGCCAGCATCACAGACGCCATGGTGAACCCCTCCGGAGCCTTGTGCAAAAAAATCGCCATAAAAATCAGCCAGCCAAGCAGGGAATTGATCGCAAACCCCGATCCGATCGCCACGCCGTCAAACAGCGCATGGACCGCCAGCCCGCCCAACACAGAGTAGCTGGTATGCGTAGAAACAAATTCGTGATGGTGTGTCTCTTCGCCGAAGTGAAAATGCGCAACGATCGTGTGCTCCAGAAAGTGCAGTGCGCAATACCCGGCCATCACCAGCACCGGAGCCAGCTTCGCATCCAGCTTCAGGCTTTCCGGCAGCATTTCCAGCACCGAAGTAGCCATCAGAAAACCTGCGCCCAATGCCACAAAATAGCGCAGATATCGTTGGATGCCTTTGGCCCGAACCAACACCAATCCGCCAGCCACATCCGCCAGCGCCGCCATCGTACCGAGAAGTAAAGAGAGTTTCAGCATCCGTCAGAATACTACGACGGGAAGAGCTGCAAAGGTGCGGAAGACGATCACCGGAAATCCCGAAGAATCAAAACGGCCAAAAATCGGCATAATCAGGCCGAGTGCGGATGGTGATCTTCGCCTTCCCTGATAGCCACAAGCAGAGATGTAGCCACTTGATTTCTGCCCTCGCGCTTGGCTTTGTACAACGCGTTATCCGCCGCCAGAAGCAGACTTTCAGGCATTCGCATCGTTCCACCAACGCGCGAGAGCGCAGTAGCCACGCCGACACTTACAGTTACCCAGCCTCCACCCTCGGGATCGCCCTCATGTGTTATCAGCAGAGCCGCAACAGCAGAGCGCACTTTTTCGGCCGCCTCGACCGCACCCGGAGTATCGGTCGACGGAAGAATGACCGCGATCTCCTCTCCGCCATAACGCGCAGCTATGTCGGTAGCGCGCACAGCTCCATAAACGGCAGCTGCAACCGCCCGCAAGCAATCGTCGCCCACCTGGTGTCCATAGTAGTCATTGAATTCCTTGAAGCGATCGAGATCAAGCAGCAGAAGAGAAATCTGAGAGCCTTCCCGCAACGTCCTTCTCCACTCGCGATCCAGAGTCTCGTCAAAGGAGCGTCTGTTTGCAAGGCCAGTCAGGCTATCGGTGAGCGCCAATGCGGAAAGCTTTTCTTCCAGGATCTTGCGCTCTGTAATATCGCGCATGATGACGACCGTCTCTTTTGCCTGCTCCGTTACAGGATCTCGAACTACGCGAGCGCTGATTTCCAGCCAGACGATAGTTCCATCCTTCTTTCGCGCGCGTGTCGTGGCCCGAGAGGACTCTGCGCCCGGAGCGGAATTGTGGTTTGCCGTAGCGGTAATCGCAGGGACATCTTCCGGCAAAATCAGGCCAAACGGCTCCATTGCGATGATTTCTTCCGGCGTGAAGCCAAGCACATCGACTGAGGATGGAGAAACATACAGAAACCTCATATCCGGCCCAACGCAGCCGATCACATCGGCGCTATATTCAGCCAGGAGCCGAAAATTAGTCTCACGATCATCCGCCACAAGCTCCTCCAAGTCAGGCGCGATTGTAACTGAGTATCTCCTCTTAAACCGCCCAGAATAGAACGCAAGTCAAATATGCTTCCCGATGCACGAGTTCAGTTGCCAACCGATGTACAGTAGGAACCGAGCAATCCAGGCAGGAGTCATGTTCGAGAGATACAACGAAAAAGCTCGCCGCAGTATCTTCTTTGCGCGTTACGAGGCCAGCGAGTTTGGCTCGTCCCAGATCGAGAGCGAACATCTATTGCTCGGCCTGCTGCGCGAAAACAAGGGTATTTGGACCTTAACTTTAGGGCTCAAACTGAGCGAGGAGGAGATTCGCGCTGTAATCGTGGACTCCACTACGCTCCGGGATAAAACGTCGACAAGCGTCGATCTTCCGCTCGCCAACGAATGCAAGCGTATCCTCGCCTTCGGAGCCGAAGAGGCCCTGCGGTCAGGCCGGGAGCACATCGGTAGCGAGCACCTTTTGCTGGGAATTCTGCGCGAGCAGGAATGCCTCGCAGCCCGAATCCTGCGCAAGCAAGGTCTCGAACTGAAAAAGGCGCGCACCTTGATCGCTGCAGCCAAGGAGGAACTCTCGGCAAACAGCGGAGCCAGCATTGGAGTTAAGGCTCAGGCGGCTTTGACAACCTTCGAGATCGCAGTCCAGATTGTGGATGCGACCAGTTCGGAAACCCTGATCTCTTACAAGAGTCATTCTCTGATTCCACGGATAGGCGAGTCGCTTCTCATTCGTAATGAGCAGGGACTTGGTCACGCGTATCAGGTTCAAAATATCGTGTGGGAGTTCGACAATATCTATGGCTTTTCCGGGATCAAGCAAGTAAAAGTGTTTGTAGCGAAAGAGGAGTCGATTTAGCTAAGCGTGCCTCCGTGCCTCGACGCACCCGTCTCCGCGCTCGCCACCAGCACCACGGTGATAATCCCCAACAGCAGCACGCTCTCTTCTACCCAAGTGCTTCGCCGATGCAACAAGTCAAAGTGAACCCGCGCAGGATTGTCCGGAGGCACAGCATCGATCACCCCGCCAGCCGCCGCACGATCGCGCTCCATCGCCGGAATGATGCCATATTGCGAATAGCCAGTAAGCGCCACCATGATGAGCACCAGCAGCAGCGAAGCCAGCGCAATGCGCGGCTTGAAAATCCCCCACGCTGAAGCCAGCGCAAAGAGCGCCATCAACACCAATCCGCAGATCAGTCCCATTCCATGCAGAATGCGCAGCAGCGCACCGACAATCTGCCCCGCCTGATGCGTATCGGGCGCAAGCTGCGTAAAGGTCACAGCAGCCACAACAGGAAAGAAAATCTCCCCGCCCAGCCACACAATCAGCGACAAAAATAACAGCGTCCGAATCAGCGTCTTCATATATCCGACCTAAACCACAAATCTGGAATGATAGGAAACCAATCTGAAATCAATCTCGAACCAATTTGGGTGCCCATATCCACCCGCGTCCTTTGTGGGGAGATATGGGACGGGACAATGCTGGAAACAAACCCGTTACTGCCGTCCCAAAGCCCGCCGCAGCACCGTTTCCAACGCAGCCTTCAACTCCGCGTACTCCGTCGCAGAAAGCTTGCCCGCAATCTTCTCGCTCTCGATAGCAAACAACTCTTCCTTGAGCGCCTCCAGCAGGAGTTGGCTCTTAGTCGCCGCGCTCGGCGCAGTAAATGCAGCAATCTGCGGCTCAAAGGACTGCGCACCAGCAGCAATCGGCCCCGCGGGCAGCACCACCGGAGCACCCGCAGGCTTGCGTAGCAGGAACGCGGCACCGCCAGCCAGCACAATCGCCAATCCGCCCAAAATCCAATATTTGTACTTGTTCAGTGGATCAGGCGTGTCGATCGGGTTTCCAATTCCGCCGCCAGGCTTGCCGCCCGGCCCATTCGGCGCAGCACTGTCGTCAGCACCCTGCGGACCAGCTCCACCACCTGCGTTCGGAGCTCCGCCTGCACCAGCAGCGTCCGCATCACGCGGTAAAGCTCCCGTTCCGGATACGGTAAACTCCAGCGGCTGCCCCGGTTTCACATTCCGTTGCACAAACGCCTGCCCATTACCATCGCTCGGACCTGGCTGGAAGTTAGTCCCCGCGCCCGGTTCGAACTTCATGCTCTTCGGCAGCATCACAGCAACGTTGTCCGCGCCCTGCATCAGCTTAGGCGAGAACTTGTAATTCCCCGAGTAAGGCAGGTGATACGTCAACTGGAAGCGCGTCCCATTCTCGCCATCGTTCGGCCGGATCGGATATGAAAACGCATAATGTCCCTTGGGAGGCACCGGATCCGGAGTCGCCGCAATCGGCATGGAGTTCGGACCCACCGTCGCCGCGCCCTCAAGCACCGCGTCCGGAGGCAGAGCGACCTCAAACGTGTGTTCGCTCGACTCGGTTCGGGGCGGGGAAGAGGCATTGTTGACCAGATAGTATTCGGTCACTTTCAACTGGCCGTTGTCAGCCTCCACGCGCAGCACATCCGCATAGATCGAAACGCCGTCCACCTTCGTCGCTACATCGTAAACCGTGATGTCGGCCGTAGTGATCCCCGGCGGCACATTCTTGAAGTAAGCGCCCTTCTCGTGCTCCACCTTAATCAGGTAAGGGTCTTCAGCAGGAGTCTTTAGCGTAAAGTGGCCGCGAGCGTCGGTGGTTGTCGATGTAACTTCTTCAAGCCCGGCAGAGAGGCTCAGCAGCGTGACCTTATCACCCGCCGATAGCTTGCCGTTGGTCTGGTTAGTCACCGTGCCCGTGATGGTTCGCGCAAATGCAAACGAGCCAGCCGCCAGCATTACCAACGCAGTTACGCGCAATGAAAGGGAAGTCCAAAAAGAGAAAGTCAAACGTATCAAAATCTCAAACCTCGTAATCTCAATCAAATGTCAGATGGACAGTGAAAAATGAAAGAAGCCGGACAGAGAAAAAGCGGGGTGCGCCATATCTGCCCGCGCCTTTGTGAGCAGATGTGGGATCGGAGCAAGCCTCAAACCTGAGCCCTCAAGCCCGAACCCGTCCGCTCAACGAATCCATCTCCGCCAGCACCGTCGCAGCTTCCTTCTCCAGAATCGCGCGCTGCGCTGTGTAATCCTCCAGCGGATACTTCCCAGCCTGGTACTCGAAATTCAAATCGCGCAGGTTGAGGTAGATCTGTTCCTTCAACTCTTCCAGGAAATCCAGCCGCGTCTTCTGCCGCTGTACAACCGCATGTTTCTCGGGCCAGAAGGTATAAGCGATCAGCGCCACAAATAGCACTACCCCCAGAATTATCCCTGTATCGCTGGACATAACTAGATTCCCCCATCCGTGCCGGTCTCTCGACGAATTCGCTCCTGCATAGCCTGTTCCGCTTGCACTTCGGCTGCGCTCAAAGGCTTTCCTGAAGATGCCAGCACCGGCTGTTGCTTGGCCCAATGCCGCACCAGGAATATCGTTCCCAGCAGCCCTGCTGCCGCAACAGCAAACGGCATAATCCACGCCACCAGATCGAACCCCTGTGTCGTTGGAGCAGCCAGCACCACACCGCCGTACTTCTGCACAAAACTCTGCAGGATCAGGCTGTCATTCATGCCGCGCGAGATCCCATCTGAAAGCTCATCGCGCATTACCGGTGAAACCGGGCACCCGACATGATTGCACTCCAACAGTACCTGCGCGCACCCGCACTGGCACATCATCTTGTGCCCCAGGTCGTCGAAGCGGCTAGCGGCATCGGTCGCGCCAAGTGAGATACAGACAACTGCGGCAACCGCCAAACTCTGCGCCAGACGCACGAGGCGCGAAAATCTTCCAACAGAAGAGAGCGGCATCAATCCCCACTCCCGGTCACGCCAACCGCGGCCGCCTGTCCCGATAACGGTCCTGTCTTCGACACCGGCACGGCAACCACTGCCCGCGCCGGACTAAGGCTCGGCACCAGCGCCACCACCGTTCCAAACACCACAACAGAAAGCCCAACCCATATCCACATGACCAGGGGATTGAGGAACGCCTTGATGATTGGCAGCCCGGTCGTCTGATCGCGGCCTTCGTAGACCACATACAGATCCCAGCGCATCGTCGAGTGGTTGGCCACCATGGTCTGCGGCTGGCCGTTCGCGGCATAAACGCGCTTCTCAGGAGACATCGGCTGGTCCAGAATTTTCTTGCCGCCCTCATACACATCCAACTGCGAAAACTCCGTATCGTAGTTGGCATTCGACTCCTGCGTGTTACCCAGATTCTTCAGCGTGTACGGCCCAATCAGCAGAGTGTCGCCCACCGCCATCGGCTTTTCCACGTTGCGATTGAACGCATATCCGGCGAATCCAATGAAGATAATCACCAGCCCAAAATGCACGATGTATCCGCCATACCGCCGCGTACTGCGCCGCACCAGAAGCACCATCGAAGAAGCAAGATTCTTGCCCGTCTGCCGATGCACCACTCCGGCCCCGCGCAGAAACTCCGAAGTGATCGCAGTTGCCACCGCCGCAGCCAGCGAAAAAGTCATCAGTGAAAAAAAGACTCCAGAATCCTGCCAGGGCCTAAATCCGACAGCCACAAGCACAATAGCCGTCGCCACAAACGCGATCCCCGGCAGAATGAAATTTCGACGCAGGCTCTTGAACGAAGAAGCCCGCCAGGCCAGCAGCGGCCCCACTCCTGTAAGCAGCAGCAGAAAAACGCCAATCGGCACTTCCGTGTAGCGATAATATTCGCCCGAAAGGGTCGTCTTGGTCCCCGCCACATATTCCGAAAGCACCGGAAACAGCGTTCCCCAAAGAATAGTGAAGCAAGCCGCCAGCAGCACCACGTTATTGAACAGAAAGCTGGACTCGCGGCTCACCAGCGACTCCAGATGATGCTCCGACTTCAGATGATCCCGCTGCAAAATATAGGTAAACAAGCAAACCGCCAGCACAATCACCATAAAGGTCACAAACCACGGCCCGATCGAAGACTGCGCAAAGGCATGAACTGAACTCACCAGCCCAGCGCGCGTCAGCAGCGTGCCCAGCAGCGTCAGCAGGAAGGTGGCAAAAATCAGCCACACATTCCAGCTCTTCATCATGCCGCGCTTCTCCTGCATCATCACCGAATGGAGAAACGCCGTCCCTGTAATCCACGGCATCAGCGAAGCATTCTCCACTGGATCCCAACCCCAGTACCCACCCCAGCCCAACACCGCATACGCCCAGTGCATTCCGAGAAAGATCCCAATGGTCAAAAACATCCACGTAAACATCGTCCAACGCCGCGTGATGTGAATCCACTTCTCACCCGGATAACGCATCATCAGTGCGCCCAGCGCAAACGCAAACGGCACCGAAAATCCAACATATCCCAGGTAAAGCATCGGCGGGTGAATCACCATCTCCGGGTACTGCAGCAGTGGATTGAGCCCATTGCCATCCGCCGGAGCAACTCCGCCCCGCACCAACGAAAACGGCGGCGCGGCAAAGTTCAGCAGCAGCAGAAAGAACACCTGCACCGACGACAGAATCGTCCCCGCATAGGCATACAGCTTCACATCTGTCTTGTGCGTCAGCCGCAGCACAAACCCGTACGCCGACAGCAGCCACGCCCACAGCAGCAGCGAACCTTCCTGCCCGCTCCACATCGCCGCGAATTTGTACATCCCCG
>Ga0302324_100003201_pt1 | contig 37060 bp, 32 predicted proteins | sample Palsa_T0_1_FD_201949 | JGI IMG/M metagenome (GOLD analysis project Ga0302324, IMG submission 201949) | Peat permafrost microbial communities from Stordalen Mire near Abisko, Sweden - Palsa_T0_1 | ecosystem: Environmental > Terrestrial > Soil > Palsa > Peat permafrost | place: Sweden: Abisko... | reverse complement strand
CCGGCTGGAAGATGCGGCGCGCGGAGAGGTAGTGCTGGGCGGCAAGAATCTCCGTGGGCGCCATCAGGGCCACCTGGTAGCCATTCTCGATGACGATGGTGGCGGCCTCGAGCGCAACGATTGTTTTTCCGCTTCCGACATCTCCCTCTAGCAGCCGGTGCATGGGGAACGGCCGCTCCAAGTCCGCCGCGATTTCGCCGAGGACGCGCTTTTGCGCAGTGGTGGGCTTGAACGGGAGAATGCGTTTCAGAGCGTCTCGCACTTTATCTTCGCGGACGCGCATGGCGATTCCGCGCTGGCGATTCTCGGTCTGGCGGCGGAGGGCCAGTCCAAACTGGTAGCAGAAAAATTCCTCGAAGATAAGCCGGATCTGCGCGGGGCTGCGAAAACTGTTAAGCAATTCGAGGCTGACATTCCTGGGCGGGAAGTGCACGTAGAGCAGCGCCTCTCGCCGCGGCGGAAAGCCGTAGCGCGCGCGAATTTCCTCCGAGAGAAGGTCGGGAACATTGCCGGTGAAATTCTGCAGCGCGTTATAGATGATGCGGCGAAGGATGCGGGAGCTGATGCCGCCCATGGCTTCGTAGATGGGAACGATGCGGCCTACTTCGGTGGAGTCGACGCCCTCTTTCTCTTCGCTTCCAATGACTTCGATCTGCGGATTCACCATTTCGAGACGGCCCGGGCGGTAAGCGTCGCGGTCGACCTTGCCGTGCAGCACGAGCTTCTGTCCGTCCTTGAGGCGCCCGGCAAGGTAGCCGCCGTGGAAAAAGCGCGCGTGCAGAGTCCCCGAGCGGTCACGGACGGTGACGTGGAAGATCGCGCTGCGTCCGCGCATGAAGCGGACCGTTCCGCCTCCGCCGCCCGAAACTTCGGCGCAAATCGTATGCACCTGGCCGGGAATCACTTCCGCGATGCGCGTGAAGGTGATGCGGTCTTCGTAGCGGAAGGGGAGATAGGAGAGAAGATCGCTGACGGTTACGATTCCGTGCTCCGCCAGAATTGTGGCGCGTTGTGGCCCGACGCCGCGCAGGTATTTCACGGAATCGCTCAGTGAGGTGGTCATGGACGGTGAAGAAGGGATGATACACGGGGTCGCATGCTTCGTATTCTCATAGTAGCGGGGATTCGATCCTGGCGGCAGCGCGGAGACAGTTCGGCCCGTTTACATCGTGCTTTTAGTGCCATATATTGGGTGCAGCTGGGCGGGTATGGCGGTGGATCGAGATCTCCACGGGCGGTGCATTCGATGGCCAGGGAGCGCCAATTTCTTGGGGCAACGCCGACGAGGTGGTTGGAGTATCTGGTTGCGATTCTTATTGGCAACGCGATTTATTACCTGTCGCTGGCCCCGCATCTGCCGGACGCTTTTCGCCACCAGGGATTCGGCATCGACGGCGGAGTGGTGCTCGATTTCATCGTATGTGTGGCCGTGTACGGGCTGATACGGCTCGGGGTACGGCTGAACGGGGGGTTTCTGGAGAGGCTGCGCACGCGGCAGTAAGGGCAACCCGATTATTTCGGCGGGGTTGCGGGTTAAGTACTGAGCTCGCAACGTAATACAGGCATAGCGCATCCGATTAGCAGGGCCGGATTTACGAGCGGTAGTCGAGCCCTTCATGCTCACCGAAGGCCGATTGGAACGTCTATGTATTTGAAGAGAGCGAAAAGGGTTACGGGCGCGGACGATCCGGCCGCAGGGCAAGCAGTCCCCCTCGTAACACACGCCGAATCGACAGGGAACGCCATGGCGATGAGCGTTGCACTCGAAGCGGATGCACGCCAAGCGGCTGCGGATAAGCGCAGCGAGGAGCATTCGCTCGTCCGTAAGGCGCAGGCCGGAGACCGGCTGGCATTTGAGGAATTGGTGCGGCGCTACGACCGGGACGTTCTGCGACTGGCGCTGAACCTAGTCCATAAGACGGAAGACGCCCGGGATATTTACCAGGAAGCTTTCCTGAAGGTTTACCGCAACCTGCACCGGTTTCGATTCGAGTGCAGCTTTTATACGTGGCTGTACAGGATTACGACGAATGTGGCGCTCGATCATTTGCGCCGGCGCACCAGCCACCGCGAGGACCAAGCGCCCGTCTCGGAAGACGCCGAGGGAACCAGGCACGATTTTTTCGATCGCCAGCCGGAATTAAGCGCGGCTTCCAATCCCGAGAAACAGTTGCTGGGAAGCGAACTGGGCGAAAAAATTCAGGAGGCGATGAAACGCCTCTCGCCGCGCGAACGGACGGTATTCGAAATGAAGCATTACCAGGGATTGCGGTTGAGGGCGATCGGCGACGTGCTGGGCACCTCCGAAGAGACGGTGAAGAATTCGCTGTTCCGGGCTACCAGAAAGCTGCGCGAAAGCCTGGGCGGAATGCGGTAGCGAAAGGGATCAGGATCAGGAATGATGTGGCGGGAAAGGAATCCGGACAAGGACGCAATGGCCAACGAGCCGTGCAGTGACTGGCGACCGCGACTCATTCTGTTTGCGGCAGGCGACGAACTCGATGTGGTGGAACAGAGCGAGCTGGCCGCTCATCTGGCGGATTGTTCGGAATGCCGGTCCACGCTCGAAAGCGAAAAGGAATTGATCGCGATGCTGGGAGAGCATCGGGTGGAACCGGATGCGGTTCTGCTCGCGAGCTGCCGCGCAAGCCTGGAAGACGCGCTGGACCGGGAGGAGGAAGGCGGCTGGCTGCGAAGGAAGATCGGCGCGCTGCTCCCCGCGGGCTGGATGTCTCCGCGGCCGGCCTGGAGCGGGGCGCTGCTGGTGATGATCGGCTTCTCGGTGGGAATGTTTGGCCCGCGATTGCTGCGGCATCCCGTGATATCCGCTCCTTCCGCACATATGGCAGCAGCCGGCTCGGTAGCAGATTCTGCAGCCGATTCGAGTGTGCTGGAACCCGTGGTGGCCTCACCCCCTTCTTCCAAGGTATTCGATGTCCACACGGCCGACGTGGCGGGAATTAATGTGCTTCCCGCCGCAGGCAACGATCCTCCGCAGGTAGAGCTTCAGATGAGGTCCGAGCAGCCCGTCACGGTGCGGGGCACCGTGGATGATGGCACCGTCAAAAACGCTTTGCTCTACGTTCTGCGCAACAACCAGCGCTTTGGACCGGATGTGCGCCTGAACGCCGTCGACCTGCTGAGCCCGCGCAGCGGCGATCCGGAAGTGCGTGCGGCTTTGAACCGAGTGGTTGAGACAGACCGCGACCCGGCGGTTCGTTTGAAGGCCCTAGATGCCTTGAATGGCTCCGCGCGGCAGGACATGGTTCGCAACACGCTGCTCGGTGCGCTGGAAGACGATCAGGATTCCGATGTTCGGGTGGAGGCGATCGATTCCTTGCGCCGATTGCTCGAGAGCGGCCAGATTGCCTCGGACGACGGCGTCCTGGCGGTTCTCCGGGACCGGATGGGCCATGATTCCAATCCGTACATTCGGCTTCAAAGCGCCGCCGTGATTCGGGAGCTCGACTCCCGTTGACCGCGCCTCGAAACTGCTAGGTTCTCCGCGCCAATCCGCCGAGCAGGGAAACCAGAAACAGCACGAGAAACAAGTAGAACAGGAGCTTGGCGATTCCCGCCGCTGCAATCATAATCCCTGCGAAACCAAAAATTCCCGCCACTATGGCTACCACTAGAAAAATCAGCGCCCATCGCAACATGACTGCCTCCCTGTTCGTTCAGAAGATATGCGGGGTCGACTCAAGAACGTTTCTTGGACCGCTTTCGGCGTGACGGCCGAGAGGCCGAGGTTGTCTTCTTTTTACGCACGATCTTACGCGCGCGCAATCGAGTTGCCGGCTTCGCTGCCTTCGTGACGGAGTTCACCTTGGATACGACCGTGCCTAATGTGGTGCCGATGCTACGGGCCACTCCCACCAGAAGATCTTCTTCTTTTGCAAGAATGCCGGTGCTTTTCGCCACAGTTTCCTCCCTTTCAAGAAATTCTTACAGGCGCCCAAGCAGAAACAGGATCAACAAGATCACGACGATCAGACCGATCCCGCCACTCGGGTAATATCCCCAGGAACGGCTGTGCGGCCAGCGGGGCAGACTGCCCACGAGAGCGATTACCAGCACGATCGTGAGAATTAGCATGAGACCCATCGCGCACAACCTTTCTTACCGTCAGTGCAAACGACAATTCGCGGTTGGCGATTAAGCCGTGGACTTTGCGCCGACTACGAGGAGAGCTATTCCCCCCACCAGTGCGATTCCGCCGAGGACCGGTGGAATCGGAATTGTTTCATGAGTGTCCTTGGTGGCGTGGATGGGCCCTACGTCGAGCACATCTTTTCGTTTCGTATATCCGATGCCCTGATAAATCAAGCCGACGATGCCGAGGACGATCAGAACGATTCCTGCAATCGAAGCTGTTTTCATTCCCGCCTCCTAAGACCGATCAGTAGCTTTCCAGAAAACTTAAGCTTTCGCTGCGTCGCGATAAGCGCGCTGACCCGCGTCGGCGACGTCCTTCAAATGGCCCTTCACTCCTTCCACCGAATCCTGCGCCTGGCGCGCGAAATCTTTGCCGGATTCCACCGCGTTGCCAAAGCGCTCGCGGGTATCGTTCAGGCGGTCTTTGGCGGCTCCCTTTAGATATTCGCGCGTATCTTCGCCCGATTGCGGGGCGAATAAAACACCCAACGCCGCCCCGATACCAACTCCAATAGCAATCCCCGTGACTATCGACGACCAGTCGCTGTTTCTCATTCGATCCTCCATCCAAATTTGCGAGATTTGCAGACTTCTGAAAATTCTGCCGCGGTTGTGCTTCCTCGATCAGCTACTTCAACAAGCCACGACCGAGAACCTTGCACTGTAAGCTGGAGACTAAGCGGGGGGGCTCTCGGCGGCTATACCCTAAAGGCCTGAGATCGCTACGCGGCTTCTTGTAGCGGGTAGGGACGATTCGCCAAGCAGAACAGGGCCAGACTTCGCACAGTGTCGCGCGAATTCAATCCTGGCGGTCAGGAAGGACGGTTTCTCTGGGCAACGAACTCGCGGCCGTTTCGACCCCGCTAGACTCTTCCGAGGCGGCGTCGCCTTCGCCAGGGGCGAGGAAAAGGTTCGATTCCACGCCGTGCTGCTTGGTGTACAGGTCGAAGTAGCGGCCCCGGGCATCGTACAGCGACTCGTGCGTACCGCGTTCGACGATCCGCCCAGCTTCGACTACCAGGATCTGATCGGCACGACGAACGGTGGAGAGGCGGTGTGCGATCACGAAGGTGGTTCGCCCGCGCATCAGGTAACGAAGCCCTTCCTGTATCAACGCTTCGGATTCCGAGTCGAGGCTGGATGTGGCTTCGTCGAGGATGAGAATGCGGGGGTCCGCAAGAATGGCGCGAGCGATTGAAACACGCTGCTTCTGGCCGCCGGAAAGCTTCACGCCGCGTTCGCCAACGATGGTGTCGTACTTTTTCTCGAACGCCTCGGCAAACTCGTCGACGCGAGCGATACGGCAGGCCTCGAGGACTTGTTCGTCGGTTGCGTCCGGGCGCGAGAAGGCCACGTTCTCGCGGATGGTGCCGTCGAAGAGAAAAGTTTCCTGCAGGACGACACCCAATTGCGTGCGGTAGGAGTCCAGGCGGACCTGCGCGAGATCGACGCCGTCCACGAGGACTTTACCGGCGGTCGGGACATAGAACGCGGCGATGAGGCCGATGATCGTCGATTTGCCCGAACCGGAAGGCCCCACCAGAGCGGTGACGGTGTCGGGCTCGGAATCAAAGCTGACGTCGTAGAGCACTTGCTTGCCCGCGTCGTAGGCGAAGCTGACGTTTCCGAAGGCGACGCGCCCTTCCACGCGGTCGAGATGGATGTTGCGCCCCGGCGTCTGTTCTTCCGTCTTCTCGTTCAGAATCTCACGGGTCCGTTCAAGACCGGCGAGGGCCTCGATCATCATGGGGCCGAGGCCGACAATCTGGGAAACCGGAGCGACGAGCATTCCAAGGAAAAGAGTGAACTCGAAGAAAGTTCCCATCGTCATCGTTCCGCCGAGAATCTGGCGCGTGCCGAGGAACATCATCACGGCGCTTACGACTCCCAGCAGGCCGGTGGCGGAAAGCGCCATGAGCGACGTTACGGTGAGCGTGCTTACCACATTTTCCAGCAGTCGCTGCACGCCGGACGCAAAAACCTTTTCTTCGCGCTCCTCGGCGTGATAGCCCTTCACCACCCGCACGCCGCCCAACGACTCGGTGAGGCGCCCGGTAACTTCCGCGGTTATTTTCGGGCGAGCCCGGTAGAAAGGGCGGATGGTCTCGAATGCCCGGCCGAGGCCAAATGCAAAAACGAGAAGAATTGCGGAAGCCACGGCGGTCATCATCACGCTGATGCGCAGGAGCACCACGAGCGCGATGATCGACGTCATGATTCCGCCCATGAACTCGATCAGGCCCGTGCCCATCAAATTCCTGACGCCTTCCACGTCGCTCATGATCCGCGACACGAGCACGCCGCTTTTCGTCGAATCGTAAAAGGCCACCGGAAGGCGACCAATGTGCGACTGCACTTTGACGCGAAGCTCGGTGATCAGGCGCTGGGACGACTTTGACAAGAGCTGCGTGAGGCTATAGGAGGTGAGTCCCTGGATGATCGTGGCCGCCAATACCACCAGCACGATCGGCACGAGCAAATGGACCTGGCGTTTGTTAATGACGTCGTCGACGAGATATTTGGTCGATCCGGGGAGAATGAAGCCGGCCAGGCGGTTGATGGCCATTAGGAGCAAGCCGGCGAACAGGATTCCACGGCGCGGTCTGAGGAGGGCCCAGGCGTCCGGGAGTGCTGCCCAGGCATGCTTCAGCTTCTGGGCCGGGGTTCGTCCGGGTGACGGTTCAGCACTCGCCATGCGGTTTCTAGAAATGTGCGCCTCGACGTGCGGTGCAAAGATGAATACAAAGATAAACTATACCGTACCCCTGATCAGATGCGCTGGAGCGCCGATTTGACCTCGCCTTTTGAGCAATGGAGCGCCTCAGTGGTTCGCCACATCTCCGTCGCTTGGCATTCTTCGACGGCCGAGGGAGAATAGGCGTTCGCCAATAAAGGAAGATTGGCTTCCGAAACCCCATGAGACTGCGTCACCCGTTAGCGTGTATAACCATTTTTTGCCTCGCGCTGGCCGCCATGGCGGTCAAATCGAACGCGCAAGAGAACCAGTCAAAGCGCGCCGGGCACACCGCCGCGAAGACCTCGACTGCCCCGCAGGAAGCTGCCCCGGCCACTCCCGTCTGGACCTTTGCGGTGTCGGGCGACTCGCGCAACTGCGGGGACGTCGTTATGCCGGCCATCGCCGCAGACGTGAAGAAAGATGGCGCCCGCTTTTACTGGCATCTGGGCGACTTCCGCGCGGTTTACAATTTCGACGAAGATATCCAGCATCAGACCACGCACATCGCGAAACCATTGAACATCATCGGCTACGAAGAGCTTTCCTGGAACGACTTCATTCAGAACCAACTTCTTCCCTTCGGTACCCTGCGCGTGTTTCTCGCGATCGGAAACCACGAGATAATCCCTCCCAAGACCCGCGAGCAATACCTGCTGCAATTCGCCGATTGGATCGATACACCCGTCTTGCGCAAGCAGCGGCTCAACGACGACGGCGAGGATTTCAAACTGCGGACTTATTACCATTGGATCGAGGACAGCGTCGACTTTATAACTCTCGACAACGCCACCCCCGATCAGTTCGATTCCGATCAGCTGGCGTGGCTCGAGAAAGTGCTGATCGCGGATTCCGCCATCCCGCAAATTCGCTCGATTGTCGTCGGGATGCACAAGCCTCTGCCGGAGAGCATTTCAAAAGCACACAGCATGAACGAATCGATCGTGGGCACCGAGAACGGGAGGCGCGCCTACGCGGACTTACTCAGCGCGCAGAACGGCGCCCACAAACACGTCTACGTGCTGGCGAGCCATTCGCACTATTTCATGGACGGTATTTTCGATACGGAATACTGGCGAAATCACGGCGGAGTCTTGCCCGGATGGATTGTGGGCACCGCGGGAGCACAACGTTACGCCTTTCCGGAAAACTATCCACCGCAGCCCAGTTGGCAATCGGACGTCTACGGATATTTGCTGGGAACGGTCAAACCGGACGGCCAAATCGATTTTGCGTTTCAGCAAATCACCCAGGCGGACCTCCCGGCGACGGTGGCCTCGCGCTATTCACCCGATTTCGTCTACTGGTGCTTTGCGCAAAATTCAGCTGCGCACTAAAGCGAGCGCCTGCTTTTGGTGGTTAGACGCCGAAGGCCAGCGATAGCAGAGTTTTTTGCTCCAGTTCGTGAGCCTTGTGCGAGCCTGTGGCAGGGCTGGCGCTTGCCGAGCGCTTCACCGAGAGCACGGCGCGCCCTCGCGCCAGATGCTCGAGCCGCGGCATTATGAAGGAGAGAGCCCCCATGTTGGCGGGTTCTTCCTGAACCCAGACAAATTCCCGGGCGGCCGCGTGGCGGTCCATTTCAGCCGTGAGCTCGGCTTCCGGAAAGGGATAAAGCTGCTCGACGAAAACGATTGCGGTCGAGGTGTCGTTCCGGCGCTTGCGCTCGGCAACGAGTTCATGGCCGATCTTGCCGGTGCAAAAGAGCACGCGTTCCGCCGAGCCGTCGCCGGCATCGGGAATAATATTTTGGAAACGTCCGGTGGTCAGGCTGACGAGCGGCGAGGAAGCCGCCGGATTTCGCAGCATGCTCTTGGGCGTCATCACGACAAGCGGCTTCACCCAAACACGAAGGGCTTGGCGACGCAGGAGGTGGAAATACTGCGCGGCGTTGGAAGGCTGGCAGATCTGGATATTATCGCGGGCCGCAAGCTGTAAATAACGCTCGATGCGCGCGCTGGAATGCTCCGGTCCCTGGCCTTCGTATCCGTGGGGCAGCAGCATGACGAGGCCAGAGAGCAAATTCCACTTATCTTCGCTGGCCGCGATGAACTGATCGATGATGATCTGTGCGCCGTTGGCGAAATCGCCGAACTGCGCTTCCCACAGCACGAGCGCTTCCGGGTAATCGCGGCTGAAACCGTACTCAAAGCCGACGACAGCTGCTTCCGAGAGCGGCGAATTGTAAATCTCGAACCACGTAGGCGCTTTCGCCAGATGCTCCAGCGGAACGTATTCCTCTTCGGTCTCAATATCGATCAGAGCGGCGTGCCGCTGGTTGAACGTGCCGCGACGCGAATCCTGCCCGGTCAGCCGCACCGGCACACCCTGCTTGAGTAAAGAACCGAAGGAGAGGGCTTCGGCCATACCATAATCGAGCGGCCGTTTTCCCTGGGCCATGTCCCGCCGCTGCTGCAAGAGCTTTTCGACCTTGGGATGAATGTGAAAACCTGCCGGGTAACTCGTGAGCGCAGTGCCGACCTCGGTGAGGTCCTGCTGGGCGACGCCGGTATCCACTTCGAGAGAGGCGTCGTGGCGTCCGCCGACATAGCCTTTCCAATAGAGCGGCAGGCGGCGCATCGGAGGAGCCTTTTCGAGCTCCAGAGCTTCTTTTTGCGCGGCATCCAATTGTTCGCGCACGCGCTGGACGATGGGCGCGGCGTCGATGCCGGTCTTCTCGGCGTAAATCTGCCAGGTGGGAGGATGGGCCTCGATTTTCCGGTACCGCAGCGGCTGGGTAATCGTGGGATCGTCAACCTCACTGTGCCCATGCCGGCGATAACCGACGAGATCGATCACGACCGGGGCGCCGAATGTGTAGCGATAATCGAGCGCGATCCGGCCCACCCGAACGACGCCCTCAAAATCCTCGGCATTGACGTGGAAAATCGGGATTGGCAGGCGTTTCGCCACATCGGAACAAAACCGCGAAGAGTTGCTGTCGCGCGGAGAGGTGGTAAACCCGATCAAATTGTTGACGACGATGTGCACGGAACCGCCTATGTCATAGCCCGGCAGCTCCGACATATTCAAAGTCTCGGCCCAGACGCCCTGGCCGGCGAACGCGGCATCGCCGTGCATCGTGATTTCGAGGACCTTCTGGCGCCCTTGCGCCCCGCGGCGCTGCTGCTTGGCGCGCGTGCGGCCCATGGCAACCGGATCGACGGCTTCCAGGTGGCTGGGATTGGAAACCAGATGCATCTCGACCTTATGTCCGTTGGCGGCAAAGAAATCGCCTGTGGCGCCCATGTGGTATTTCACGTCGCCGCCACCCAGGATGCTCCGCGGATCGACATCCTCGAAGCGGGCGAACACTTCGGCCGCAGAGCGGCCCACGATGTTCACCATCACGTTCAACCGGCCGCGATGGCTCATCGCCAAGATGCCCTTCTCGGCGCCGTATTCGGAAGCGGCACTCAGAATGGCGTCCAGAAGAGGGAGAAGCGAGGCTTCGCCTTCGAGAGAAAAGCGTTTGGTGCCGAGATAACGTGACTGAATCGTCTGCTCGAAAATTTCGGCCTTGACGAGGAGATCGAGGATGCGCTGGCGATCCACGGGAGTGGTTTCCGATTCCACGCGCTCCTGAATCCAGAGGCGACGCTCGCGATCGGGGATATGCATGTATTCGACGCCGATCGTCCCGCTGTAGAAGCGGCGCGCCGCGTCGACATCAGGGCCCGACAGCTCAAGCTCAGGAATCACAATGGGATCGAGCACGCCGAGGGGATCGAGGTTTGCCTGGAGGTATCCCCATCTCCGGAACGAATCCCATATTCGTTCCTGCGCTTCGCTCCGAACCGCCGGCTCCACGAACACATGTCCCCCGCTCATTGCGTCTCCAAGTCCTGATTTGATGGCATCTATTATAGCGGCAGCACCATATTAGAGGCGAGAAGTACAGGTTAAGTTTCCGGCCACGAACCCAGCAGTTTGCGCAATTGTACGAACTGCCCTAGATGGTATGAGTTATGGTCGGCCAGCAGCAGGGCTTGGCGGAGGACGGTCTGGCCGGTACCGTGCGGAAGGGGCGCCGCCAGGTCAATTTTAGGATTCGTGACGAGCTTCACCATCGATGCCAAATCGCTGCGGAACGATTTGACGCTGCGGTCCCATTCCGCGTCTTTCGCAGGGGACGCCTGTTTTGGCCAGTAACCCGAGGGCCACTCCGGGGAAACGTGCTTGGGATTGCGGCAGAATTCGAGGATGTCCCACTGGGCGATGCGGGCGTGCTCCAGAAGCTCCCACGGAGAATGATCGGCACCCTTGGGGTTCGCGCCTCGTAGCTTCTTGGGCAGGCCTTTCAGCGCGGAAGCCCAGTCCACATGAGCCTCAGCGCCGCTCAGAAGAACCCGCAGGTGCTGCCGCAGGATTTTATCGTCCACGTGCCACTCCTCCACTCCCCTGCCCAACATTGTAGCAAGCGAGCCTTTCTTCGGAAAACGTGGAGAATATGAGAGCGAGCTGGTGGGTTGTGGCGGAAGTTACCTCTTAAAACAAAGCTATAGAGGAGAAGAGACCTTTCCCTGACTCCGAGGGATGCACCACATGCGTGGTCTGCGTCACCTGTTAGGGACGGCCAGTGCCGGGGGCGTAAAGCCAGTTCCCGGTAGCTGAGTTATGCGGTCGCACTGGCAGGACCACCCACCGACCGGCGGTGCTGGAAGCACTCGCGGCAGTAGACGGGCCGGCCTTGCGTCGGCTTGAACGGGACCGTGGTCTCTTTCCCGCATTGCGAGCACACGGTCTTGGTTTCGACGCGCAGGGCTACGGGAGAGCCTGAGTCTGCGCCTTGAGCGCGGGTGCCCTTGCAGGCCTTGCAGCGCTTGGGCTCATTCTTGAAGCCCTTGTCGACAAAAAACATCTGCTCGCCGGCGGTGAAAACGAATTCCGCACCGCAATCGGCGCACTTGAGAACTTTATCGTGATATTCCATACGCTGCTCCGGGACTGGGAGGAGAGGGCAGCGGGCGATTAAATGCCGCAGAATGCGAGGAAAGGCCGCCGGACCACTGCGGCGCTTCCCCCGCACGCTTGCACATTTATTGAGAAAGATACGACTGGATGGATCGCCTAATCCTGCTCACGCCGCTGCTTTTTCCGGAGACGTTTACGCGAGAGGGCCTCTTTAGCTCGACGACGCTCCCCCGGCTTCATGTAGTAGCTGTGCTTCTTGATTTCCTTGATGATGTCTTCCGACTGCACCTTCCGCTTGAAGCGCCGGAGAGCGTTCTCCAAAGACTCACCCTCTTGAATTACAACCTCTGCCACGCGTATTCACCCCCGTCCCCTGTACGAGTTTTACCAGTTTGACAAACAAACTAGTTTAGCTGGTATTAGCCAGCCATTGCCACATCCTTCTATCGGACGCCATCCCACAAGTCAAGGAAATAAATTATTTAAAAGGTGGATCGGCGGATAAGCTTACGCTTTAGTAATTTAGCGGCATCAGGAGGATAAGCGGGGAGAGAGCGCGTTTTTCTGAACGTGATGCGAGTCAAGCGGCGGTAACCTCGATACCCACCCGAGGCACGGGAGTTGGCGGCTGCCGCCAAGTTGCTGTTAGAATGCTCGTTCCGCAAATGAGCGCGGACCGGAAAGACGCAGCATGCCCTTAATGCAAGAAGCGATTGGAGTTCTGCTGGCGGGCGGCCAGGGGGAGCGATTGTGGCCGCTCACCCGCGACCGGGCCAAACCGGCTGTTCCGTTCGGCGGGGTCTACCGGATCATCGACGTGACCCTTTCCAATTGCCTGAACAGCAGTTTGCGCCGGGTTTTTGTGCTCACGCAATACAAGGCGCTGAGCCTGAACCGGCATGTGCGGCGCGGCTGGTCCTCGCTGATGGGTTACGGGGATTTCATCGAGGTGTTGCCGCCGCAGATGCGTGTCTCGCAGCACTGGTACCTGGGCACGGCCGATGCGGTCTATCAGAACATCTATTCGATCGGCAGCGAGCAGTCGAATTACGTCTTCATTCTGTCTGGCGACCACATCTACAAGATGGATTACCAGAAGATGCTGGAGCAGCACGTCGCTTCGGGTGCGGCCGTGACGGTGGCGACCATCGAAATGGACCCGGCCGACGCTGCCGGAAAGTTCGGCATCATCGAAACCGACGAGCACTGGCGCATTGTCGGCTTTGAAGAGAAGCCCACCCAGCCGAAACCGTCGCGCGTCCATCCGGGCAAGGTCAACGCTTCCATGGGCGTCTACCTGTTCAACACGCAACTGCTTGTGCCCATCCTGATTGCCGACGCGGAAGACCCGCTCTCTTCGCACGATTTCGGCAAAGACGTTCTTCCACGGATCATCGATAAATATCGCGTGTTTGCTTACAACTTTATCGATGAGAACAAGAAGGAAACGTCCTACTGGCGGGACGTCGGCACGATCGACGCCTACCATGAGGCCAACATCGACCTGGTTTCCGTGTCGCCCATTTTCAATTTTTACGACACCAGCTGGCCGCTGCACACCTGGCAACAGCAGTACCCTCCCGCAAAGTTCGTCTTCGGCGACCCGGACCGCACGGGCGCGGCGATCGACTCGATCGTCTCGGGCGGGTCGATCATTTCCGGAGGGAGGGTGACGCGGTCGGTGCTGGGCTACGATGTGCGCGTGAACAGCTACAGCGAAGTGGAAGACACGATTGTTTTCAACCACGTCAATATCGGCCGGCGCTGCAAAGTGCGCCGGGCGATCCTCGACCGCCACGTGAATCTGCCGGAGGGCACCGTGATCGGCTACGACCTTGAGGCCGATCGCGCGCGCTTTTCCGTGTCCGACGACGGCGTGGTGGTGGTGGTTCGCGCTGAATCGATGATCGAAGAACCCGAATAGCTCTTACGAAAACAGGGAGAAAGTAATGTCGACCAAGATTGTGAGTGTACGCGGGCGGGAGATTATCGACTCGCGCGGAAATCCCACGGTGGAAGCGGATGTGCGGCTGGAAAGCGGCATCGTCGGACGCGGCGCGGTTCCCTCCGGCGCTTCCACGGGCGAGCACGAGGCGAATGAACTGCGCGACGGCGACAAGGCGCGCTATCTCGGCAAGGGCGTTCAGAAGGCCGTCGGACACGTGAATACCGAAATCGCGAAGGTCGTTACGGGCATGGACGTGGCCGACCAGCGCGCGCTCGATAAGAAAATGATCGAAGCGGACGGAACGGCGAACAAATCCAATTTCGGCGCCAACGCGATTCTGGCCGTGTCGATGGCGGCTGCTCGCGCGGCTGCGGCTGCGTCGAGCAAGCCTCTCTACAAGTACCTGGCGACGTATTCCGGCGATACTTCCGCGAACACGCTCCCCGTTCCCATGATGAACATTCTTAACGGCGGCGCGCACGCCGACAACTCGGTGGACGTGCAGGAATTCATGATCATGCCGCTGGGCGCTCCCAGCTTCCATGAGGCGCTGCGGTGGGGCGTGGAGGTGTTCCATCATCTGAAGGCGGTGCTCAAGAAGTACGGCTATTCGACTGCGGTGGGCGACGAGGGCGGCTTTGCGCCCAACCTGAAGTCCAACGAAGAGGCGCTCGAACGCGTGCTGGAAGCCATCACGGCAGCGGGATACAAGCCGGGCGAACAGATTTCGATCGCGCTGGACCCTGCGTCGAGCGAGTTCTACGATGGCGCTTCGAAGAAATACATCTTCAAGAAATCGGACAAGTCGGCGCGTTCGCCCGAGCAGATGGCTGAGTTCTGGGCCACTTGGTCCCGCCAGTATCCCATTGTGTCGATTGAAGACGGCCTTGCGGAAAATGACTGGGAGGGCTGGAAGATATTGACCAAGAGCGTTGGCAAGAAAATTCAGCTGGTCGGCGATGACGCATTTGTGACCAACCCGAAAATTTTTGCGCGCGGCATCGCGGAAGGAATCGCCAACGCCATCCTGATCAAGCTGAACCAGATCGGCACGGTGAGCGAAACCATCGAAGCCGTAGAGATGGCACGCAAAGCCAAATACGCCGCGATCATCTCTCACCGCTCGGGGGAAACCGAGGACGCCTTCATTGCCGATCTGGCCGTCGCCATGGGCATGGGGCAAATCAAGACTGGCTCTGCCTCCCGCACGGACCGCATTGCCAAGTACAACCAACTGCTGCGCATTGAGGAAGAGTTGGGCGCCTCGGCGCGATTCCCGGGCCGCGCTGCGCTGGCTGTTCACTGATACCGCTTGCGGAAGGCTCACATCGATAACTCGGCAATCGGGGAGATAGTTTCGCCTAGGCATCGCTTCCCGAATTCGCTATAATTCTTCTTCGTGCGTTGTGCTGGCCCCACCTGAGCGGGTCTGCCTGGAACAAGGAAATGAAACCGATTATTCGAAGTGTGCAGCAGTCACAACTCCGCAAAGACCTTCCCGTATTTCGTCCCGGAGACACGATTCGCGTGAACGTGAGGCTCAAAGAAGGCGAAGGCGACAAGGAGCGCATTCAGGCGTTCGAGGGCGTGGTGATGAGCCGCCGGGGTGAACTTCTGGGGGAGAGCTTCACAGTGCGCCGCGTGAGCTTTGGCATCGGCGTCGAGCGCATTTTCCCGACGCATTCTCCCATGATCAGCTCGATCGAGATGGTTCGCCAGGGAAGCGTCCGCCGCGCCAAGCTGAATTATCTGCGAGGACGGAAGGGCAAGGCGGCGCGCATCAAGCGCGTCGAAAAGTTTGAGGCGGTGCCGGCCACTACGGTGGCGGAATAAGCCCTCCTCTCTTCTCATTCAATTCGCAATGGCCCGCTTCGATCCTTCGAGGCGGGCTTTTTGTTTTTCGCCCTCTGCATGACAGCGATCAGGGGGCACTACCGCGTGCTCAATGTGCTAGAATCGCCGCCGATGGGACGGCTCTGCTGTACACGATACGAGCGCGAGGCGCGCCACCGAGGCTGGCTGCGAATCGCGGGTCTCGATGAGGCAGGCCGCGGATCCCTCTTCGGCCCTGTGGTGGCGGCGGCGGTGATTCTCAACTCGAAACGCCGCATCGTCGGACTCGACGATTCGAAGAAGCTGCCGGCGGAACGCCGCCGCGACCTGGCGGAGCGCATCCGCGAACATGCGCTGGCATGGGCCACCGCGGAAATCGACTCCAGCCGGATTGACGCGTGGAATATCTATCAGGCGAGCCGCCAGGCAATGGTGGCGGCGATATCCCTACTGCAGCCCCTGCCGGATTATCTTCTTCTCGATGCAATTGAAGTAGACCTGCCGATCGAGCAAAAGGCGCTGATCCACGGCGACGCGCGCTCGGTTTCGATCGCTGCCGCTTCGATCCTCGCCAAGGTGGAGCGCGACCGCCGGATGGAAGAGTTCGACGAGCTCTACCCGCAGTATGGGCTGGCCCAGCACAAGGGCTACGGCACGCCCGAACATCTGGAAGCGCTGAGGCTGCACGGGCCGACGCCTCTGCACCGCTTCTCTTATGCCCCGGTGAGAGAGTCGCGCTGCTGGGCCGCGGGCGCCGTACAGAATCCGCTGCCGCTGGGCCTCTCGGTTGTTTCCTTAGAGGGCTCTTAGACCCCCGAACTGGGTTTCGCCCTGTTATCCCCTTCCTCACCTTGCCTCTTGCGCTTCGTTGACTTGAGTTTCTCGCATGCTAACCTTCCATTTGAGCTCTGTTCACCACCCCAGCGCAGCCGGGCTCGGAACACACGAACTCACACATGGCCTTCAATAAGAGCAAAGCGCTCGAGAGCGCTCTGAAGTATTTGAACCAAGGCAAGGTCAACCAGGCCATCGCCGAGTATCAGCAGATCCTGCGCAGCGATCCGAAAGATCAAGCTACCCTGATGACGGTGGGCGACCTCTACGCCCGCCAGGGTGACATGTCCCATGCACTCGAATACTTTGAACGACTGGCGCAGGTGTACCTGAACGACGGATTCAACAGCAAGGCCATTGCGATTTATAAAAAGATCGCCAAGCTGGCCCCGAATGAGATCAATCCACTCGAGAAGCTGGCCGACCTTTACGTGCAGCAAGGGGTGTTGAGCGAAGCGCGGCCTCTGTTCCTGCAAATCGCCGAAGCGCACCTGAAAGCCAACCGCGGACCCAAGGCCGTCGAGGTGCTGCATCGGCTTCTGGAAGTGGAGCCAGAAAATCCGCGGGTGCAGATGCGCCTGGCCGAGCTCTATAACGTGATGGGGCAGAAGGGCGACGCCGCGAAAACGTATCTCGCCTATGGGCAGCGCCTGTTTGACCGCAGCGACTCGAGCGAAGCCGAAAAGGTGGTCGAGCGAGCCCTGGAGGTGGCGCCCTCCGATCCGTCCGCGCTGCTGCTGAAGGCCAAAATCCTGGTTTCCAACGGAAAGGACGCGGCGGCGCTCAAGATTCTCGAGAAGCATCCGGAAGCAGACGCCGGCACCGAGGTTACCAATCTCCTCGTCGATCTCGAGCTAAAGACCGGGCAAATCGAAGAAGCAGCGGACCGCGCCCGCAACCAGTTGGTGCGTGGCAACGCGCATTTTGGGCTGCTTTTCCGGGTGACTGAGGCGCTGGTCGAAAAAGGACAGGCCGAAGAAGCCCTTCCGCTATTCAAGGAACTTCGCGATCCCATGATTGAAGTGGGAGAGCATGACAAGTTCGTGAAGGCGCTTTCGGCCGCGACCGAAAAACTTCCGGGGAATACCGAGGGGCTCGAACTCCTGGCCGGTTTCTGCCGCCATACGAGCGACCCCTTCCCCCTGACAGTGGCGCTCACGAGGCTCGCGGACATCTACGAAGCAGCGGGAAACTACACGCGCACCGAAGAGCTGCTGGAAGAACTCGTGGACCGCAATCGCGACGACGAGCGCATGGCCGCGCGGCTGGAATCGATGCGGATCCGCAACGGCAAACCCGCTAAGCGGGAAGGCCACGAAGAAGCGCCGCCACAGAACGAGCCTGTTTCAGCTCAGGCCGGCGAGGAGCAGGCAGCTTCGGAAACGGCCGCGCCCGTTCCGGAGGAAGTTCTCGATCCGGAAACCCGGCACTATCTAGAGCAAGCGCTCACGGATGTGGATTTGTTTTCGAGCTACGGACTGACGCAGAAGGCCGCGAATCTGCTCGAGACGGTGTTGCAGAAAGTGCCCCGGCATGCACCCACGCTGGAGCGGCTCCTCGATCTTTCGGTGGGCTCCGGAAACGAGCAGCGCGCCGCGGAATTGGCGGCGACGCTCGAACAGATTTATCGCGAAAGAAACGAACAGGCGGAAGCCGAAAAGTTCGCGGAAATATCCAAGCGCTTCCAGGGTGCAGGGGAATCGGCGCCCGATACACCGCAATTGCCGCTGCAGCCTTCCGCTGCTGCCGATTCTTCCGAGGTTCACGGCGTCGAGCCTGCGTCTATAGGCGCGGTTCCCGTGGACATGGCAGCGCCAGTTCCGGAAATGGCGCGAATTGAGATTCCTCCCGGCGCAGAGGGCGAAGAGGCTGTGCAGGAACGCCACCGGGCGATCAGCTCGGCGGGAGAGGTCGACCTCTCCGACGAATGGGAGGCCATGGTGCAGGAGGTTGTGGAGCCTCCGCCTCCAGCGGTTGTCGAGGCTTCCACTCTTCCGCCGACCGAAACCCTGATCGCAGCATTTGAAAGTGCGGAAGCAATCGAAGTGCAAGACGCGTCGGAACCGGCGATACCCGATCCGGTATCTATCGATCCACCCCTTGAGATATCCCTTGATCCACCGATCGAGCCTGAAACCTACGTGATTCAGGATGAATCCTCCGCGGAAGTAGCTCCGTCGGAGACTGTCGCCGAGCTGCCCTCCGAGGTCGATCCGTTCGAGTTCGAAATCTCCTCGGCCGGGGAAACTACCGCGGAAAGCTCGGATTTCGAACTGGAACTCGCGCCTGAATTATTGCCGGTCGAGGAAAAAGGCGCGGCTACGACCGAAGATCTCATCAGCGAGCTGGCCGCGGAAGTGGAAGGGATGGAAGCTCCTGCGCCGATAAACATCCGTTCCAATGGAGATGTGCCGGGAAATGCCCGCAAGGAAGTTTCCGAGCCGGCGAGTTTGCAAAGCCCCGAACCCGTCGAAGCCGAGACTTCGGCGGAGGCAACCGCTGAAAGCCTGAATCAGCTTTCCGAGGTTTTTCAGGAGTTTCGCAACGAACTAGGCGAACTTGGCGAAGAAAACGAGGATCTGGAAACCCATTACAACCTCGGCATTGCCTACCGCGAGATGGGGCTGCTCGATGAAGCGATTGGCGAATTTCAAAAAGTAGCGAAATCGGTGGAAAAAGGAACGCCCTTCCGTTACGCGATGAATTGCGCCGTGATGCTGGCGCTTTCCTTCGGGGATAAGGGCGAGCCGAAAATCGCGGCGCTGTGGTACAAGCGCGCGCTCAACGTGCCGGGCCTCGACCCGGAAACAATTCTCGCTTTGCGATACGACCTGGGCATCTCGCTCGAAATGGCCGGGGATTCCGACGAGGCGCTCGATTGTTTTCGCCAGGTGTACGCTATGAATATCGACTACCGCGACGTCTCCGACCGCATCGCTACGCTGCAACACCACTAGCTTCCCGCGACTCACGATCCGCCGGCGGGTTGCCAGTCCCGCGATAATCTCCCATAATTCTAGACTCATGATAAGCCGCCTTTTGCGCGTCGTCATCCTGATGGTCTGGCTCGAAATTGGCTTGACGCTGATTCTGGTTCCGTGGTCCTACGTTTGGGAAACCAATTACTTTCTGTATCAATATCCGGGGTTGGGCCTGTTCGTTGAGAATCCCTTTTTGCGCGGGGCCATTTCGGGCTTGGGTTGCGTCAACGTGGTTCTCTCGGTAGGAGCGTTTCGCCGCCGCGCCGTGATCATGGCCGGCCGGAAATAGAATCGCCGCTTTGGATTGCCAACCATGACGCTCCCCACCGTTGCTTTTCGCCAGCCGATCCTGTGTTACGTCACTGACCGGACGGCGCTGCAGGGCGGTTCGCAGAATGGGTTCGACAGAGTCCAGAATAAAGTCCTGATCGCGGCCGCTGCGGGCATCGACTGGATACAAATCCGCGAAAAAGATTTGCCAACGCGCGAACTGCTCACGCTGGCCGGGGACGCGGTCCGCATCGCCCATGCGGCTTCGGACGGCCCGCGCGTTATCTTGAACGACCGGCTCGATATTGCATTGGCTGCCGGAGCTGACGGAGTTCACCTCGGCGGGGAATCGATTGTCTCTGCTGGCGTGATTCAGTGGTGCCGTCGCGGAAATGCGCCGCCGGAATTCCTCATAGGCGTGTCATGCCACAGGATCGAAGAAGCGCTGGAAGCGGAAAGGGCAGGCGCGAGCTACATTTTCTTCGGCCCGGTTTACGATACTCCTTCGAAGCGTTCTTTTGGTTCGCCACACGGAATCGCTCGGCTCACCAGAGTTTGTGAGGCTGTTCGCATTCCTATGGTGGCGATTGGCGGCGTCACAGAAACAAACGCTGCGGAAACACTCAGAGCTGGAGCGGCGGGAATTGCCGCGATCCGGCTGTTTCAGGAATCAGAGGACGCAGAATCTTTGGGGAAAGTGGTAGAACGTTTGCGCCAATCTCTGGCGAGAAACCAGCAGCTTTAGCTACGCGCTGAGCCAGCGGCCCACCGGCTGCAGGCGCTCGACGTGATCGCAGATCACCTTGAAAACCGCCATGATGGGAATCGCGAGAATCAATCCCATGGCGCCCCAGAGCCATCCCCAGAACAACAGCGAGACGGTGACCGCGAGGGCATTGAGGCGGACGCGCCAGCCGATCAGCGCGGGGATCAGCAGATTCGCCGTCATGATGTGGAACGCCGTGAGCACCGCGACGATGCCGAGGTAAGGCGCCACGCTGTGATATTGCTTGAGGCCGATGAACAGCGGCGGAATCCAGGACATCACCGCGCCCAGATACGGCACCAGGTTGCACGTGCCGGAAACGAGCGCGGTCAAAAACGGGAAATCGAGTCCGAGAGCCATGAAAAAAAGCCAGCTGGCTACCACGAGAATCAATCCGACCAGCGCCGTGCCCATCAGGTAACCGCGCAGCACGTGAGTAACATCGGCGAGCGCATCTTTCACTTCCGTGCGTTCGGCGGCAGGGAACAGCTGCATGGTGGCATGCCACACCTGGCGCTTGGCGGCCAGCATGAAGAAGAGCAGAAACGGCATGAACGTGGCGGCGAACAGGAATGAATACAGTGAATCCAGCTTTCCGACGAGCGCGGTCCGGACCGGATGGGGATCGGTCACCGTGATCACGCGGGGGCCCGGCGTTTCTCCCGGCTCGATTTCCGACACGCGGGCCTCGAGGCTTTCCAGCCGGCGGTCGAAATCGGCGGAGGCGGCTCGCAGCGGGGCGCGATACTTCGGCCAGTCGCGGCTGAATTGATCCGCTCGCTCCACGAGCATCCATCCCAGCACCACGAGCAGTGCGATGGTGAACAGGACCATCAGGAGCGAACCCAACGCCCTCGGAATGCGCACCTGTTCCAGCCACGTCACCACTGGATCGAGGAAATAGGCCAGCAACGCCGCCATCAGCAGAGTCACCAGCACGGTAGAAGCGAAATAGCAGAATGCCAAGGCGATTCCGACGGCGATGATCCTCGCGCTGACGGAGCTGGCGGTGATGACTTTGGTCTCTTCGGAGGGCATCCACGTAACGATAGCACAGCCTCTGCATGAGGCTAACCAGGGGGTGCCTATCCGGCACTACGGGAGGCCAAAATTTAGGGTTTGTTCGCTTTTGGAATTGCCCGGGGGATGGTTACGTTTTCGATGGATGCCCTTCAGGCTGGCCCATTTTCGAAGCTGCGGAATGTTAGAATTGCTTACTGGCTTTCCAATCAAAGGACAGGAAGTAATGGGAAAAGAGCTGTTCGGTACGGATGGGATTCGCGGAATCCCCGGGGAATATCCGCTCGACGACGCGACACTCGAGCGCGTGGGACTGGCGCTGGGGAAGCATCTTCGCGAGCAAACCGCCCATCCCAAGGTGCTGATCGGCCGCGATACGCGCGAATCCGGACCGCACATTGCGGAATGCATTGCGCGAGGGCTTGCTTCGGCCGGGTCCGAGCCTGTGTCGGCGGGCGTGCTGACGACCCCTGGCGTAGCTTTTCTCGTCGATCGCGACGGCTTTTCCGCCGGGGTGGTCATCTCCGCCTCCCACAATCCTTACCACGACAATGGCGTGAAGCTCATTTCCTCGTCAGGAATGAAGTTTTCGGATTCCGTGGAAGCAGCGCTCGAACAGGTTATTCTCTCGAAGAACGGCAGCGTTTCCGCACTGAAAACAGTGCGGTTGAACGGAGACGAAGGACTTTACGAGGATTATCTGAACGGCCTGCGGGCCGCCATTTTCCCCGGGGCGAAGTTTGCGGGGATGAAAATCGCGCTCGATTGCGCCAATGGCGCCGCGAGCAAGCTCGCGCCGGAGTTGTTCCGCTCCCTGGGCGCGACCGTGATCGCGATCAACGATTCTCCGGACGGCCGGAACATCAACGCCGGCTGCGGTTCGCTGCATCCGCAACAATTGCAGAAGGTCGTGGTGGAACAGGGTGCGGCGCTGGGTGTGGCTTTCGACGGCGATGCGGACCGCGCGCTTTTCTCGACCGCGTCGGGAAAGCTCGTCGACGGAGACGGCGTTCTGCTGGTGACCGGGCGCTATCTGAAATCGACCGGCAAACTAAAGGGCAACGTGATCGTCGGGACGACGATGGCTAACCTCGGCCTGGAGCGTGCGCTAGCACAATCGGGGCTAAAGCTTGTTCGCACCGCGGTGGGCGACCGGTACGTGCTGGAAGAGATGCAGCGCATCGGGGCGAACCTGGGCGGAGAACAGTCCGGGCACATCCTGTTTCTGGACGATGCCACCACCGGCGACGGAATGTTGACTGCCGTCAAGATGGCTTCGCTGGTTTCGATCACCGGACCTCTCGAACGGCTCGTGGCGGACCTGAAGATTTTTCCGCAAAAGATCGTGAACGTGCGGGTGCGGTCAAAGCCGGCGCTCGACTCTCTGCCCGAGGTCGCCCAACTGCTGCGTCAGGCGGAAAAAACCTTGGGAGACTCCGGTCGCGTCGTGCTGCGATATTCCGGCACTGAACCCCTGGCTCGCGTGATGGTGGAAGCCGAGCGGGAGGAAGACGTCTCGCGGTGGACCGAATCTCTCGCATCGGCGCTTCAGTCGTCAATCGGGTGAAGATACATCGATCATCTGCGGATTTTCTTCGTTTTACCAAGCTCGATTCTTCCAAAGACTGTAGATCGAGGTCGGTTCCTTTCAGAAATTGGATGTCGGCGCGCTGAACCGTAACACAGCGGTCCTTTTTGTTCGTTTAAGCCCTTTACAATCAGCGGTTCATGCTCCTATCGAAATAACCTATGGCTGGCATCACGCGTGCAACTAACGACGGCGATTGCTTTTTGTGTTGTTTCCCGGGGTGGGCCGGTTTCGTTGCGCCGAGGCCGGTTTTCGGGGGTATGAAGAAATGGGGGCCCGGGTGGGCCCCCGCTTTTTTTGTGGACGCGTTATTTTCCGCTCTTGCTTCCTGTCTCTTGAATGATCGTCCAAAAAAAGGGCGCCCAGTACTAGCGGCGCCCTGAAACTACCCTTACTTCTGAATGAACTGCGTCTAGCTGCAGCCTGATGTGCTGCCGCAGTTCGCGCATTTGTAGCAGCTTCCGTTTGGCGTCATGAGCATTCCGCACTCGGAGCACGAGGGAGCATCGTCAATCGCGGCACGAGGGCGAATGGCGGGTTCCGGATCGCCGGCCTTTGCGACTCCGGAAATTGCCGGAGCCTTGGCGGTGACGGCTGGTGCCGCTGGAACCGCGATTTCCTCGGCGAGATCGGCGTCCAGGTAATCGCGGGAGATGAACTTCCCACCGAGCCAGCGGCCGAGATAGTCGACGATGGATTTCGCGTAGCGAATCTCGGGATTGCCGGTGTAGCCCGAGGGTTCGAAGCGCGAATTCACGAATTTGTCGACGATTGCGCGCAGCGGAACGCCGTACTGAAGCGCGATCGAGACGGACAGCGCGAAGGCATCCATAATGCCGGAGAGAGTGGAGCCTTCTTTCGCCATCTTGATGAAGATCTCTCCCGGCGTGCCATCGTCGTACTTTCCTACCGTGAGATAGCCTTCATGTCCGCCGATCGAGAACTTGTGGGTGATGGAACTGCGTTCGTTCTTCAGCTTCCGGCGACGCGCGCCGTCCTTGAAGAGCTCCTGCTGCTCACCAGCCGGCACTACGGCTTGCGCCGTCTTTACCGCGACAGCCTCGGCTGCGGGTGGTTTCACTTCTTCCTTCTTGCCGGCGGCCGACAGGGGTTGCGAGCACTTGGAATTGTCCCGGTAGATGGCCACGGCTTTGAGGCCCAGCCTCCAGGACTCGGTGTAGGCTTCGGAAATATCCTCCACCGTGGATTCTTCGGGCATGTTGATGGTCTTGCTGATTGCGCCGGAGAGGAATGGCTGCGCCGCCGCCATCATTCGCAGGTGGCCGCGCCAGGCTATCGAGCGGCCGCCGCCCATCGGCGTCAGCGAGCAATCAAACACGGGAAGATGCTCGGGCTTGAGCCCCGGCGCGCCTTCGATTTTGCCCTCCGCGTCGATGTAATCGACGATCTGAGCCACCTGTTCCGGCGGATAGCCCAGCCTCATCAGGGCTTGCGGGACGGTGTTGTTGACGATCTTGATCACGCCGCCGCCCACTAACCGCTTCTGCTTCACGAGTGCGAGGTCGGGCTCGATTCCCGTGGTGTCGCAATCCATCATGAAGCCGATGGTACCGGTGGGGGCGAGCACGGATACCTGCGAGTTCTTGTATCCGAATTTCTCGCCTAATTCGAGCGCGGCATCCCACGATTCCTGCGCGGTCCGCAACAGGGAGGGCTGCACGTGTTCCTCTTTGATGGGGCGGAGCGAATCGCGGTGCATGCGGATTACATCCAGCATGGGCTCGCGGTTGCGGATGTAGCCGCCAAACGGTCCCATGCGCTCGGCGATGCGGGCCGATTGCGCGTAGGACTCGCCGGTGAGGAGCGCCGTGACCGCGCCGCAGAAGTCCCGGCCGCCGTCGGAATCATAGGGCAGAGCCAGAGACATAAGCAGCGCGCCCAGGTTGGCATAGCCGATACCCAGGGGACGGAAATCGTGCGAGTTGCGCGCGATCTTTTCGGTGGGATAGCTGGCGTTATCGACGAGAATCTCCTGCGCGGTGATGGTTACGTCGACCGAGTGGCGGAAACCTGCCGCGTCGAACTGGCCGTTATCTCCCAAAAACTTCAGAAGGTTGAGCGAGGCGAGGTTGCAGGCCGTATCGTCGAGGAACATGTACTCCGAGCATGGATTGGACGCATTGATGCGGTCGGTGGCTTTGCAGGTATGCCAGCGATTGATAGTCGTATCGTACTGCATGCCGGGATCGCCGCATTGCCAGGCCGATTCGGACATCTTGCGCATGAGATCGCGGGCGCGGAATTTGTCGACGGGCTTGCCGTCGTTCACGTTGCGGGTCCACCAGTCACGATCCTCATCCGCGGCGCGCATAAAGTCGTCGGTGACGCGTACGGAGTGGTTGGCGTTCTGGAAGAATACGGAAGAGTAGGCTTCGCCATCGATCGAAGAGTTGTAGCCCTGCTCGATCAGGACGTGCGCCTTATGCTCCTCCTTCATCTTGGATTCGATGAACTCCATGATGTCCGGGTGATCGACGTTGAGGATCACCATCTTGGCGGCGCGGCGCGTCTTGCCGCCACTCTTGATCACGCCGGCGAAGGCATCGAAGCCCTTCATGAAGCTCACCGGGCCGGAAGCGATTCCGCCGCCGGATAGCGATTCGCGGCTGCCGCGCAGGGTGGAGAAATTCGTGCCGGTGCCGGAGCCCCATTTGAAGAGCATGCCCTCGGTCTTGGCCAGGTTCATGATGGAGTCCATGCTGTCCTGGACGGAGTTGATGAAGCAGGCGGAGCATTGCGGCTTGGCCTGCACGCCGACGTTGAACCACACCGGGGAATTGAAAGCCATCTTCTGCTCGACGAGGAGGTGAGCCAGCTCGTCGCGAAATGCATTCCGGGATTCCGGAGTGGCAAAATAGCCGCCCTCGTCGCCCCAGCGGACGATCGTATCTACAACGCGGCCAATGAGTTGCCGCACCGATGTTTCGCGCTCGATGGTATTCGGTTTCCCGTGAAAATACTTGGAAGCTACGATGTTGGTGGCCGTCTGCGACCAGCCCTTGGGGACTTCCACATTCTCCTGGCGGAAGATGACCTGGCCCTTATCGTTGCCGATGAGTGCGGTCCGCCGCTCCCATTCGACCTTGTCGAAGGGGGAAATTTTGCCGTCCGTGAACCAGCGCTGGAAATCCAGCCCGGTTGCCTTGCGAGTTGTCTGTTCTGTTTGCATGGTTCCGTTCAGGACCATCCGTGTCTCTGCCATCATCTGCCTCCGCGCCGGCAGTCTTGCCGTCGAATGTTGGCCGGGGTGCCGAGAGGGAGGCTGCTAACTTCATTTTACTCCCAATTCCCGGTAGCCGGAAAGTTGTCGCGTGGCACCGAGCGATGCACGCAACGGGCGGTTCACACGTCTCGATCAAAGCTGGGGTGGCGTTTCGCGGCACCCCAGCCGAAAAAATAGAAAAGCCCAGCCATGCCGCGCTAAACACTGTGCGCGGTTAGGAGGGGAAATTGCGCTGTGACTGGCTGAACCCGGACCTTCTGCCCCGTCGGTCGACCGCGCGGGCTGAGGGCGACGATCGACTTCCGACTTTTTCTCCGAGTCTGGGTGCGAAGTATCGAGCGTTGGAGAAAACTTGTCAAGAAAAATTCGGTCCTCAGACCACAAAATGTTAGGTGTCGATTGTCGTAAGCGTCTATCCATAGTGGTACACTCGCCGCAGCGCTACTATTCCCTTCGTAGGCATTTTCCGGCGACAATCGTGGCAGGAGTTCGGCGTGCTCGTCCGCGCGCGAATGTGCTTTTCGCGTAAACAGCGCGCTCTTGACAAGCATTCTGAGTCTGAAAAAAATAAGATGACTGCCATGAGCACCCCGGCAATCGAGATTCTCGGACTTACGAAGGATTATCCCGTGGGCTTCTGGCGCAAGCGGGCGCGCCGGTCGCTCGACAACCTGACACTTCAGGTGGAAGACGGCGAAGTCCTCGGGTTTCTCGGCCCGAATGGCGCTGGCAAGACCACTACGCTGAAGCTCCTGACGGGGCTTACCTTCCCGACTTCCGGCACCGCGCGCATCCGCGGGCGTTCGATCGAAGACGTCGGGATGCACCGCGAGATCGGCTATCTTCCCGAACAGCCCTATTTCTACGATTATCTCAGCGCCCGCGAGCTGCTCGATTACTACGCGCGATTTTTTGGATACGACGCGGGGGAGCGCCGCAAGCGCGTGGCGCGGTTCCTGGACTTGGCCGGCCTGGCGACATCCGCGGATGTGCAGTTGCGAAAATTCTCCAAGGGAATGCTGCAGCGGGCGGGAATCGCGCAAGCCATCCTGCACGATCCCAAGGTTGTTTTTCTCGACGAGCCCATGTCTGGCCTGGACCCGGTTGGCCGCCGCGAGGTTCGCGACATCATTCTTCAACTCAAGCAGCAGGGCCGCACCGTGTTTTTCTCGACGCATATCCTCTCCGACGCGGAAATGCTGTGCGACCGCGTTGCCGTGCTGGCGGGCGGGAAGCTGCAGGGGGTGGGCGCTCCGGGGGACATCGTTTCCATGACCGGGCACGGAATGGAGATTCTGTTCGAGGGTAGAGAGGAGCGAGAGTTGCCGCGGTCTCTCGTGGAGCGCGCGGTTCATCTGGGCGGCCGTTACCGCTTGGAGGTGCCTGAGGACGAGCTTTATCCCACACTCGAGCAACTGCGGTCGTGCGAGGCCCGCATTCTCTCCGTGAGCCCGATCCTCCCAACATTGGAGGATTATTTCCTGGGACTGGTAAACCGCGAGCAGGCCAAAGCACAGGCGGCGGAGGTAGTCTCCCGATGAGCGCGATGCCAGGAGTGGTGGCGATCAACACGTTTCGCGAAGCGGTGCGCGACCGCGTGCTTTACAACCTGGTGTTTTTCGCGCTGGTGATGATGGGCGCCGCGATTCTGGTGGGCCAGATTTCGATTGGTATCAACCGCCTGGTGATCGTGAACCTGGGGCTTTCCGCCATTTCGATTTTCGGACTGGTGATGGCCGTATTTATCGGCGTGGGGCTGGTATACAAGGAAATCGAGAAGCGCACGCTCTACAGCCTTCTCGCCAAGCCCATTCGCCGCTGGCAATTCCTCGTGGGGAAGTACGCCGGGCTGCTGCTGACGCTTGCAGTGAACACCGCGCTGATGACGCTGGGGCTGGCCGCCGCGCTTTTCTACGTTGGACGCCCCTTCGTGCGCTCGGACGCGTCGATTCTGGTGGCGGTCTATTTCATCCTGCTGGAACTGGCGCTGGTGACCGCGCTGGCGCTGTTCTTTTCCTGCTTTTCCACTCCGATGCTTTCGACACTCTTTACACTTGGTATTTACGTGACCGGAGTGTTTGCAGGAGACATCCGCGAGTTCGGAGACTTTACGCGCAGCCCATTTCTGAAGGGTGTAACGCGCGTTCTGTATTACCTGCTGCCGAATTTTCATAACTTCAACGCCATTGCCTCGGCGTCGCATGGCGAAGCGGTTCCGGTTTCGCTGGTGGCGCAGAACACCGCGTATGCGCTTCTTTACGTTGCCGTGGTGCTGCTGGCCGCCTCGGCTGTATTTTCCAGACGCGACCTCAAGTGACATTGCGCAGCCAAAACCGGACGGTTTGGAGCGCAATTGCGCTCATCCCCGTGCTTTTCCTCGCGATTGCCGGGCTCCAACAGCGCATTGACGCAAAGACACGAACGACCGCCCGCGAGCAGGAAGAACTGCTGCTTCGGTCCGGGCAGGCGGCGAAGAATCTGAGCCTCGGTTACGATTCGCTGCTGGCGGATATTTACTGGACCCGGGCCGTGCAGTATTACGGCGCGCGGGTGGGAGTGCCCGGCGCGAATTTCGATTTACTCTGGCCGCTGCTTGACGTGACCACTACGCTCGACCCGCACCTGATGCCTGCGTATCGCTTCGGCGCGGTCTTCCTGGCGGAGACGGGCGAAGGCGGAGCGGGCCGGCCCGATCTTGCCATCGAATTGGTCAAGCGCGGCATCGCCGCTAATCCCGGCGAGTGGCGCCTGGACGCCGATCTCGGGTTCCTCTATTACTGGCGAGTGCAGGACTACAAAAACGCCGCCGCCGCTTATCTGCAAGCCAGTAAGAATCCGGATGCGCCGCTGTGGGCAAAATATATGGCGGCGCGCATCGCTCAAAAAGGCGGGTCCATAGAAACATCGCGCATGATCTGGCGCGAGCTGTACGAATCGACGAAAGACCCGAACATCAAAAGAACCGCTGCGGAGCAACTGAACGCGCTGAAGGCCCTGGACGACGAGGAGCATCTGGATGAACTCGCGGCGGAGTATCGAACTCGCTTCGGACATTACCCCGCTTCGACACAGGAACTGGTAGAGGCCGGGATGATCGCCGGGATCCCGGTGGATCCCGCCGGCTTCCCGTACTTCTTCGGGCCGGACGGCAAGTCGCGGCTAAATTCAGCCAGTCCCATCGTGATCAAGCAGCTGAAAACCACCGGCCTCCATTGAAAACTTGCCCGTGACTTTATCGAAAGCATGCAGGTCCGAGCCGGGCTGAATTCCGTTACAATTCAATTCAGCGTCGGCTTCCCAGCCCGCGAATCCTACCAGGGAGCCCCGGATGTTCAGGCGTGTCGCAAAGCTGATTCTTTCTGCCACGACAATTGCCGCGTGGGCGTTCGCGTTGCCATGCTCATCAACGGCCCTCCGCGCCCAAGCGACGAACGAAGCCCGGCACGCACATCCTCAACCCGTCGCTAAGGAGGATTCGCCCGCTGCACCTCCTACCGCCGAGGAAATCGACGCTCGCGCCCAGACGCTGGCCGCGAACCAGCATCGGGACGACGAAGCGCTCAAGCAATACGAACGCATCGAGCGGCACACCGATCTTACCGGGGCGCCCAATCCGCATGTGATCGAGGACAGGACTTTCCGGGTAGTGCCCACCGGAACGGGAACGCTGAAGATCCTGCTGAAGGAAAACGGCACGCCCACCGATCCCGTCGACTACCGGCGGCAACTGCAGGCCTGGGAAGACGTTCTGCAGTTGATGCTCCGGCCGGAAGACTCCCGCGCCAAGACCGCCTATGAGAAATACGACCGGCGCAATCAACAGCGCGCGGAACTCATCGATACGATGATCGAATCGTTTACGCCCAAGTGGTTAGGGCGGGAAAACCTGAGCGGCCGTGACTGCGATGTCTTTCAACTGGACCTTAAGCCAAACTTTCATCCGCGCTCCATGTTCCAGGAGGCGCTCTCGCACATCACGGCGAAGGCCTGGGTGGACCGGCGCACCAATCAACTGGTTCGCGGGGAGGCGCACATTAAGAGTGATATTTCGTTCGGCGGAGGAATTCTGGGAAAAGTCTATCGCGGCGGCATCTTTTCGATGGACCAGGCCGAAGTGGCCCCTGGGATTTGGGAGCCTACGCGCTACCAATACGATTTCGGGGGCCGGAAATTCTTCTTCTCCTTCGACGAACACCAGGTGGTGGAAGCCAGCCGTTACCATCGCGTGGGGCCTCCGAAAGAGGCCTTGATCCTGGTGCAGAACGAGTTGGCAACTGCGAAACCGATGGCTGAAATCCCTTAATTTTCCCGCTGCAACAGGCCCAAAATAGAGGCAGACACGTCTCTCGCAGTTTTCACGAGGTGCGTTATGCCCCGTCCTGTACTGCTTTCTGTTGCGGCGTTCCTGGTGCTCGCTCCCGGGACGGCTTTGAGCGCCCAAAGCCCGGAATCGACCCAGGCGCGCGATTCTTCTCAACCGGCGGCTTCCAATTCGGCGACCGCCGAGCCGCTCTCGGGGAAAAAGGTGTGGACCAACGACGACGTATCCGGTTTGCATACGGACCCGGCGATTTCCACTTTCCGCCCGACCGGCGCTGCAACGAGACCGGCAAAAGCGCTTGCGTCCGCCCCGAAAAGGAATGCCGCCTGGTACCGCGACCAGATTTCGAAGCTCCAGGCTAAAATTCCCCCGATCGACGCGCAGATGGCCGCGCTCCAGGCAGCCATCGACGGCAAGCCGACCGGCGACGCGAGAAAATCGACTCGCCCTTATAGCGTGCGAGTTGACGATTGGTCCGCAGAGCGGGATGAACTCGGCAAGAAGCGCGACGAAATTGTCAGCAAGATCTCCGACCTTCAGGATGAAGCGCGGCGCAGTGGTGTGCCTGCAAACGAGCTTCCCTGATGGCGCTTCTGAACAGGCGAGTCATGAAAAGCTTACGCCCCATTCTAATCGTCGTTGCGATTCTGGTTTTTTCTTTCGGCTCGCACGCGAGGACTAGCGTCGGCACGCTGGAAGGAATGGTAATTGACGCGCATGGCGGCGCCATCTCGGGGGCGACCGTGACGATGCAGACCTCCGACGGCCAGCACCCCCACGCCACGCACACCGACGCGGATGGCCGTTTTGCATTCGCGCATTTTGCGACGGGACAGTACGACTTGCGCGCTTATTCTCGCGGTGTTTATTCAGAGTGGGCCAAGCGGGTCTCCATCCACTCGCAGAAGCCGACGCAGATCACTTTGCGAATCGTCGTTCCGAACGCCCCGACACACCCGTCGGGCCACTGAGTACTACTACCACGGTACCCCGAAAATATACCTTCTGAGCCATCGCGGCGATCCGTCGCGCGCTTCACCATTTCGAGTGCGGGTTGGGAGCTGCAAACGCGGGGACAACGGTTACCGAGAAAAGGGACCGGGCACGCTCCCAAGCCCGTCCAGCTTATCGTTACCTCTGTTGCCAAATCCAACAAACGTTCGATAGTCGCCACTGCCGCTGTTTGCGGGAGACCGAGCGTTAGAACGTCGAGCTGGCCAGGAACACATCCTCGAAGCCATTTGAATCATGCGCGACCAGATCGCTTGCGAAGGAAAGGAAGCTGACGGTGTGCCCGTCTGAACTGATCGACGGGGCATAGCTGCTGCCGTTTGTAGCGGGCGGAGATGTTCCGGCCGCCTGGCTCACCAGGGCCGTTCCGGGAGCGCACGCCGAACTCGATGACGCAACCGTGTTGCAGGTGTTGCGCACGTAAATGTTTTCGACGCCATTCGCGGCATTGGCGGAAAGATTTGAGGCCAGCGACGCGAACGCAATCAGCTGTCCGGATCCCGTGCTGCTCTGGTTGATGCTGGGGCTTTCGCTCAAGCCGTTCGCGGGCGACGTTCCATTGGGAGTCGAAACAAGGCGCGTGGCGGGCACGCAAGTGGTGGTGGTCGTGGTCGACGCCAACGTGCATGTATCGCGCACGTAGACTTGCTGGACGCCGCCCGAGGCGACACCGAGGTTTGCGGCCGTCGATGAAAAGGCCACAAAGCGGCCGTCGTAAGAAACTGCAGGCTGCGAATTAACACCCCCGGCAGGAGTTGTGCCATCCGGCGTGGAAATAATTACCGTCGTTGGCACGCAGTTGGTTCCGGCGATCTGGCACTCGTTCTGCTCGAAAACTTCCTGCGCCTTATTCGGATTGGGCACACTGAGATTACTGGCCGACGATACGAACGCCACGTACGTGCCGCCCTGGGAAACGGCCGGATGCCCGCTGGGGGCGTTGCCGGGAGTGACCCCATCCGGTGACGAAACCAGGTACGTAGTGGGCACACACGTCGACGTCGTCGTGCTGGGCTGCGTGATCGGGGTTATGCCGCCGCACAAAGAGCGAACGTAAACTTGCGGCGTTACGCCATCGACCGTGGCTCCGGAAACCAGGTTGGTGGCGAGTGAAACAAACGCCACATACTGCCCGTCCGAACTCAGCGCGGGATTATAGCTGTCGCCGTTACCGGCGCTGCCGTCCGCGCCGATGGAAACAAGCACGACTTGGTTGGTGGGGGTCGTCGTGTTCGTGCCAGAGGAAGTTGAAATAGCAGTGCTGCAAACCGGAATCGTACTGGTCGAGCTCGATCCGGTAGTTGTGCTGGTCGGCGCGCAAACGGGCTGCCAGTAGATCTGGCGCGTACCCCCGTTGACTTGGGCATAATTCACCAGATTCGTTGCGAGCGACGTATAGGCGAGTTGCGTGCCACTGTCGTCCAGCGAAGGCTCGGAGCTGGCGCCGTTGCCGGCGACACCGTTGTACGTGACGCTCCCAAGAAACGTGAGGGGTGTGCAGGTTTGGCCAATGCAGGTGTCGCGCACAAAAATCTGGCTGGCGGCGCTGGACACGTTCGTGATCAGGTTGCTCGAGACAGAGGCGAACGCAATGAACTGCCCCGTGGAACTGGCGGAGGGGCCCGAGGTAGTCAAGGTAAGGCCCAGCGAATCGTTCTGGCAGCTCAGCAGCCCTCCGCAGATTCCAGCATTCGCCTGGGTGCCGTCAGGAGCATAGTCGACCAGGATGGGCAAACCGGCGGTATCGGTGGGATTGATCGCCAGCGTCAGTGTGTTCGAGGTGCCTCCGCCAGGGACCGGATTGACCACCTGCACCAGGGCGATCCCGCCGGCGCTCAAATCACCGGAACTTAAAATAATGACAGCCGATGTGTTGCCCGCGCTGGTGGTGTGAGGAGCGCCGTTTACAAGCACGACCGCGTCCGACGCGATGCCGGTACCCGATATGGAAAGGTTGGTGGCCGCCCCCCCTGCGGCTATGGTGGCCGGACTCAGGGAAGTGATGCTCGGTACCGGATTGTCGATATTGAACGAGAACGTGTTGGAGCTCCCGCCGCCCGGCGACGGGCTTGCGGGATTCACCACGGTAAGCTGAATCGTTCCGGCGGTGGCCAGATTGCTTCCCGGCACCGAGGCTCGCAGGAATGTGGGTCCCTCGTAGGCCGTTGACAGCGGAACGTTGCCCAGCATTACCACCGACTGCGCCACAAAGTTGGTGCCCTGCACCTCCAGCGTGGTTGCCGCCGAACCGGCGAGCACAGACGACGGCGAAGTGGATGTAATGGTCGGCGTGGGGCTGATGTTTGGATTGATCGTGAACGTAAGCGGCGTCGTGATTCCCCCGCCGGGAGTGGGCGTCGAAACGGTTATGTTCGCCGTGCCGGGATTCTGGATCAGCGAAGCTGGCACCTGTACGGTGAGCGTGTTCGTATTCACAAAAATCGAGCTGAGGTTACCGCCATTCCAGCCCACCGACGAAGAGGGCGTGAAACTGGCTCCTGTGACCGTGAGGACAAACGTCGGCTGGGCGGCCTGTATGCTCGTGGGGGAGATTGCATTAAGCGTCGGCGCTGGAAAATTGATCGTCTGTTGGCAACCAGGCAGAAGCAAGGCCAGAAACAGAACCAACCAAAAAGAAAGCCGGATTTTTCCCCGCAAATCACTCACCCCTGATTCAGTGCGTCGAAACGCTGGCGTTAAGGCAATGGTAGAGACTACTAAAGATGTGCTATTCCGGCAATCGGGATGCCCGCCCGCACTTTTGCAAAAATCGCCATGGGAGGGAACATTTGCATTAGCGGAGGCGGTGAAATAAATCTCACTTCAAATAGGTTCGCACGATCTCGATTACGTCGTCCGCGGCTTCCTCGGAGGATTTGGTGGTTCGCGGCATATGGTGCCGGATGTGGTCCTCGAGAAGTTCGCCCATCAGGCTGTTGATCGCGCCGCGGGCGGCCGCCAGACGCTGGAGTACCTGCGCGCATCCGGCATCTTCCTCCAGGGCCCGCTGCACCGACTCCAGCTGGCCCACGACTTTCTTGGTGCGGTTCAGGAGATCGAGTTTTTCCCGTGAAATGTGCGACATTCGTTTACTACCCTAGCGGGGTATACTATAAAGGTTCCGCCCGGACCAATCAATTTGTTTGACGAGACCAGCCTGCCGATACTATGCGCCATCGGATTTTCCAATTCGCGGCCGTGTTTCTGTGTCTAGCGTCGTCCGTTGGGGCGCCACTCTCGCGGGCTCAGGATGCTGCACCTCAAATGCCGGCGGCCCCTGCCTCCACGCCATCGTCCCCGGCACCTGATGGCTCGGCCCAGGACAACACCGCCCTGACTCTGTTCCCCCACCCGGAATCCAGCCGTTATTGGATTTCCGGCCAGGCGAACATTATTTTGCAGTGGCACCCCGCCTTTTCTGCCGCCTATAGCGGTCCCAACAGCCTGCGATCGCACGCCGAGAATGCCACCTCCCAGCTGTACACGCTGTATCTTGGATACGAACTCCGGCCCACGACCGAGGTTTTCCTGGACGTCGAAAGTGCCGGTGGCCACGGGTTGAGCGATGCCCTGGGACTGGCCGGATTCACCAATCTCGACGTGGTGCGTAATCCCGAGCTTGGTCCCACCCCGTATATCGCCCGGGCCATGTTGCGTCAGGTCATCCCGCTAAGCGACGAACGAATCGAAGCGGAGCGGACGCCGCTCAGCCTGGCCACTTCACTTCCGGCGCGCCGCCTGGAATTCCGCATCGGTAAATTCGGCATGGTGGACTTCTTCGATCTCAACTCATTGGGCAGCGACAGCCACCTGCAGTTCATGAACTGGACGGTGGACAACAACGGCGCCTACGATTACGCGGCCAACACGCGCGGCTACACCGATGGCGCCCTGATCGAATATGACGATCACTGGTGGACCGTGCGGTTCTCCGAAGCGCTGATGCCCAAGGTAGCCAACGGAATTCATCTCGACGCCGATATTGCACGCGCTCGTGCCGAAAACCTCGAATTGGAAGCCCGCGGCAAGCGCATCGCCCGGCGAGACGGTGTCATCCGCTTGTTGTCCTACCTCAATCACGGCAATATGGGTAATTACGAGGAAGCGATTGGAGATTACCGCGAAGGCGAGACCTCCACTCCGGACATCATCTCCAGCCGCCGACAAGGACGCCACAAATACGGCTTCGGGCTCGATTTCGAACAGGAGCTTACGCCGGATATCGGCGTTTTCGGACGCCTTGGCTGGAGCGACGGCCGCAACGAGTCATTTGCCTATACGGAAGTTGATCGCACTCTGCAATTGGGGGCGTTCACCCGCGGGAGCGCCTGGCACCGGCCTAACGACAGGGCTGGCGCTGTTTTCGTGGCTAACGGGATCGTGGCGGCTCATCAGCAGTACCTGGCACTCGGTGGGCTCGGCTTTCTGCTGGGCGACGGCGGTCTGACGTATGGTCCGGAGAAAATATTCGAAGGCTTCTACACCGCGCATGTTTGGAGAGGCGTTTTTACTTCCTTTGATCTTCAGCACGTCAATAATCCCGGCTACAACAAGGCCCGTGGGCCGGTGATCGTGCCGGCCCTCCGGCTCCACATCGATTTCTGAGGCAGGTTGGGATCGCCTACCGCCTTGCGGGGTCGAGGCTGGGTGCCCATTTTTTCGCCGGAGCGTTAGACGAATCCGGTCCCGCCGCGTCCGGTCCCGCCTTCAGAGCCTCCTGAGCTTCCGGAGGAAGCTTATCGGCCCGGGCGAGGAAGGCGCTCACATCCCATTTCTGCTGCTCATTCAGTATGGATTCAAAGCTGGGCATTCCGCTCAGCCGTATCCCGTTCTGCACCTTCCAGTAAGTCACCCCGACTGGATCGTCTGTGACCATTCCTTCGGGCGTCAGCAGCTGGGGCGCTTGCGGAAACATCGATTTGGCGATTGGCGGAGCCGGTTGCGTCGGGAGTCCGTGGCACATGGAGCAGTTCTTCTTATATATGTCAGCCCCGGCGGCGACGTCCTGGTTTGTGAAACTTGAAAGATCGCGCTGGGGCGCCTCCCGGGAGATGCGGTTATGCAGCGCGGTGCCGGCAAGGAACTTTTCAAACGGCATGGGGGGCGCCGTCGCTGCGGCGGGAGCAAGACCCAGCATCAGGTACCCTAAAACGATTATGGGGAGAATCGCGATTCCCAGGATGAGACCCACTAGAAGCTTTCCCATGCGCCCTCGCTTTCAACCGCTGCTCTCTAGATAGTACAGCCACCCTGGCACTCGCCACGGTTTGCTTTGAGGAGGAAATGTTATTGCCTCAAGAAAATGCCGTAGCCGCTCTTTGCGACTTTTCTTGCCGCTATTTTTTCGTTCGAAAGTTGGGCGAGTTCTCAAAATATTTCCGCGCGGTTCCGAATTTTGCAATGTCGACGCGCCGACATCAATCCGCAGTTTGACTCGGTAAACA
>Ga0302324_100003199_pt1 | contig 37069 bp, 40 predicted proteins | sample Palsa_T0_1_FD_201949 | JGI IMG/M metagenome (GOLD analysis project Ga0302324, IMG submission 201949) | Peat permafrost microbial communities from Stordalen Mire near Abisko, Sweden - Palsa_T0_1 | ecosystem: Environmental > Terrestrial > Soil > Palsa > Peat permafrost | place: Sweden: Abisko... | reverse complement strand
GAATCGCAACTCCCGGCTCGCCCACGTAACCCATCGGGCCTTCCGCCTTCAGGACATAGAGCGTCCTCCCCTTGTACTCGGTCACCGTCATGACGGTGTCCTTACCGACTACCTGCTTGGGCAGGTTCTGCATATACCGAGAAGCGATGACCGGTCCTATACCGTCGCCGACCGGCTGACCGAGCTTGAACGTGTCGACCGCGCTTACCAGCGCGTCCGCCTCCTGGAGGACCATCGGCATTATCATCTGCAGCTGGAAGAGGAGCATGTACGAGTTCGTCTTCTTCCCGAGCAGGTAGTAGTGGCGGACGATCTTGTGTATCTGGTTTAGCGCCGTCGCTATCTCGAGTATGTTCTCTGCGACCGATATCTTGGTCGTATCGAGGTTGGGGATAATCTGGCTTACTTCTGCCCTGACCCTGTCGTCCCTGGTGTTCGTAATGTGCTGAAGCTTCCCCACAATCCCGTTGGGGTCCATGTCCACCGGCATGATCGTCACGTAGTCTAGGAACTCGTCGATCCTTTGAGTCGGGTCGCCCGTTACCTTTCCAGAGCTCGTGAAGTAGTCAATCGCCTCCTTGCGGGAGCGGTCACGCATTATCTTGAGTCGGCCGAGAGCGCGGGAGATGTCGTTGGCTATCAGGTACATCTGCAGCCTCTGGCCATAGATGAAGAACACAAAGATCGAACCGAGCCAGACGACGTTGAGCAGGCTGCTCACGCTGATCGCGAACTGTAGCGCTAGCCCGGGTAGTAACGACACTGGTTATTGCACTGATTGACCGCCGCTACGGCTTAAACTTAAAGGTTTTACCTAGTGAAAAGCCACCGCGGTGCCTCTCAAGGATTTTGAATGGGTGCCGGCATCACCACTTCGCGAGGGCTTTCGCACCTCACTAACATGGTGACGACATGTGGTTTGACTTCTAGGTTCGGAAAGAGACTAGGTCGGACCCACACGCTATGGCCGGCTAAGCCAATGCTCATCCAGGAACTGATTTAACCGTTGTGGTAAGCCTCTTGTACGAGAGAACTATTTTTCTCAATTTGGCGGCTTTCGAAGGATTACTGAATCCCACAAGCTTCTCAAATCGGATGATACTCTGTCCTCGAAGGATGTCCAACACAAAACTGTCTTTCTTCGCTTTCTTTTCGCCAGCCTTTTGATCGAGATAGATTCTTGATTCGATGCCCGCTTGCAGCATCATTGCCTGTACACTGCTCAGCAATCGCAAATCCGTGTTGGAAAACACAACTAAACGCGTGTTGGGATATGTCTTCGAATTGGCACCTTTATGAGAGTAGAAGCGAGGTCCAGCTTCGCCATCAGCGAATCCTCTGACGTACCTTAGCTGTTGTTCCTGCGGCCAGGAGAGCAATTCCGAATAGACCTCGGCAGGAGCGATGCTCATGCTCGGAAATCTTGGTCTTGCAGTTAAGCACAACTCTCTCCAGCAACACATAAGACCTGCGTCCCCGCCAAGTTCTGCCATGCAGAGGAGGTTGCTTGACATCCTGGCCTGTCCAATGGACAAGCATTACCCGCTCCAGATGATAGAACTAAACGCAACAGGAGATAAGATCATCGACGGAGTGCTGTACTGCGACCAGTGCAAGAGGTTCTATCCGATAATAGACGAGATACCGATGATGCTGCCCGATGAGCTCAGAAACAAGAAGGAGGACCTCGAGTTCCTCGCAAAGTGGCGTTCCAAGCTGCCCGCGGATATCATTGAAGGCGCCCTGCCTTACAATCTTTCATAAAAGTCCCGGGCAAATATTCATATACGAATGACTACGAGCCCGATGGGCTTGTCAGTTTCAACCATAGATCCGAAACAGCTCAAGAAGATTAGGGTCCAACTCGGCATCACCCAGTCTGAACTCGCGAGAGCCGCAGGAGTCAGCCAGTCGCTCATCGCCAAGCTCGAGTCGGGCCTCGTTGACCCGTCATTCAGCACCATGAAGTCAATATCGGAGGCACTGAGGTCACAGATACGGATCGAAGGCAAGAAGGCCTCGGAAGTCATGTCGAAACCCGTAATCTCGATCCAGTCTACCGTCACCATCTCTGAGAGCGTAAACGCCATGAAGAAGAACGGGATATCCCAGCTTCCTGTCTACTCAGGTACCAGGCTTGTCGGGTCCATCACCGAAAATCAAATCGTGCAACTCCTGAGCGCTTTGGACGACCCGAGGAGCATTCTTGGCAAGCCAATCTCGAGCTACCTGCAACCAACCTTCCCGATAGTCAGCGCAGACACTCCGGTGGAGGCGCTCTTCTCGCTCTTCAAGTTCGTGCCTGCGATCCTAGTAGCCTCAGGCGATAAGGTCGAAGGCGTGATCACGAAGATAGACATGCTCTCTGCGGAAGTCTAGCTGCGCGAAGTCATCCGTGCGCGGACGAGGCGTCCATCGACCTCGCGGTCACCTTCAACCTTAATTCGAAGCCCTTGGACAAGGTTGGACGTGGTGCAATAGGGGGACGTAGCCTAGCCAGGTATGGCGACAGGCTCCAGTGGTCAAACTACTATACGTTTGATGACACGCTCCGCGTGGATGATTTCCCAATGGAGCTGCAGAAACCTGTAGGCCGCCGGTTCAAGTCCGGCCGTCCCCACCACACTGATTCTAGATCAGAGCTACCAAAGGGCTCCCTTTTTCGACAAAGATAGGGAGCTCGTCAATGTAGACGATGTCTGAACCCTTGTACCATGGACCTTCCTTCCAGATAGCCGCCTTGCAGGCCACGATGCCTCCCGCCTGCGCCGCGAGTACTTCGAGCGCCTTCAGGGTCCCCCCGGTGGATACGACGTCGTCGAGGAGACATACCCTCTTCCCCGATAACCAAGTAGTCTCCTCCTTGGTAAGTACGAGCGCCTGTTCAGAATCGGTCGTGATGGACCTTAGCTTCTGGGATATGTGGTCGCCCATGTACGCCTTCAGGCTCTTGCGCGCGACAATAAAACGCCCGTGCCCAAGTTTCTTTGATAGCGCGTATGCGAGGGCTATCGATTTTGCTTCTGCTGTCAGGACCAAGTCTGTGCGCTCGCGGCTGAGTTTCCTGGCCAGCACCTCGGCGGCCTTAGAGATGAATTCTATGTCCCCCAGGACGAGCTCGGCATCGGAAGCGATCCACAGGTGAGTAGATACCTTGACAAGAGGAAGCTCGAGTTGCAGCCCGTCAAGCTCCAGACGGTAGGACTTCTGCCCCGTGTATGCCTTGACGGAGTTCTTTGTCAAGCACGATAGCCTCCAAGCACGTGAAGCGTCGTTGGGAAATGAAATTACTCTGGGGGAATCTCTTTGTAAGCTAGCGTAACGTCTATTCCCTTCTTTCCGTAATACGACTTGCATCCGTAATACAGTAGAAGTCCAGCTACGAATGAGGCGACGACGTATGCGTAGGCATAGTCGTAACCCGGTACCCCGTTGATGACCGCCGAAGTGCCCCATAGCGCGGGCGAGGCGAGGAACTGGTACGTTATGTAGGCAAAGACCACGGACATGAGGGCGCCGCAGACGATTAGCAGCGTCCTGTTACGTCCCTTCTCGTTCTTTGAGCCGTGCTGTATCGCCGTCAGCCCGATGAAAACGAAATAGATCATGGCAGCGACGACCCCTGCATAAAGAGCCTGCAGAGTTCCGTATAGGAAGGAGACGGCGCCTACCAGAGAGAGAGTCAGGACGAGTACGATTGCCTGAGCTATGACAGGCGCTCCCCATTTGTTGACGTACGCGATCTTCTCGGGGAGGAACCGGTCGAACGCCTGCGCCAGCAGGTACCTGGATATCACGATAACGCCGTACGCAAGAATTCCCACGTTCCACAGGATCCAGGACAGCCCTATGAAGAGCTGCAGCGCAGTATTACCCGACACACCCATCGCAAGCGTCCAGAAGTTGAACGAGTAGTTGAAGACAAGGGCCGCATTACCCAGCGCTGCATTGGTGAAGGGTAGACCCCCCACGTAATACATGGTGGCAAATGCGCCGGTGAGGAGTATCAGGACGAGGATAGAAGCGAGTGGCACGTTCCACTTCGCGGTGCCCGTTCCCTTCAGCTCGGAGCCCACCGCCGGTCCTGCGTTTATCCACGGATAGACGAATATGGCAAAGAACGGGAGTATCGAGATGGTCGCTGCGAAGTTGAACGTGGAGCCGCTATAGGAACTGACCAAGGAGTTGAAAGTTATCGGGTTGTTGTTGAAATCAACCGCGCCCATGTTGTTGATGTAGTTCGCCACACCGGATTGCCCCGCAACGAGAAGCGTCGCGATCGCGACTAGAATCCCGATGACCCCGACCAGGATGGTCACAGTCACAATCCTGTATCCAATCTTCGGGCGCAGCATGTTCGCAAGAATCAGGATAAGGAAGATACCGGCACCTACGCCGAACTGCTCAGCAGGATTAGAGCCGGCTATGTCTCCAGGCAGAGACAGCCCGAGAAAGCTTGAGTTGCCCATTGCGAAGCCGACTGAACCGATGGCGAAGACCATCGACAGGACAATCAGAGCAAAGTATACCTGAGTCTCCAGGACGTAGCCCATGAACGAGAGGGAGCCCCCGATTGCCCCTCCGAATGAGCGTGTAATCCAGACGTAATCTCCCCCTGTGCGCTGGATCCTCCGTCCCATTATGGAGTAGACTATGATCTGCGGCACTGAGACGATGAACGCAATGATAGAAGCGTAGACCAGGTTTACCCCGGCGACCGACGTGAGCGAAGCCATGGTGAAGCCGATCGTAGCAAGAGCGGCGCCCGCAGACATGTTACCCATGTTCAGCGTCAGGGCGTTCAGGAGTGAGACGTTCTTTACAAGCCCTGTACTCTCCCTGACAAAAACTCCGGCCTTTGCCTTATCGGCCATCAGGGTTTTGAGAATTGAATAAGATATTTAATGCTGATTTAGCTAATTCTTGTTAAAAGATTCGTGATTTGCTAAGGCGGAATTCGGCCGTTGTCAAGCTCTTGAAACGAACCTATTTCCCTTAACATGGTAACGCCATAACCTTCGGGTCGCTTTGCTGATTCCGATTCTGCGAGTAGCTTCAATCTCTCGAGGATGCCAATCTGAGGCGTGAATGCTCAACTCGCCGTCATGCAGCAGACCGGCGCCGTTCAATGCTGTGGTAATCTTCATCGCCTGGCAAAGCTTACCAGGTCCGCTCGTAAGTGAGACCAGATTCCCTCGAGAGTTCGGACGGTTCTCGATCATTGAGTCAATTCCGTCTACTGGTTCTATTGCCCTTATGAGTACAGCGCCCGCTTTCCCAACTCGCTCCGTTGTCACATTGAGACAATAATTCACGCCGAAGGCGATGTAAACGTATGCTAAGCCTGGACCCCTGAACATTACCGCGTTTCTTCTTGTCATTCCTCTATACGCATGACTTGCCGGGTCATCTGATCCTCGATACGCCTCGGTTTCCACTATCCACCCCGTCAACTTCAAACCTCCTAACCGCCTAACCAGTTTCTTACCAAGCAGGTCCTGAGCTACGGTTAACGTGTTCCTCTCGTAGAAGCTTCTTGCTAGAACCTCTTGCATCGGTAAACTCCCAAGTTTTCCTGAGTACGCTAAATGCTTTCGGTGCTTGCTAGCAGTCTGTAAGAAAAAGTCTACTCTTGGAATTACTTTCAGCACACCCTCGTCGATAGCTCTCTAATTATTCGTCACGAATTAAAGAGACTGCAGGTTGGGCAAGAATTGTGCATGAGATTTTCGAATCCGGACAAATCCGAAATCCTTCGAAGATTGTACTGGGAACGTCGATTGAGCATTCGACAAACTGCGGCCGTAATCGGGATGAGCTATCAAGGAACAAGGGGAAGGCTCCTCAAGCTAGGACGCCTGAGGTCGAAAGCTGAAGGCAGGACCAGATACTCGAGACGATCATTCAGCGGGGAAGATGGCGAGAAATCCTATCTCTTAGGACTGAGGGCGGGAGACATCAACGCGTGGAGCAAATCTCCGAACACAATTGAGGTTCGTGTAAGCACTACGCATCCAGCGATGTCTAAACTGTTCACCGGAGCCTTTGAGAAATATGGCCACTTGATGACGTTTGCAGAGCGAGCGTATCTCCAAGGTCATTATAGATGGCAAACCAAGGCACATCTTGACAGGTCTTTCGAGTTCCTCTTGCCCAAGCCTAGTCGAATTCCGACACAAACCGAGGAATTCTATCAGTTTCTAAGCGGCTATTCGGATGCCGAATGCTGCTTGTGCGTTTATCCTAAAGCGAACAGAATTAGAATATCATGGACGGTGGAAACACTTGATGCGCGGCTTATTGTCCAAATAAAAAACAAACTCGCATTAGATGGGTTTCATCCTGTTCTCTATCGGAAGTCCCAACCTGATTCTGGAAAGAAGAACCACAAACGAAGTTCGGCCCGCAAAGTGAAGATTAGGATAAGGCTGAACAGAACGGCAGAAGTAGTGAAGTTGGCGAAGATACTTCGATGCTACTCCAAGCATGCTGAGAAGATTGCAAAGATGGACCTAATTTGTTCTCATCCTCGGGGAAAATGGTCCAGGTTTCAGCTAGAGTGGAAAATCTCTCAAGAAGGACAAAGCTTGGCGTCCGAATATACGAGAAAGGAGCAGAAAGAGCATATAATAACCGAAAATGCAGGGGTTCACATATTGGGGTCGTCGGCTAGTCTGGTCCAGGCTTCAAGCCTTGGGTGTACCTCTGATTTTTTCAGAAGGGCAAAGACCGCTTGAGAGCGCCGGTTCAAATCCGGCCGACCCCACCAATCGTAGACTCACCTGCCGCTTACTGCTTTCAGAAGAACAGAGAAACCGTAGCCTTCCTTTTTCTTGCTACGTCACGCTGATTGGCCGATGCTGGTCCGCTCGCCCAGTACCCCTCGAGATTCGACCCTTCCAGCCACGAAACCCAGGCCGACGGCGACGAGTGCAGGCCAGAGCGCCCAGACAAGCGTGGCAAAGGTCTCCGGCAGGAAAGAGTACGTGGACGGCGGCAAGAATACGTAATTGGCATACAGAAAGACCAAGATTACTATGTACCCCATCCTGGCCAGAAAGCCTTTGATCACTTTGTTATGGAAGAAGTAGACGCAGATGGACTCGGGAGTCAGCAACAAAGTGAGCAGATAGAGGTCGGAAAGTATGTTGTCCCAAGGATAGACTTCCACCGTGGTCATCAGGCCGAGCTGGACGAACAGGACCGAGAGTGCTCCTGTGAGAACAGGCATTGCCAAGCCTATCCCGAAGTATACCTTGGTCAGTGCATCGCCCAGGCCGCCCGGTAGACTCAGGCTCAAGCTCAATGAGCTGCGGCTAGCGGTCACGCTTTAACCCTTCCTTCACCGTAGCCGCGTACCCTGACTCCACTATTTCTGAGTCGGTTTCCCTTCCACCGATGAAGCCGCCGCCGAGGGCGGCAACTCATCTGTGAACTCCTCCTCTCCGTGCATCGCCTTGTCTCCTATCTCCAGGACTTCCTTGGAATACTGGAGCGGAGTGATCTTGCTGATGATCTTCAGCAGGACGAAGCTGACGGCGAAGACGTAGACGAAGACCACGCCGGCCCCGAAGGCCTGGGTCACGAGCTGCATCGGGTTGCCGTATGCGAGGCCCTTCAGTGATGGGTCGATGTACTGGGTGACGACGGGGTCGGCCAAGATACCTGTCAGGAGGCCGCCCGTGATCCCCGCTATGCCGTGGGCGGGGAAGACGCCCATCGCGTCGTCTATCGTCTGCCCTCTCCACTTCAGCCTAGGCGCTAGCCTGTAGAGGGACAGGTACGGGATTGTCCCAGCAGCTATTCCGATTACCAGGGCGCCGTATGGGTCCACATAGCCAGCAGCCGGAGTGATTGCGACCAAGCCCGTGATGCACGCCGTCGCGGCTCCGATGCTCGTGGCCTTCTTGAGGAAGTAGTAGTCCATCAGCATCCATGCGACGACGCTGGCGGCCGCTGCGAATTCGGTGTTGAGCACTGCTACCGATGCGTCGACGGTTGCCCCGTAGGGGTCTCCGCCGTTGAAGCCGTTCCAGCCCAGCCAGATGATACCTGCGCCTATCATGATGTATCCAAGGTTGCTAGGCCTTGCGACTCTATCCTTCAGGAGCCTTGGGCCCACGACTAGGGCTGATGCGAGGGCGGCAGTTCCTGCCGAGAGGTGGATGACATAACCGCCCGAGAAGTCGACGACGCCGAGCTGATTGAGCCAGCCACCAGCGAAGAGCCAGTATGCCAGCGGACTGTAGACCAGGAGCGACCACAGGGGAACGAAGATCATCCATGCCTTGAAGCTCATTCTCTCCATGACGGCGCCGACGAAGAGCGCCGGGGTGATCGCCGCGAAGACGAACTGGAAGAAGATGATACTTGATGTAGGGACGTTGACTGCTGCTGCGAACGGACCGATCACGGCCTGCGAAGCTGAGAACGAGCCCGCGAAGGCTAGGCTAGGGATTCCGAAGATGGCATAACCGTCAATCGAGAGCCCAATGCCCGTCCCGAACCCAAATTGGTAGCCAGCCACCATGAAGGTTACCAAGACGGCCGCAAAGGCATAGAAGACCATCATCATCGTGTTGACCTGGAAGCGCTTCTTGGACAAACCTGCGTAGAAGATTACCAGTCCCGGAAGGCTCTGAAGGCCTACGAGGGTCGCCGCGGTGAGCATCCACGAGTTGCTGCCCGTGTCCAGCCATGATGGAACAGCCGCCGGCGGGTACCCGCTGAGGTTGGCAGGCGGGGTGTACTGGGTCTGCGCCCCCGCCGTATGGGTTCCCAGTAGGAAGAGCGCAACTCCGAGCAGCGCGAGAACTGCGACTGTGCGCCAGTTCCCGAAGATTTCAGAGATCCTATTCGTCGTGGTTTCTAACGTCGACCGCGAACTATTCAAGTGTGGCCGCCTATACTGTATGTATATTTAACTTTTACAGGCATAAGTGACCGTTTGTTCGTAAACCATCCATGTTACCAAACATTCGTTTATGGGCTTAAATATCCAACTTAAACGTCCAAATTACTGTTTGCAAGTAGAAGCGAAGTTGCCTCAGATTGGCGGCATGTATTGTCAGATTGGTGCTCTTTTGTGGGTGGCACCCAGGTCGCCTGAGAAAATTGGAGGCGACCGGAGCGCACGTCGCGTCGTCTGACGCGCTCCCGGAGTTACAGTGCTACTCTACTCGCACTTGCTGTAGCCGCAACTCGTACATTTGTAGCAACCTCCCTCAAAGATGAGGGCGCTCTCCCCGCAGTCGGGACACGTGCCTCCTGAAATCAGAGGTGTAGCCGCCTCCTTGGTCACCCTTCCCGCTACCAGGACCTCCAGAGCTTTGGCTACAGCATCCGGAATCGAGAGTAGCTGGACTCCTTCGTCCCACGAGACGTACTTTCCTCTGATACCTTTCAGCATCTTTACCACACTCGGCACGTCTCCTCCGTTCTGCAGATACAGGCTGATCAGCCTGCCGATTGCCTCTGCGTCTGCCTTCTCGTCCCCGCCCAGCTTTCCAAGGGTCACGAAGACCTCCTTCATCTTACCCTCCTCATCGGAGTTCGCGGTTACGTAGAGGCCTCCCTGAGGCAGCTTGAGCTTGAGCGTCCTGCCAGTAAGGACCTTGGGCCTCGCGAATTCGCTCGTCTTCTGCTCCGCCTTCTTGTCCACCTGATTCGTCTCGAGTATCCCTTCCCTGCTGCCTTCCCTGTAGATGGTGATGCCCTTGCATCCGAGTTTCCACGCCAGGAAGTATATCTTCTCTACCTCTTCCGTGGAGGTATCCTGAGGAAGGTTGACGGTGCTCGAAATCGCGGTATCGATGTGCTTCTGGATCGCCGCCTGCATCCTGACCCTCATCTCAGGCTTGATCTGGTGCGAGGTCACGAAGTACGATGGCAGCTGCTTCTCGTCGGTGATCCTGTGGACCTGCATGTAGTCCTTGACCAGAGGATGGAATACCTTGAATTCCCCTTCGCTCAACGATTTGCTCCTGCGCGTATACGATAGGGCGAACACCGGCTCAACGCCGCTCGAACAAGCCGCAAGAATCGACCCGGACCCTACCGGTGGGACGGTCGTCACCGCGGCATTTCTGATCCCGCGCGTCCTTATGTTCTCCTTGACGCCCGCGCCGAGCCTCTGGATGAACGGCTGCGCCAGGTGTTTGTCCGCCTCGAAGGCTGGGGCCGAACCCTTCTCGACGGCCAGCTCGGTCGAGTAGTCGTAGATTACATTTGTAATCCTCTCGAAGAGCTTGTCTACAAACTCCACGGTCGCCTCGTCGTCATATTTCAGGCCGAGCTTGATCAGCATGTCTCCGAGCCCGGTAATGCCCACTCCGATCCTCCGGCTCCATAGCGACGCCTGCCGCTGCTGCGGGAGCGGATGTCTGTCCGCGTTGTAGTCCAGGACGTTGTCCAGGAACCTCGTGGCGTAGTGAGAAGCCTTGACCAGCCCGTCCCAGTCTATACTGGCACGCTCGGTGAAGGGATCCTTTACGAAATAGCTGAGGTTGACCGAACCTAGACAGCAGCAACCATAGTTCTCCAGTGTTTGCTCGCTGCAGGGGTTGACGCCCTGCACCTCCATGTTGTTGTATTCGGTCGTGGAGTCCCTCTTGATCGTATCCCAGAATAGCAGGCCGGGCTCATCGCTCTGCCAAGCTGCCTTGACCAGCTGATTCCAGATCTCCCGTGCCCTCACAGTCTTGTGGAAGTCTATCCTTTCGTTCTTGAAAGCGAGTTCGAAGTCGGAGTCATTTTCGACTGCGCGCATGAACTCGTCGGTCATCTTTATCGAGATGTTGGCATAGTTGACCTTCTTGAGGTCCTTCTTGACGTTGATGAAATCAAGAACGTCCGGATGGTCCACTCCGATCGTTATCATCAACGCTCCCCTTCTTCCGGCCTGACCGATGGTTCCGGTGGTAGTCGAAAGAAGCTCCATGAAAGAGACCGACCCAGTGCTGTATATCGCCGAGTTGTTTACGGGCGAGCCACGAGGCCGAAGGACGGAGATGTCAGTTCCCACGCCTCCTCCGAAGCTGTACGTCCTGGCCGCTTCCTTGCACCAGTCGAAAATGGCCTCGATAGAATCCTCCCTGATCTTGAAGAAGTAGCAGTTGAGTAGCGTAGACCTCCTCGGCTGTCCGGCCCCGAATAGTATCCTCCCTCCTGGCACAAACTTGAAGTCTTCCAGCAACCAGTAGAACTTGTCCGTCCATTCTTGCTTCTTCTCCGGCAGCTCGACCGAAGCGAGCTCACGTGCGACTCTCAGCCAGAGCTTGTCGGGAGTCTTCTCGACCTGCTTGCCGCTGATGTCCCTGAGCGCGTACTTCTCGTAAAAAACCCTCGCTCTGAGCTCGTCTCCGCCGAATGCCTCCAGTGTCTCTCTAGGAAGCGTTACCTCAACCTTCTGATTTCCGCCGGATTCGTCCGATTTTTCAATTGCAGTCATTTTCTATTGCACTATGCACGAGTTGCGCACTTTGACCTGGTAGCAGTATATATCTCTGCAACGACGAATTGAAATTGACCTGTAGGTTTCTCTGCCCATTCGACAAACAGTCAATGAGACGCGTCGTTGTTAATATATCTTGACTTGAGGTCAATCCAATTTGTCATAATTCAGTCAGCGGTCGAATACTGGGCAGTGGCAGTAGACTTGCATTTCTTGCACCTTCCCGAGTCAGGGCCGAGTTTTGTCCCGCAATTTCTGCAGAACGACATGGGGCGATGGACTCTGAAGAAAGGAAGTTCGGCCGACGCCGCGACTATTGCGTTGTAGGTTCCGCGCAGGTCAGTAGAAGACGCGTCTATTATCACCGAAAGGCCGCCGTTCAGACCCTCCGCGAGCTTCTTGATGTAATCCACCTTGTCCCGCACCTGAAGGTCCTCCGGTGAAAGCCTGGGCGCGAGTGAGTATCCCAGCCGCCCCGTAGCCTGCAGTCCTGACCTACCGTACTTTTCAGAATCGAGCGATGAGAGCCGTGAGGCGCCCTCTTCTTCGATGACCGCAATACCCAACATCTCGTTCTTTCCTGATTTTTCGGATGCGACTTTAGAGGCGGTCTGCAGAATCTTCTCTGCGAGAGAGGCCTTGGCGGTGAGCGACGGGTCCTTTGTCAGGTTGGATATGGTCTCGTCCAGTCCAACCAAGTTCATGATTAGGGGCATGGCGTCGGAACTGGCAGCCTCAGAGCCGAAAGTGAGCGTCGGGAGGAGTCCTTTCTTCATGACCCGCTCGAGAACCCTCCTTCTTGTCGTCAGGGCGTCGGAAGCGACCCCTATGAGCATGGCCAGTTTCGCCCGGAAATAGGTTTCGTCCTGGTTGGAGTCATAGGACAGCCTAGGCAGGTTAAGGCTCAGGTTGTGAAGCACGCTGATATGGTCACCCTGGAGCTCGGCCGGAAGAACGTCCGGGTTGATCCCCAGGAAACTTCTCTTCTGGCCTGACGTGAAGAAGGCTATCCTTCCACCGGCGAAAATTATCGATGTGGCGTCTTTCAGGAATCTACTGTCTTCTTCACGGAGCTTGGCGAGAAGAATCCGTATCTCCGGTCTCGGCACTTGCTCAACGAGCGCCTTGTAAGCCTCGAGCGTGGCATCGAGAACCTTCTCCACCAGGTCCCTGCTGGATTCGTCCTTCAGGTACGGGTCCAGCTGGAGCGTTATCATGGGGTGCAGAGAGGAGGGCAGCTGGGAGGAGGCCTGGTCGAGAAACCGCTGGATGGCGTCGACGAGCTCGTGCTTAGTCTTCGACCGGGTGAACGGAGCCAGATACTGCAGGAAGTTCCTGTACACTATCTCGACGGAAGCTTCCCTTGTGATGAGAGAAGTGATGTTGCCGACTATCGTGATCGCGCTCTCCAGGTTGTCGGGACTGGCCATTATCGGGGCGTACGTGAGGCGCCCCTTTGGATTGAAGCCGGACGCCCTTACAGAAAGGAGGTCGACGAATATCGTGTCAGGGGTGAGTCCCCATGTTCCGGCATTGGCGACGTGTATGTCACCGGCCAGGTGTGCGTCCGCTACATCCCTCGGAATCTGCTCGAGAAGCAAATATTCAGAAAAGACAGACTTCCCGGTCTGGTGGAGGAGCGATTCGACGTCACCCCCGTCGTCACCCGCCTTTCCCAACAACTGCGTGACGTCGTAAACAGGTAGTCCCAACCGCGTCAGCTTGTGCCGGTACTCCTCGAGATTGTGCTCCACCAGCAGCGAGTTGACCATCTCGCGTATCAGCGGCGCGGTGAGATACTGGGTCTGGAACTTGTATAGCCTGGACTCGGTCTCACTGGTTATCTTCTGGGCGAGCTCCACAGGCATCCCCGCCTCCTTTACCAGCGATTGCAGGATCTTGTCTGCGTTGAACTCCTCCATTGCCTGACGGGAAGTCCTGACGTAGAGCTTACCGCTTTCGACCAGGGACTGCTCTTCTATCTGGCGCGTTAGGTTGAGTACGAGCCTGCCGAGATTCGTCACCGTGTACTTCCTTTCCTGCCGGTTGAGTTGTATCAGCAGCTGCCTCACGAGCTTCCTGAGATGGTAAGCGAACTTTCCAGATTCCTTCTTCGACTTGAACCCTGCAAGAGTCTTCAGAGCGCTGTAGGTCAGAGGTCCCTTTACGTTGAGAATCTTGAGGATCTCCAGCCTCTGCGGGGAAGCGATGACACTATAGATGGTCTTGACTCTTCGGGGGGCTGCTTGCAACTCAGCAACCGGTTACAGGTCAAATGTATTTAACCAATCTAGGCGATATTCGGACAAAGAGCCTATTTGGTCGGCTCCATCGTCTGGATCTCGCTCGTTGTGTGGGTCCTTCTCCCCTTGAATGGCGAGAAAGCGCGTCCTCCTCCATGGTAGAACTTGGAGAAGAACTCGACGTAAATCAACCTGGCTCCCTGTATTCCCGGTTCGAACAGAGACAGGACTATGTTGAAGAGCTGCCCTCCAGCCAGAATTGCCACGCCTATGACAGTGTAGAGGACGCCTCCTGTGTCTATGTCGCCCATGAACAGGTTGTCAATCACGAGCGCGAGGGCCACCGAAGCGAGCAGAATACCCACGAGCCTGGTATAGGAGAGTATGTGACTGACTATCGAAGGAAGCTCTATGAGCGCCTGGGCCCCCTCACCGTATGCAATGAGGGCTATCCCGGCTATAGCCAGGCCGATGTAGACGCCAGCAATAGGGTTGACCTCCGGGTCCACCGTGCCATGGTGAAGGACGGTCAAGCCGACCAGGACGATTCCCCAGGCGACGAAGAGCCATCCTAGCTTGCCGAAGATGTGTCTCTTCTCACCCGCCCAGTATTTCGCAAACATCCCCATGATTAGTCCCAAGGACACCTCGAAGGTGCCGACGTACCCGCTGAACAGGAGGATGGTCTTGAGTCCCCGTGAAGAGATCGGGTCGAGGAAAGCTCCATTGGTGATGAGATAGCTTGGCAAGTTCGCGTGAAGATTCGTATTGAGGTAGGAGAAGAAATACTGGTTGATGTGGAATCCAAAGTACTCGTTGAAGAAAACGCCGAAGAAGATCCCGATTATGGCACCCGGAATCATGGCCCGGGCGAGCTTGCCGAACTGGGCCGGCTTGAAGATGTTTCTAGCAAACCGCCTAAGCCCGGCCGGGACTATGGTGCGGCCACGATGCTTCAGCCTCCTCAGAATCCATATCGAGACACCCAAGATGACGAGGCTGTAACCTACGTCACCGAGCATAAGGCCGAAGAATATCGGGAACGTGAAGGCGAAAAGAATCGTCGGGTCGAACTCATTCGATTCGGGTAGCGAGTAGAACCTGATGAACGACTCGAAGAACCTGAGCCTCTTGGGGTTCTCCAGCAGGGTGGGCGGCAGCTCCCCGTCCTCACTCTCGATGTCGAGCACGTTGGTCGACGGACTGTACCGGCCAATTACATCCCTCAGCCCGGGCAGGCTCTTCACGGGCACCCAACCCTCGAGCGCGAACGCGTTGTCCGTGAAGCCCATGCTGTTCAGCACCTCAAGCTTCCTCGCCTCTATGGAGAGCTGTTCTTCCACTGAGGAGATAATGCCGTAGTACTTCTCCGAGAGCGAATGCAGCTGTTCGGCGATTTTCTGAAGCCCTAGTTCGGTTTCCTTCTTCTCCGCCTCCAGGTTAGACAGGATTTCGCTCGGAGTCCCTTTCATAGGAGGCACCCTCTGCATCCTCAGGTCCGCCTTTTGGATTATAGCGCCGAACTGCTCCAGTGCGTTCCTAGGGACGACAGCGACCACATTTACCGGGTCAGTCCCCGATGAGTAGAGCATCACTTCGTTCAGTTGCAACAGGCTCTTCGTGAGTTCGGCGAAGGCTTCGACTTTTAGGGTCCCGAAGAAAGTCGCCGCCGATTCGAGGTCGAGCACGCTCAGGTCAGCGTTGATGAACTTCAGACCGTTAACCAATTCAGTCCTGCTCTTGATTTCGTCGAGCCGTGAATTCAGCCGGTCCTGGTCCTGCTTCAGCTGCGAGACTTCCGCGTCTATCTTTATCGACCTTGATGTTTCAATGAGCTCTGCCTGTGAAGAAAAACCTCTCTTTCCTTCGAACGGCGTAGGAGGCAGGGCAGTCATCAGCGACCTGATGCGCAGCAGTTCCTCAGACACCTCCCGGTTGCTCGGCGCGTCTGTCTCGCTCCTCAGGACAGAGAACGCGGACTTGGAGAGGGGTTCGACCTGTACGACTCCGAGGTCGTACATCAGGGACACGACCCTCTGCCTCTGGTCGCGTAGCCCGACTACGGCAACCCTCTGCATCCGGGCCGGCTTCAGCAACTCTATTCCTCTTTGAACCCTGATAGTATTGCCTTGTCGATGACCTTGGTGAGCTCTTTGCGGTCGATCTTTCTGCTCGCAATCGTCTCTGCCTGCTTCGACGCAGAGGACAGAAGCGCATCGGCTTCTGCCTGGGCGGACTTTCTCGCCCTCTCTACCTCCGCCGCGATGTACTGGTCGCTCTCTTTCTTCGCCGCTTCGATCGAGGCGTCAGATTCCGCTTCAAGCCTCTTGAGCTCTTCCTCCAGGGCCCTCCTCTTTTCTGCAACTTCCTTGTTGCTGGACTCTTCGGTCTCCTTGATCTTCTTCAGCGTGTCGGCGTACTCGGTGGACATGATCGCGAAATCAGAGCCTCCCCACTATCAGCAGGAATAACACGAGCAGAGCAAGGACTTTGGCGACCGTGAACCCCGCCACGGCGACATAGAATTTCTTCTGCTCCTTGTTGACAAACCCCCCGGGAAAGAACATGGACTTCGGGGGGTGCTTTGCCCAGTAGTAGTACTTGGGCATGCCCGGTTGTCTCTTCTCGTCGGTTTCGTCACTCATCGTACTCGGCCTCCGTCTTGCCCTGCTTTTGACCCTCCTTTTCAGCCGCCTCCCTCTCGGAAATCTTCCGCTTGACCGTCTTCAGCTTGGTGAAGCTCTCTCTTTCCATTTCGTCGAATCGGAACTTGATGTACCTTGCGTTTGCCTGCAGCCTCGGAATCAGGACGTTTTCAATTGCGTTGGACCGTCGCTTGGTCTTTTCTATCTCGAGCAGGAGCTTCCTGAGCGCAGTCTCTTTCTCCGCCACATCTAGGACCATTTGGTGTACCTCTGTGAAGGCCCTTATCGCTTGGTTCACCGAGGCGGGTATCTCGAGAAGGTACTCCTGCCCTGCCTGGCTGGTGCTCTGCGACATGACCTCAGGGATACGGACGCCCATGACGTTCTTGCTCTTCAGGGTCAGCTCGTGGATCTTTGGAATCCTCATCGACTCGTACTCCAGCCTCAAGGGTCCTGCGAACATTTCGGTGCCGTGGATGCCTTCGTAGCCTTTTGCCAGTTTCGCCTGTAGTCCGCTTCTCAGGTCGGCCACCGTGCTGCTCAGTTTGAAGAACTCGAATATGAGCGCCGACCGCTTCAGCTTCAGCAGCTTCAGGCCCTTCTTCGATATTGCAATCCTGCGGATGGTCTTGAGGTATTCCATCCTTGTGGGCCGGACGTTGCTTGCGACTGGCAGTGCAATCACCTATTGAAGCGCGGTTCTTCTCCTGTACTTCTCAATCAGTTCTGGCTTTATTCTCTTGATCTCAGAATCGGAGAGCGGTTCGATGACCTGCCATCCGAGGTCCAGAGTCTGCTCGATGCTGCGGTCCTCGTTGACTCCCTGCTTTACGAACATCTTTTCAAACCGGTCTGCGACCTTGAGGAACTTCCTGTCTGACTCGCTCAGGGCTTCCTCTCCGACTATCGCAGAGAGTGCTCGGATGTCCTTCCCCTGTGCGTAGGACGCATAGAGCTGGTCGGCCATGCCCCGGTGGTCTTCCCGCGTCCTCTTCGGGCCGATACCCTGGTTCATCAGTCTTGAGAGGCTTTCGAGCACATCGATGGGCGGGTAGATACCAGCCCTGTCGAGGTCGCGGCTCACGTAGATCTGTCCCTCTGTGATGTATCCGGTGAGGTCTGGGATCGGATGGGTCTTGTCGTCTGCGGGCATGGTCAGAATCGGAATCTGGGTGATAGAGCCCTTCTTCCCCTTGATCTTGCCAGCTCTCTCGTAGATCGTCGCGAGGTCCGTGTAGGTATACCCCGGATAGCCTCTCCTTCCCGGAACCTCGTCACGCGCCGCGGAGATTTCGCGCAGCGACTCGCAGTAGTTGGTCATGTCAGTGAGGATAACAAGGACGTGACTCTCTCTTTCATACGCCAGATACTCGGCGGTAGTGAGCGCCAGCCTCGGAGTGAGAATCCTCTCCATCGAAGGGTCAGAAGACAGGTTGAGGAAGAGCACAGTCCTCTCGAGAGCTCCCGTCTCCTCGAACTGGCGTATGAAGAAGTTCGCTTCCTCGCTGGTTATCCCCATCGCAGCGAACACCACCGAGAAGTTTTCCGATGAGCTCAGCACCTTAGCCTGTCTCGCGATTTGCGCCGCGAGAACGTTGTGCGGGAGCCCCGCAGCCGAGAAAATAGGCAGCTTCTGCCCTCGGACGAGCGTATTCATGCCATCGATAGTGGAGATCCCAGTCTGGATGAATTCGGAAGGCTCTTCCCTGCTGTACGGGTTAATCGCAGAGCCCACGATCTCGACTTTGTGCTTGGAGACCATTCCGGGTCCTCCGTCGCGCGGATTGCCTAGGCCGTCGAATGTCCGTCCGAGCATCTCGTCGGAGACCGAAATGCGAGCGGTCTCGCCGAGGAACCTTACTGATGTCCCTGTAGTGCTCAGTCCCAGTGTGGAGCCGAAGACCTGTACTATTGCCAGCCCGGCAGCAGAATCGAGGACCTGTCCACGGACCCTCTCGCCCAGTGCATTGGTGACCTCTACCATTTCACCGTACGCTGCGTTCGTTACCTTCTCTACGAAGAGGAGCGGTCCGGCTACCTGGTTGACCGTCTTGTATGATACAGGCTCCATTACGCGACTACCTCTTTTGCGACTGCAGCGAATTCATTGTTCATATCGTTCTGGATTTCCTTGATGAGGGACTCCGTCTGGTCCTCCGGAGTCCACTTAATCTTGGATATCTTGGATTTCACCGGCATCTTGGAGATCTGGAGCGCTTGGGCGCCGGCCTTGATAGCATCTGCCTCCATCCTGCCGAAGGTCAGCATGGTGTTCAGCATTAGGTACTGCTTTCTGATTGACGTATAGGTATCGACCGGATCGTAGGCACTCTGCTGGAGATAGTCCTCCCTTATCATCTTGGCAAGGTCCATCACACCCTTTTCCGACTCCGGGAGAGCGTCGTACCCTACGAGCTGGACTATGTCCTGCAGCTCGGCCTCCTTTTGCAGGATGCCCAGAGCCTCGGTGCGCATATCGGGCCACTCCTTCGCTATGTTCTGCTGGTACCACTCCCTCAGGTCCCCTGTATAGAGCGAGTAGCTCGTAAGCCAGTTGATCGAAGGGAAGTGCCTGCGCGCTGCGAGGCTTGCGTCGAGAGCCCAGAAGACCCTCGTGACACGGAGCGTGTTCTGCGAGACAGGCTCAGAGAAGTCGCCACCAGGTGGCGAAACAGCTCCGACGACGCTCACTGAACCAACCCTGCCTTCAGGAGAAAGCGTCACCGCCTTCCCTGCCCTCTCGTAGAACTCAGCGAGCCTGCTCCCAAGGTAGGCAGGATAACCCTCTTCACCGGGCATCTCCTCAAGGCGCCCGGATATCTCTCTGAGAGCCTCCGCCCATCGCGAGGTACTGTCCGCCATCAGAGCGACATCGTAGCCCATGTCCCTGTAGTACTCTGCTATCGTGATTCCGGTATAGATGCTGGCTTCCCTTGCGGCGACGGGCATGTTCGACGTGTTGGCGACCAGTATGGTCCTCTCCATGAGCGGCCTCTTGGAGCGCGGGTCCTCGAGTTCCGGGAAGGTGGCGAGCACCTCAGTCATCTCGTTGCCTCGCTCACCGCACCCGACGTAGACAATTATCTTGCTGTCACTCCACTTTGCCAGCTGTTGCTGTGCGACCGTCTTACCGGAACCGAATGGCCCTGGGATGGCAGCCGTGCCGCCCTTCGCGAGCGGGAAGAACGTGTCCATCACTCTCTGGCCTGTGATGAGAGGCGTATCCGGTGGGAGTTTCTTGTTGATTGGCCTAGGCGTCCTGACCCTCCACTTACTGGCCAAGAAAATCGGGACATCGCCCTGAGCAGACTTTATCTTACCGACTGCTTCCCGGATGGTGTACTTTCCCTCCTTGATCTCGGTGAGTTCTCCGCTCAGGCCTGGCGGCACCATGATCTTGTGAGATACTAGCGGGGTCTCCTGGACCGTGCCGATTATTTCGCCGGGCTTTACCGAGTCGCCCTTCTTCTTGGTTGGGACGAAGTCCCACTTCTTCTTCTCGTCTAGGGCCGGAATGGTGAGACCGCGGCTGATGAAGTCGCCGCTCAGCTCTCTAAGTACGTTAAGAGGCCTCTGGATGCCGTCGTAGATGGATGTAAGGAGTCCGGGGCCTAGCTCTACGGACAGGGCCTGCCCTGTATTGACGACCTTGTCTCCGGGCCTCACGCCGGTCGTGTCCTCGTAGATTTGGAGGGTCGCGGTGTCCCCTTCGAGCCTGATCACCTCTCCTATCAGTCCGAGTTCGCCTACGCGGACTACATCGAACATCTTCGCTCCTTCGAGGCCCTGTGAGGTAACGACTGGGCCACTTACCTGGATTATTCTAGCTTCGGTCATTGCGCTTTCACCTTAATGTCCACTCCGAGCACCCTTCTTGCGAGCAGGGAGAGGGATTCCTCAGTGTCCTCCGAGTTCAGCGACGGCATGAAAAGGACGAGGGGAATGATAGAGGACTCTAGTTTCTCCTTCGTCGCCGCGGACAGGGCCGTCCTGACCTCGCTACCCACGATTATCAAGCCATAGTTGTTCGAGTTGAACAGGTCCATCACGATCTTCTGCGCGTCACTTCCGGCTGAGATGAATGCGTCCTCCACTCCGAGCAGGCGGTATCCGAGGACGAGTTCCCGCTCGCCTACGACGGCAATCTTGCCACTTTGTGCCGTAGTTCTGCTGCTCAAGATGATTCCTCGAGGATTACTGACTTTATGTATTCTTCGGTCATCCCGTATTGCTTTGCATAAGTTATCCTCCTGATGTTCTGTCTTTCTATCTCTGCCCGGAGTATGAACGTGAAGACAGCGGCCAGGGAGATCCCCATGCTTCGGAACTTTGGAAGATACTTGCTCACCGTGAGCTGGTCCATCGCTACCTCGAAATCGGTAAGGTTGTTGGACAGACGGTATTTCTCGAGCGCCTTGTTTAGGTCGAACCAGGGCTCGAACTTCTTTACGGTCTCAGCGAAGTCAGGCGTCGAGTAGATGTCCAGAAGACTGGCCTCGTCGACCAGCCCTCCGGCAATCACGTGCTTGGCGAAGACCTCCCTCGGCAGGTTCGACTCCCTGGACTTGAGGAGGTTCAGGATGTTCCTCTTCGTGATTTCGGCTCTCACATACTCTCTCAGGACACCCTCGCTCCCCTGGAGGAACCTGAGCTCCCAGAAGAGTTTGGAATAGTAGTAATTCTGCAACGCGCCCGTAAAGACGCCAAGGTCGCCCGTCTTCCTGAACTCGCCGAGCTGCTGGAGAAGGACGGCACCATACCCGTACTTGACGAGGGAGTTTATCACCGCCTCAACGTCGGGCTGTTGGAGCAACGCGTGCAGGTCACTCAACGGGATGACGCTGGAGGACAGACTTACGGGGACGTTTCTTGATGAGACCAGGAAAGCCTCGGTCTGTTCCAGACCCTTTCCAAGGCTCTTGGCGGCTATTATCAGCTCGATGTTTTCGATGTCCCACTTCGAAAGGTAAGCGAGAACAGCGTTCCTTGCAAATACGGGAGACGCTTGTATAGCGACGCGGTTAATGCTCACCAGGTGCCGGTTGAGGGCGACCTCGATAAGCTCCGGAGCCTTGTAGATGGCTGCAGCCGCCTCGATATCGGGAGCGTACCAGGTAGACTCTAGCTCCTGAGCTATCTCAGCGGTGTTCTTCGCTCGGGCAAGCTCGTACAGTTTTTCCTTCGTGATGAAATTTAGTGAGAGTACCTTCATCGTTCCGAAGCTTGCGGCATAGGACGACTGCAAGTCCAATCAATCCTTACCGAGAATATATGCCCGTGCACTCTCTTCGCGGTTGCGAAGAATCTCCTCGAATGTTAGGTCTAATTCTAGGGTCCCGTCCTTGTTCTCGGCCCTGAATCCTCCGATCGTCTTGAGGCCTGAGGATCCGACCTTGGCGCCCAACTTCTTCAACAGGGGCGCGTCGGCGGGACGGCATTCGGCGACCATGTCGGGACCAAGCTTCTTCGAAGCGTAACCGAGCATCTTGCTCAATACATCCGGATAATCTTTGGAGGTTGTGAAATCTGCCAGGGCCTGCTTGAGCAGCGCAACGTTGTTTTCCAGCATCTTCTCCGTCGCATCGAATGCCATCTTCTTTGACTGGAGCTTGGCCGCTCCGGTAATTCTGATCCTTTCTCGTTGGGCCAAGGCTGCAGCCTGTGCCTTTGCAGACTCCAAGATGTACGCGCGCTGTTCCGCAGCTCTCTTTGCCACCTCTTCCCTCTTGGCTTTGTATTCAGACTCTAGCTGCTCTATCGTCTTCCTGCGCTTCTCGTCTACCTCTCTAAGTAAGGTCTCTGCGGCCACCCTAGGTCAAGACCTTTACTAGAGGATGTTGAGCAGCAGAATGACTCCGAGCACGAAACCGATGATCCACAGCGTTTCAGGAATCACGAAGAAAAACAGAACCTGGCCGAACTTCTCCGGCTTCTCGGCTATGATTCCCATACCAGCCGCACCTATACCCTGCTGTGCTGCTCCGGTCCCAATGAGACCTCCCGCCATCACTATCGCAGCTGCTATCGCGAGTTCCGGACTAACGACTGTCATCTTGGAAACGTTCACCGCTTCCCTAGCGGGCGTTATTTAAGCTATCTGCGATTTATCATAAATATGTTAAGAAAAAGAGACTGTTCGCGCAGGAGTTCAGACGACCGTCAGCTGTTCATCTCCTGTCCCGACTTGCTGTGTGAAAGCCTGGATGTGATCCCGGCCGCGAAGATGATAAGTCCGCCAGCCAGTACAAAGGTGAAGTCGAATCCGAGGTAGTGTGAGGTAAAGCCGGAAACGATTGATCCGAGTGTCGTGGAGACGCCGACTACCGCGCTGTAGACGCCCAACGATGACCCATGGTTGTTCCCCCGAATGGAGTTGAAGATCATCGTGTTCGACGCGGTATAGAAGATTCCGTAGGCGATTCCGCTCGATATAGGGAAAAGTATCAGTGACGGAATCAGGAAGAGACTCCCGGGCACCAGGACGGATGCGACGCCCAAAAGAGTGTAGGAGCCTCCCCTCAGAAGAAGAGACCGGACTGCTACGCCTGTGAGAGAACGGTTCGCCAGATATCTCCCGGCGTAGCGGAACGATAGTATCTGCGCCACAAGCGCGGCTACGTTCACTGCGTAGACCTGGCTGTCGGTCAGGGAATGGAATGAAAGTGCCGGGACCAAAGACGTGTTGAATATGCCGCTGGCCAGGTAGAACGTGATAATCGAGAGGTACAGCAGCGGGAGGTAGCTGGTTAGTTCGTTTCTTATCCCCTCGAAAATCCTCCTAAAGTCGGAAAGCCTCGGGATATTGAGGAAGATGAGAGGGGATGCGAGCAGTCTCTGGAAGAAACCCGGCTTCTGCAGCAGGACCACCTCCTTCTCGAATACGAACTGAGGCTCCTGAACCAGCACAGTCGCCATCGCTACTGAGACCAACGCGAGCGTACCGAGCGGGATAACGAGCCAGAGGACAGGCAGGTATTGTACCCAGATCGAGCTGATTAGGTATCCTATTGTCGAACCGGCGCTAGACATCAGCGAGAGCCTGGCAAAGCCGCTCGCCCAACGATTCTTCTGCTCGGTCTCCATGATCAGGAGGTTCAGCGGGGTTGCGGACGCCGCTGAGATGAAAGAGACCAGTGAATAGACGAGTATGATGCTCGAATTGGAGTCTGTAAAGAAGAAGGAGAGGAGGAAGATGGTCGTCAAAGCGTAGCTTATCACGATTACGAGTTTCCGCTTTCTGAGCCTGTCCGTGGCGAACCCCCAGATTATCGCCGCCGGGATGCTCACCGCGTTGAAGGCGGTCACTGCTGCGGCGACATAGACCGTGCCCGCCTGGACTCCGTTGAGCTGTATCAGGTATAGCTGTACGAATGTCCCGATTGGCCCGAGAGCGACGTTAATCGGGAGAGTGGAGTAAACCCAGTCTATCCTTCTGGGCTTGGTGTTGCTTGGTTCCGCAGGCAACTTAGCGTTCCCACCTCCTTGTTCACGTGGGCATGAGGTGTATATTACGGCATGGTCAAATAGACGTCAGGCGCTGAAGGTAAAACTCACTTGGCCTCGAGCAATGGCTTCATCCTGGGCCTCATCGGGGGCCTTCTGGATTTCGCATCAGCCTCTCTCCTAATAGTCGGCCAGAGCGGCGGCACCGCATCCACATATGTGTGGGCCGCGATTCTGATTGCGCTTGGCGCGGCGGTCGTAGTGACATCAGCCGTCTCTGTCATGTCAACTGGGATTCAGCACAGCAGGGTCTTCTCCCTCCTGACGATAGTCTACGGCGCAAGCATGATGATCATCGGAGGAGCTATCACGACCGGATATATCATGGCGCAGGACGTATCTGCAATCTACAGCTATGGCATGGTCATCGTCGGGGGCGCCATGCTGGTGAACGGCATACTGATGTCACGGAACGAGATGCCCCTCTAGAGAGGGAGGAGGAAAACAGCGCTGACGCCCTACCGAGTAATTCACGCGTGGTGCGAGGGGGCTTCAGTTGCCGGAGCAGTCTCTTCCTCGGTGTCCATTACCCTCTTGAACAGGTACATGGAACCGAAAACAAGTACGCAGACTATGACCAGGTAAATCGGGATGAACCACGTTGTGGATTCGGCCGGCAAGGTACTCTTGTCCGCGGGTTGGACGACGACATAAACAAACCCGAGGATGACTAGGATTGAAGCTATCGGTATTCCGATGTGTATTGTCCTGGAGAGAGCCCGCCCAACCTCACTCCCAGAGTATCCCCCTTCGTGCGTGTCCTCCGTCATCATCTTGCCCATGGTATGCGGAGGTATTTCTTATTTTCCCTGCAGGGATTAGGAAACGAGCCTGAGTATGGCCTTCGCAACCTCTCCGTCGGACTCCTCGAGCGCGACGATGGCCTTCTCCTTGGTTACGTTGGCCTGCTGCTGCACGAGTAGCACGTCTTCGTCGGAGAACGTCTTCTTCGTCTTCTCTACCTCTTCTACCTCTCCCATCACCTGAAATATCCTGTTACCCTGCGCGTTTATCTCGGACACCTGAGCGCCGCGTATGTGAAGCTCCTTCGAGCCGGTCTTTATGATCACTTCTTCCACATCGGGCATCTCCTTCATGTTGATGCCCATCCGGTCCATCATCCGACGGGCCTTCCTGTCACCCAGATTCATTGCTAATACCCCTAACCTTTACCGCCACCCCAGCCTTAAACTCTCGCATGTACTCTCCGGGTATCTTCGCCTTTCCTAGTCCTATGGGAGTGCCATGCCTGTCGAGTACGACCACTTCGCCACCCGGAAGCACGTGGTGTCCCACCTTCAAGATGAACTTGCAGAATACCGATTTCCCCTTCCGGACGAACTCTGCAGTGTCGTCGCTGACGGTGACGGAATTCTCAAGGAACTTCCTAGACTTGGCGAGCAGTTTGGCGGAGTATATTGACAGGGCGATAGCGCCATTGGGCCGTATTACGGCGAACAGCCTGCCTGCATGGTTCACCTGTTTAAGGCGGTCCGACTTCCTTGAATAGAAGAATTCGAGGTCTCTTCGCGGCAGAGCCTTGCTCGTGCCAGCCCCGAACTCGTAGTCGAGCATGATCGCAAAGCGTCTTCTCTCTTCTAAGATCTTCAAGCTGGAAGTCCCTTGCTCCGTCACTGTCGAGCCGGACTTAACTCTTTTAAGCAGAAGAACTGCCGAACATATCGGTTCCTTTGAAAGCAGCTTGCGAAGTATGCGGTTCTCCGTTGAAGACGGGGCCGAACAAGGTCGAGATTGACGGAGCGATAATGATTGTATGTAACAACTGCGTTAAGCTCGGGAGACCGGTAGGAGGCCCGGTCGTCAGAGACCCGCGTCCGAACCCCGTACAGTCGTCGTACAGGTCTTCATCGGTAACAGCCATTTCCCCCTCGCCCGAGTTCGAAGTGGACCCCGAGTATTACCTGAAGATCAGGCAGGCGAGAGAGAAGATGGGGCTGTCGCAGGAGGACCTGGGAAGGATGCTTAACGAGAAGCCGTCGGTCATCAGGATGGTGGAATCGAAGAAGCTTAAGCCCGACCCTAACCTAACGAGGAAGTTCATGCACCATCTGAAATTGAACCTCCTCGTCCCCATGTCCGAGCTGGAAGGGCCCAGCACGGGCGTCTGAGTGCGGACGGGTCGCAGTCCCGGCCTCCGGCGTCTGCAAGTAGTGGTAGCTTTGGAGAAGAACATTAAGGTCCTGAGGATTGGGCACAGGCACGTCAGGGACTACCGCACGCTGACCCACCTGTGCCTCGTATCGAGGGCGTTCGGTGCCGAGGCAATCTACCTGGAGGAAATCGACGACGGGCTGTTGGAAGGGGTAAAGGAAGTCAACGAGTCGTGGGGAGGCAGGTTCGAGGTGCAACAGGTTCCCTCCTGGAAGACGGCCATTAGCGGCGCGAAGAAGGAAGGGAGGGTCGTGGTGCATCTAACGATGTACGGGATGCCAATCCAGGAGCGTGCCACGGCGCTGGCCGTGCACGAAAAGTTCCTGATAGTAGTAGGCGGCCCGAAGGTACCAGGGGAGGTCTACAAGCTGGCTGATTACAACATCGCGGTCACTTCGCAGCCTCATTCGGAAGTCGCCGCGCTCGCGATAGTGCTTCATGAGCTTCAGAAGGGGGAAGAGCTTAAGAAGGAGTTTGGCCCCGCAAAGATGAAGATAATTCCTTCCGAGAAAGGCAAGAGGGTAGAGAAACTAACGTGAAGATAGAATATGAGGATACGTTCGTCAAAGTTGCAGGGCTGATAGGCGGCCCCGACTACGTCAGGGTAGCGAGAGCGCTGCTCAACAACGAGAATGCGACGGATGAAGAGATAGCCTCCGCCACAGGCCTCAAAATCAAGACCGTGAGGAAGGCGCTCTACGACCTCTTCGGCAGGAGCCTCATCACGGGAGTCAGGGTCAGGGACCCCAAGAGAGGTTGGTTCGTCTACAGGTGGAAGGCGCAGAGGGACCAGACCGACGGTTTCATTCAGACCCAGAAGAAGAAGATCCTGAACAGGCTGAAGCAGCGCCTTGAGTACGAGGAGGCGCACGAGTTCTACCATTGCGGCACACCAACGTGCGTAACCCGAACGTTCGAGGAGTCAATGGAGTCCTTCTTCAAGTGCCCGACCTGTCAGAAGCCCCTGAACAGGGTGGACAACACGGAGCTCAAGTCAGCCCTCCGCTGGAAGATCAAGCAGCTGGAAGAGGACATCAACAAGTGATCCCGGACGAGGAACAGTCGCTCGCTCTCCACGCAAAGTATGGGAGCAGCGACCGCGTCGTCTCTCACTGTTTGACTGTGACGGCAGCCTCTAAGATACTCGCCGATACGCTCGTTGCCAAAGGGAGGCCCGTCGAGAGGGAAGCTGTGCTGGCGGGCGCGCTGCTGCACGACATAGGGCGGAGCCGGACGCAGACGGTGGAGCACGGGTACGTCGGCGCGAAGATACTCGAGGAGGAAGGAGTCGACGCCATAGTAGTTGAGATAGTCAAGCGTCACGTTGGGGCAGGCATCTCGAGCGAGGAAGCAGCGTCACTGGGATTTCCAGAAGGAGACTACATACCACGGACTTTGGAGGAAAAGCTCGTGTGCTTCTCGGACAAGATGGTGAGCTCGGACTCCGTGAGGCCTTTCCAGGAGGAGGTCGACCGGTTCACCAGAAAGGGACATGATGTCGAGAGACTGAGGCGCCTAAAAGCGGACGTGGTGGAAGCGTTGGGCGAAGACCCAGAAGCTGTTCTTCTTCCACCACGTTAAACCGTTTTATACGTGCGGAGAGGGCCGTGAATCAGCAGCGAGGTGGGGAAGCCAGGTCATCCCGGCGGGCTCATAAGATTCAGCTGAGAAACCCGCAGAACGGTGGTTCAAAGGGGCCGTGCATTCCGCCCGGTCCTGAAAGTCCACCCCTCGCTACTTAATCCAAATATCTTAACAAGGCGGCACTCTCAAGCCCTCCGACTTGGTCAGGGACTCCACTCGTTCGGTCCACGGGACCGAGGAACTCGATGAAAGCACAGGGTCTGTTCTCGCTCCGATCTACCAGACAGTGACCTTCGGGTTCAAGAAAGCTGAGGCAGTGGGAAGAGCAGTAAGGGGAGAGACAGACGCATTCGTCTACACCCGCTGGGACAATCCCACTACCAGGATACTAGAAAAGAAACTGGCAGACCTAGAGGGAGCGGAGGCGTCCGCGTTCTTCTCCTCCGGGATGGCCGCGATATCCACCGCCATCTTGGCAAACGTCAAGAAAGGAGACCACGTAATAGCAACGAGGGACCTTTACGGCGAGACGTACAGGCTCGTCCACGATATTCTCCCGCAGTTCGGGGTCAAGACCACGCTCGTCGACACCGAGGACCTCGAGCAGATGAATCAGCACATTCGGCCTAACACGAAGGTCGTTTACGTCGAGACGCCAACCAACCCTACGCTCAAACTGGTTGACATCCGGGGTGCGGCGAAGATCGCGCACTCGGTCGGGGCAATTCTGATCGTCGACAACACGTTCTCATCACCCCTGGGACAGAAGCCCCTCAAGCTCGGCGCGGACATGGCAGTCCACGGGGCCACGAAGTACCTCAACGGCCACTCTGACGTGATGGCGGGTGCTGCAGCAGGGCGGAAGGAAGCAATCCAACAGATCAGGAGGATGAGGAAGGTGCTGGGTGGGACGCTGGACCCGCATGCCGCTTTCCTGGTATTGCGTGGAATCAAGACGCTCGCGATAAGGATGGAGAAGCACAACAAGAACGCTGCCGCCCTCACTGCGTTCCTCGAATCGCACAAGAAGGTGCGCGCCGTGAACTATCCGGGGCTGGAGAGCCACCCTCAACACAGTCTCGCCAAAAAGCAGATGTCAGGCTACGGCGGGATGTTCAGCATCGAACTGAAAGGCTCGATCAAGGACGCGATGAGGTTCACGGAATCGTTGAAGGTCGCGACGCTGGGCGCCAGTCTGGGTGCCGTGGAGACGTTGGTGGTGCAACCGGCTACGATGACCCATACACAACTCACTCCTGCTGACAGGCGGAAGACGGGGATATCTGATACGCTGATCAGGGTATCTGTCGGTATCGAGGACGCGGAAGACCTCATTGAAGACTTTGCGCAGGCACTGGCGAAGGTCTGAAAGCTTCCGATTCTATCCAGTCTTCAACCAGAGGGTATGGGGCGTACAGCTCCCTTCCATATCGGATCAATTGTTTTGTGAGGTGCCTCTGGGCACCTGGAGAGGGCAGATAGACACCGGGCCTGAGGCTTCGCCACAGTTTGGTTGCGCGTTTCGACCTCGCCTTTGGCCTGGACCCGCATGCCCGGCACTGGAACCCCTTCCCATCGCCCTCAGATTTGGTGGTCTTGCCGCATGCATCGCACGTGGGGTTCGCGTACTCGAATTTCGGTTCGACGCGAAGCACCTGAATCTTCTCCACGTTGAGGGTCGGAGGGTGGTTCGAGGTTCCCTTGCGAATTCCCCCGAATACGCGGACCACGTCACCCGGCAAAAGCTTCTTCGCCATACCGATGAGGTCCCCTGCGGGCTCATAGACGACCGACTGGACGGCCGACCCACCGACGTCTAAGGAGATGAAAATATGGCCTCCTTCCCCGCTTCTCAGAGACGCGACAGAGCCTTTCAGCCATCCGGAGGAAAAAGCGACCAGCGGGACACTGAGCCGGGAGCTAAGGTGTGCATCGGTACACTGATTTGACGTATAGACCATGTGCCCGGCCAGTCTCTCCTCATATCGCAGCATCCGAAAAGCCGCGATGGCGATAGCAGGAGAATCAGCCCGTACCCCGCAGAAGACCGGGTCGGGACCGTGGGGCGCGACCAGAACCCTCCTGCTGCCATAGTCGTAGCTGCTAAAGACTCTAGGGAAGAGTTCCCGCTCTGCCTGCTTGACCGAAGCGGCATCGACCAGCCGGGGGGTTCCGCACGCGTCCGGCCTCCTGTAAGCGATGAGTTCGTAGGTGTGGTCGTCGCCTTCACTGAATCCTATGCTGGCTGCGGCTCCTACGAGCCCCATGCCGTTGCCGAGCGTGGAAGTCCTGATCCCCTTGTCCTTCAGGATTCTCGCGACTTTCTTGGGGCTGACGACCCCCGACAACGCGGCTTCGTACAAGGGGCGGAAAATGGCGGGGTCAGGGTCCCCTTCCAGGAAAACTGCGCCGGAATTCGCGCCATTCGCGACGTCGGACAGTTCTTCCAGAAGCTCGACGGCCGTTTCGAACGACTCCCTCGGCTGATCAGAATCGAATTCAATGCAAACCGCAGCATTCCCGCGCGTCTTGAATGGTATGTTCGGATTGAGCCTTACCAGCCTCGGATATTGATGGAAAACGCATTTCTCGGATAGCAATCTGCTGACTAGATTGAATCCGAGGTGCGTGGTGCACTGTCCAACCCTCGAGTCGGTGTCGTCCAGGGAAATCATGCAGCGCAAGCCTAACGGTAAGAATGCCGAGAGTGCTCGATTTAAGGGATGCCGGGGAGCCGAACAGACCCTGGGAGCATTGCCAAGGTTCTTAATTGAGGGGTTGAGTTCGGAGTTCGAATGACGGGCAAGACGCAAGCTCCGACAAGGGATGAGCTTGTGACCAACCTGCTGACAAACATGGTAATGATCTTCGCGAGCATGTTCGAGCAGACTTTTGCAGGACTGGCCACCGAGATGTCCAAGTTAACGGCAGGGATGAGCGAGGTGATGGGAAATGCGATGGTGGAGGGTTTGTCAGGCAGCGGAGAGGATCGAGAAGCCGTGAGGAAGGCAACAGCGAAATCGGCGGCAGAGATGCACCCCAAGATATCGAGCGGGATTAAAGAGATGTTCTCTGAAATCAGGAAGGAAATATCGTCTAAAATGCCCGGGGACACGCCAGAGTTGAGGTCCTACCTAGTGGATCCCACCCTCAACAAGGGCATTCGAATAGTGGCGGATTACGATTTCGGAAGGCCGAAGCTGACGGAGCGCTTGAGCGACGAAGAGCTCGCCTCCTACCTGGTCCTATTGAAGTCCGGAGACCAGAAGGTCGGTAAGATGTTCAAGGAGCTCGGAGAGTGGCAAGAAACCCTGCCAAGGCCGCCGAGAGGAGATTAGCAAGAGTCGTGTGGGCGCGGGCTTTTCGAGCTAAATCGAAAGTAACAGATTGAAAAGACGACTTAGCCTTCGACTACTATCATGGTCAGCGTGCTGCGGACTCTGTCCAGCCGTCTGACTTTCCAGGTAATCGTTTCCTTGACCTTGTCCATAGTGTCCGCTTCCACTTTTGCAACAATGTCGTAAACGCCGTATACAACGTAAACTTCCTTTACAAACTCCACAGCCTTGAGTTGTTTCACTAGTTCCTCTTCCGCCCCGAGGTCCGCGTTGATCAGAACGAAGGCCATTGGCATGCTTTTGTCACTTTTGTATTAGCAACCTCTCGTTATAAAGCATTTGATTCTGCTCTTATTTGCGTCGTCCGAAGCACGAAAGACCCTCGAGTGAACCTGCCTTGGTTCATCATCAGGTAAGCTAAAACAACTCGCGATTCATGCCGGCCCATTGGAGCGCCGTATCCTACTGGACAGTCCATGGTTTCGAGTTTCATCCTAAAAGCCATTCATGGATCCGGCAAGAGCGCTTATTTTCTCAATCAGAGGTCGAAACACACGCTGTTATTTTCTCTAGAGTGCCTACGAACAATCAGGGTGTAAGAATCATCTTCGGCCTTCGAAAGGAATAGACAAGAATCACAGATGAGGCGGCAACTAGTGATATCAACCCAAACAGAACAGCTTGGATTTCTGTTACGCTGGGTATAGTACAAACGCCGGGAGCAATTTGCACCGAACTAGTACATGGGGTGCTGTTGGTCCAAGCGACCCAGTCAAGTAACCCAATGACACCTAGTAAGAGTCCTATTGACGAGGTAAGTCGGAGCTTCCAATTTCTCATGAGAAGGAAGACCTTTGGACCCAAGTCCCTCTTAAATATTCGAGAGCTAGCTTCTCTGTCTCTATGAGATCCGTGGAAGTCTTCAAGTGCCAGAGCTGGTAAGCCATGTATTAGTGAAAGAGCCGAACGTGCCCACTCCTATTCCTCCGGACACTGAGTTCGTGCAACTTGACCCAGACCAACTTCCCGAACAGACGTTCGTTACCTGTGGACTGCCGTTCTCCATTAGAATCTGCGAATACCAGCCGTCGCCCCAAGGCCTCGAAATCGGATACGTGCTGGTGCCCCATTCTACCTGCCCAGACACAGTCGTTGTGTCGAATTTGGCTATTGCGGTCAACGAGGTTCCTGCTGTCTCACGTTCGGTGATGAAATCCTCATAGTAAGGCGTATGACTGAAGGTGTACGGATTGGTCGGCGAGCACCCATTCTCATTGTTTGCATCAATGCTGTAGACGTAGTATTCGCCCGAATTCGAGGCTGAGACATAGACGCCCTCATCTATGGTATCACCTGGCGAAATCAAATTCCCCCCGAGTGTTCCCATACAGGTGGTCGCGGTGCTCGAGGAACTTTCTACGTCTTCCCACCAAAGCCAGTAGTTTGTGACTTCCAAGAGTCCGCTCGGATTTCGAATGTATCCTACGCTGCCGGTCTGGAGGATATAACCACCCACTCCCTGACATGCAGTATCCAATCCGGTCCATATATCAGTACTACATCCGATAGTATTATCACAACTGGGAGCGCCAGTTCCCGTTGGATCATATACATTGGGTTGCGTGAAATTCATAAATGCGCCGTTGGCCACTGTGGACGGCGTTCCAGAACAGGTATAGCCTCCCGAGTCATTGCAGAATTGGTATCCCGACCAGTTGGTCGAAGGCGATGAAGCGAAAATGGACGGCACCGTGACGACGGCCGTCACGTTAACGGGAACATCCGACGACGACACCCCAAAGATTACTACGACGTCTTGGTGTATCCCACTAGCATTGGTGGAAACGAATGTCGCATCGATTGACATCAGCTTTGCGCAATGCCATGCCGCAGCCGCGGCACTGAACTGGTAAGACTTTCCACTTATTGTGGAGTGAAGTTAGAGGACGTTAGGGCGAGGTTTGTGACTTGCTGGGCGGACACGGACGGGATGTTTGGGAATGGCAAACAACTATCAACTGCTGAAGAAGACTCCGCTGAGGCCGCTGGAACAATCAGCGGGGAAATCCAAGTTGATAAAATCATACCTGCCAGGAGTCCAGCCAATACGGCAGACGCCTTTCGGGTCTTCATCCCGAGGAAAAGACCGCATCATGGATTATATCCTGAGGGAACTCTGGGTCTGTGGGCTGTTTTCCGAATTATGCTACGGATGAACTCTTCACTTAACCGCCAATTACCGACACCATCACCATTACGAAAATCCTTCGAGAAACAGACTGACTGGATGCAACCTTTGCACTAACCTCTAGCTGCGCCGTCTCGAGAGATCAATGGATCCTCTCCAGAGGGCATCCACGCCCAACCCCTCGGGTACCCGCACGTGCACCCTAAGAGCCTCTATCAGCGTCTTCAGTTTCTCGGGCTCGACTACTTCTCTGAATACCATTACCGACTCGCCTCCAACCCGGAAGTAGAGGTCGCCCATCTCGACCACCTCTCCCATTGGAGGCGGAATGTAGTCGGCAGTCCTGGGCACGATGAAACTGCCTCCTCGCATCGCCCTCTTTCCGATCTTCTTACCCTCTATCTCCGTCTCGGCCAGGCTTATCGGAACGCTCACTTCGACGATATTCTTCTCGACATCCCATATGAAGCACCGGAAATTGGTGACCAGATACCCAGTGACCAGGTGACGAGTTATCAGGCCCTTCACGTCCGCCATCTTCCAAAAGAGTATCTCGCCCTGGACCAATTCGGGCGGCGGTACCCCGGTTTCTTCGGCTTCGGCCATCTTTGAGACGATGGAAGGTGACAGGGATTAAACTGTGTTGGGACGCTTGGAAAACAACCTTTATATTGGCCCCAACTGACTAAACTTCGAGCGGCTTCTTTCGAAGTCGTGGAGGCAGAGCTGGGGGAGCAAGTATACTCTCCCCTACGACTCTCCGAACTCTTTGTGTTTCCAACCGCATAGGAAGTTATAGTTCAGCGCAGAGAAAATGGCATGCGCGATTCAGACAACTGCAAATCCAAGCATGACATATCTAGCGTTTACTTGCATATTATGTCCGCGTCAGCGGACACGTATTCCCAACGCATTCCACATTCAGGTTGGGCAAATTAGTGCCGGCTGTTTGAGTAACACTTGCGCTAGATACGCCCCATTCTGAGTCAATGTAACTTTGAATCCCGCTCTCGGTCCCGACTTGATCGTAGTAATATTTCACGGAGACGTGATTGCTATCGGACCAGTAAGTGAAACCTGAGGTGTAGGCTGTTGAAGGTGGGGACGAGGCTCCAATATGAAAGTCTGTAGACGAGCCATAACCGCAGTAGTAGAACTCGCCAGTAGTGACAACTGCATTAATCCCTGCATTTGTATTGTCGGACAGGAAGTGTCCTGACGTATCTTCATTCACTTCCATTGCAATCGAAGGGTCTATTGTAGAACTGGCAAGCGTAACTGCACTACTCGTTGATCCAAGGCTCGAAAGCGAGAGACTGAAACTTGAGCAAACGTCATATGTATCACCTGACAAGTTGAAGGAAATCCCGTTCGATGTACTCACAGAGAACAGATAGTACGTATTGGAACTGGTGCTCAGCACGGCCCACCAACCCGTGATGCTATCGTAGGTTGTGTACTCAATTGTCTCCGTGATCGAACCCGATCCCAAGTCACTACCGGTCCAGATTGCGCTATAAGCAAGGTCTTCGTTACTCGCTATCAGAATTACCGTCATTCCGGGGTAAGCATAACTGTGCGAGTCGTCATACTGCACCGCAACCTGGATAAAGATTCCAGTTATTGTCCATTGACTACTACCGCAATTGAAGGTGCCACCCGCACTGGTCGGAACATCTAGCAGAAAGTCGGTACGGTTGATTCCGGTCATCGTAAATGAAGAGGGAAGATTTGACCATGTCGTAGTTTCGGTCGAAAGCCCTGTATTGGTTGAATACGCTCCAATGGCTGAATCTACCCATGAAGTGGGTCGTTTTGCGTCATCCGACACTCCTGTGCCGGCAGTATTACTCGATTGAGAACTCTGAGAATTGCAAGTGACCAACCCTGATCCAATCTCGGTTGCACCAGTTACATTGAAGTCAGCCAAGTTGCCGGGCGTTGGGCAGCAGTTCACGACGCTTGAACTCGTTCCTACGTTTGTCGCGCCAGTTATGTTGAAGTCTGCTAGATTACCAGGAGCTTCACAACTGTGACTATTGGAGTTCGGCGAGCTTGAAGGTGAAGCCGTCGCAGAAGACTGAGGCACAAACAATGACGAAGCGCTTACAGAATAGGCCACTAGTCCTATCATCAACACGGAAAGTATCAGAGCGGAAACGAAGACCTTACCGTTCCGGTCGAGCATTTCCATAGCAGCATCTGCATGTTGGTAAGCTTGGAGTCTTATAAACCGTAGCACTACGATGTCTCACCATGTGGCACAACACAACATGGGAATCGGGTCTTGAGATGCGATTTCTTTGTGAACGGATAATAAGGGACACAGGCCGACGATTCTTCAATTCATGAACGCCCTGATTATCGACTATGCACAGGACGACCCGGTCAAGTGCACATCAAGAAAGATGGTCAGGATGGGGCTCGCGACGGAGGTGTCGAGAAAATTCCACGCCGCGAGCTCCATGCTTGTGCTCAACCCATTCGCCGAGATTGTGCTCTCTCCGCCTGACAAGAACGCCAAGGCCGTGTTGGCGATAGACTGCTCATGGAACCTCGCGCAGGGAGTATTCTTCAAGAAGCTGGGAGGAAAGCACAGGCGGCTTCCTGCGCTTCTCGCGGCGAATCCGACCAACTACTCGAAGCTGGGGATGCTCAGCTCTGTCGAGGCGGTGGCGGCAACTCAGTACATAATCGGCGACAAAGAGGAGGCCCAGAGGTGTCTCGACATCTACAAATGGGGACCCACGTTCCTGACGCTCAATGAAGAACCACTGGCAGAGTACAGCATGGCCGAATCAGAGGACGCAGTGCGAGTGCTGGAGAAGGAGTTCTTCGGCCAGTTTCTCGACGGGGAAAGGAATAAAGTAGCGCCGAAAGGTAGTCTGTCCGACACGAGCCGGTGGGCGGGCCACGGGGTTTCCCTGGGGAAGTTCCTCCCTCGCAGCAGGATGCATGACGCTGAGAAGCGTAGCCGGAGACGGCTGGCAACGGAACAGAAACGAGACCCGCTTCGCCATATGCGGTGACGGAGAGATCCAGAGTTCGGTGAAGTACGGGATGAAACGGCCGACCCATGCAGAGCAAGGCCGAACATGGTCGTCGACGGGCCTGCACCAGACCAAGGTAGGCTGCTAAGCTGAATCCCGCCTAAAACAGAAGGAGGACTACGGCCGACACGTGTCACACATAACCCCGGGGCGAAGGGAAACCTCTGCCCCGGTCTTATGCTACATACATCATCTTCTGTTTGACAGTACATTTGAGTCATCAGATTCCTAGCTGTTTCAGTATTTAGCCTCCACGCAAAACGGTCCAAGCATTTGGGACGGGCCGTAGTCTAGTATGATGGCACGCACGTGCGACCTTACCCTTTGAAGTTATTTTATCACACGGAAGCCTTCTAGTGAGATCAATCTGAGGCCCGACGTTTCTCGAGCAAGGCCTATAGGAAATGCAAGACTTATCAGTGAAGTATGTTCACTGGGTTCAATGCCCAAGTCGCGCAAAGTTCGGCTTGAAAAGACTCGATTGACTGATGAAAGCCTTGATTCGCTCGATAATGTGGTCTCATTCCTGAACACCTTGTCAAAAGACCTGAAGAAGGTTGACAAGGACATCAAGAAAGCCCGCAGAAGCATAGCTCGCTTCAAGGAGATCAAGACGGAAGAACTGCGGGCACGAGAGTGATTGCTGATTCCTACATGACCTGGGACTCTCTAGCAAGCGGAATAACCGCAATCTCCAGCATTGTCGTGGCGATTGGGGTCTGCATAGGCTTCTACCAGGTCAATCGAGGCGCCAAGAACGAGCGCTACATTCAGTACATCGCTAGATATGAGGAGATAATCACCCATCTGCCGTATGGAATCTTCGAAAAAGGTAGCGATAGGCTCGTCATAAGCGAGGAGCATGAGAGATGGCTACTGGCCTACATCGATCTT
>Ga0302324_100003195_pt1 | contig 37091 bp, 33 predicted proteins | sample Palsa_T0_1_FD_201949 | JGI IMG/M metagenome (GOLD analysis project Ga0302324, IMG submission 201949) | Peat permafrost microbial communities from Stordalen Mire near Abisko, Sweden - Palsa_T0_1 | ecosystem: Environmental > Terrestrial > Soil > Palsa > Peat permafrost | place: Sweden: Abisko... | reverse complement strand
AGGTCCTCCAGATCGGGCCCGGCGCGTGCCCGAAGTGCGGAATGGCGCTCGAGCCGCGCATCGTGCAGGCGGTGGCGACCGACGATCCCGAGCTCGTCGACATGCGCCGGCGATTCATCGTCACCACAGCGCTCGCCCTGCCGGTTCTCTTCATGGCCATGTCGGACGTCGTTCCCGGTCAGCCGCTCGAGCATGCCGTCGGGCTGCGGCTACTGAGCTGGATCGAGCTCGCCTTCGCGGCGCCTGCCGTGCTCTGGGGAGGCTGGCCCTTCTTCGTCCGCGGCTGGGGCTCCCTCGTCCACCGCAGCCCGAACATGTTCACGCTCATCGCGCTGGGCACGGGGACCGCGTTCCTCTACAGCCTGGTGGCCACCGTCGCGCCGGGCGCGTTTCCTCAGGGCGTTCGCCTCGGCGACGGCGCGGTCCCGGTGTACTTCGAGGCTGCCGTGGTCATCACCGCCCTGGTCCAGCTGGGGCAGGTGCTCGAGCTCCGGGCGCGAAGCCAGACCGGCACGGCGATCCGTGCTCTGCTCGGCCTGGCCCCGAAGACCGCGCGCAAGATCACGCCCACGGGGGACGTCGACGTCCCGCTCGAGGACGTGCACCCGGGAGATCGCATCCGCGTGCGACCCGGCGAGAGGATCCCCGTCGACGGCCGCTGCACCGAGGGGAGCAGCAGCGTCGACGAGTCGATGGTCAGCGGCGAGGCCATGCCGGTGGCGAAGTCCGCAGGGGACGCGGTGGTGGGGGGCACGGTGAACGGAACGGGCGCGCTGGTCATGGAGGCCGAGCGCGTCGGCCGCGACACGCTCCTCGCGCGCATCGTCCAGATGGTGAGCGAGGCGCAGCGGACCCGCGCCCCCATCCAGCGCGTGGCCGATGTCGTGGCCGCGTGGTTCGTGCCCGCCGTGGTCCTGTGCGCGCTCGCCGCGTTCGGGGTGTGGCTGGTGGCCGGCCCCGAGCCGCGCTTCACCCACGCGCTCCTGGCGGCGGTCGCCGTGGTCATCATCGCCTGCCCCTGCGCTCTCGGCCTGGCCACGCCGGTCTCTATCATGGTCGGCACGGGACGCGGCGCGGCCGAGGGGGTGCTCTTCAAGAACGCCGCCGCGCTGGAGGTTCTCAGCAAGGTCGACGTCCTGGTGATCGACAAGACCGGCACCTTGACCGAGGGAAAGCCCAGGGTCGTCGCCGTCGACGCCGAGCCCGGCTCCGCGCCGGACGACGTACTGGCCTGGGCGGCATCGCTCGAGGCGAGCAGCGAGCATCCGCTGGCCCAGGCCCTGGTCGAAGAGGCGCGTCGGCGGGGTCGGCCGCTGCTCCCCGCGTCGGAGTTTTCCTCGCGGACCGGCAAGGGAGTGACCGGACGGGTGGGCGGCAAGCGGGTGGCGATCGGCAATCAGGCCCTGCTGGACGAGCTCGGCATCGTCGGCTCCTCCCTCGGCGCGCGCCTCGAAGCGCTTCGCGCGCACGCCGCGACCATCGTCTTCGTCGCCGTCGACGGTCACGCGGCCGGTCTCGTGGCCATCGCCGACCCGGTCAAGGCGACGACGCGCGAGGCGATCCGTGCGTTACGCCACGCCGGGTTGCAGGTGATCATGCTCACCGGCGACGCCCGCCGCACCGCCCAGGCCGTGGCCGGCGAAGTGGGCATCGACCGCTTCGAGGCCGAGGTCTTGCCCGATCAGAAGGAAGCCTTCGTGCGCAAGTTGCGGGACGAGGGACACATGGTGGCCATGGCCGGTGACGGCATCAACGACGCGCCGGCGCTGGCGCGCGCGCACGTCGGCATCGCCATGGGCACCGGCACCGACGTGGCCATGGAGAGCGCGGGGGTCACGCTGGTGAAAGGCGACTTGCGCGGCATCGTCAAGGCGCGGCGCCTCAGCGAGACGACCATGCGAAACATTCGCCAGAACCTCTTTTTCGCTTTTGCCTACAACGCTCTCGGCGTGCCCATTGCGGCGGGAGTGCTTTATCCGCTCTTCGGGCTGCTCCTGTCGCCGATGATGGCCAGCGTGGCCATGACCTTCAGCTCGGTGTCGGTCATAGGCAACGCGCTCCGCTTGCGACGAGCGGCGCTGTGACCCCGGCGACTGTCTTCAGATGTCGAAGTAGAGATAGAACTCGTAGGGTGTCGGCCGCATACGGATGGGGTAAAGCTCCTTGCTGCGCTTGAACTCCAGCCACTCGTGGAGGGCGTCCCGGGTGAAGACGTCGCCGCGCAGCAAGAACTCGTGGTCGCGCTCCAGGGTGCCGAGCGCCTCGTCCAGGCTCCCGGGCATCTGCGGTACGTCCTTCAGCTCCTCCGGCGACAGGGAGTAGATGTCCTTGTCCAGGGGATCGCCGGGGTTGATCTTGTTCTGGATGCCGTCGAGGCCGGCCATGAGCATGGCGCTGAATGCCAGGTACGGGTTGCAGCTGGGATCGGGGAAGCGCACCTCGATGCGGCGCGTCTTGGGATTCGGCCCGGTGATGGGGATGCGCACGCTGGCCGACCGATTGCGGCTGGAGTAGGCCAGGTTCACCGGCGCCTCGAAGCCGGGCACCAGGCGCCGGTACGAGTTGGTGGTCGGGTTGGTCAAGGCCGCGATCGAGCGGGCGTGCTTGATGATGCCGCCGATGTAGTGAAGGGCCATGTCCGAGAGACCGGCGTAGCCGTCGCCGCCGAAGAGAGGCTTGCCCTCCTTCCACAGCGACTGGTGCGTGTGCATGCCGCTCCCGTTGTCACCAAAGAGAGGCTTGGGCATGAAGGTCGCCGCCTTTCCATGCTTGCGGGCCACGTTCTTCACCACGTACTTGAACCACATCAGCTGGTCGGCGCACGGACCGAGGCGATTGAACTTGGTCCCGATCTCGCACTGACCCCCCGACGCCACCTCGTGGTGACCGACCTCGACCTCGACCCCGGTGGCCATCAGCGTGGTCATGATGGCCTGGCGCACCTCCGCCAGCGTGTCCGTCGGCGGGACCGGGAAATACCCTTCCTTGTGGCGCGTCTTGTAGCCGAGGTTCGGGAACTCCTCGCGACCGCTGTTCCAGGCCCCCTCATGACTGTCGAGGAAGTAGTAGCCGGCGTTGGGCTGCGACTGATCGAAGCGCACGTCGTCGAAGAGAAAGAACTCCGCCTCGGGGCCCATGAACGAGGTGTCGGCGATGCCGGTCTGGCGCAGATACGCCTCGGCCTTCTTGGCGATGTGGCGAGGGTCGCGCGAATAGGGCTGCTTGGTGATGGGATCGAAGATCGAGCAGACGAGGCTGAGGGTGGACTGCGCGTAGAAGGGATCGATCCGCGCGGTCTCGGGGTCGGGGATCATCACCATGTCCGAGGCGTTGATGGGCTGCCAGCCGCGGATGGAGGAGCCGTCGAAAGCCAGGCCGTCCTCGAAGAGGCCTTCGGTGAGTCGCGTCCGCGGAATCGTGGTGTGCTGCCACACGCCCGGAAAATCGATGAACTTGAGGTCGACGAACTTGACCTCGTGCTTCTTCGCAAGCTCCAAGACTTCCTTCGGTGTCATCTTCTTCTCTCCGATCGAGAATTCGATCTTCGGAGACCGAGGCCGGTCTCGGTCGCGGGCACGCCCTGGCCCGGACGGCGCGCCCGGCTCCCCCCCCCGAGCGCCCCGAGCGCGAACTGCTGCTGTCCCCCCCTTCCCTGCTCGTCAGATGGCTTCCTTCCCCCGCTCGCCCGTCCGGATTCGCACCGCCTCTTCCACCGGCACGACGAAGATTTTCCCGTCGCCGATGCGCCCGGTCTTCGCGCTCTTCTCGATGGCATCGAGCACGTCGTGAACCAGCTCGTCGGTCACCACGACCTCGATCTTCACCTTCGGAACGAAGTCGACGACGTAGGCTGACCCCCGGTACACCTCCTTCTTGCCACCCGTGCGCCCGAAACCTTTGACCTCGGTGACGGTCATTCCCTGCACCCCGACCTCGGCCAGGGCGTCTTTGACGTCGTCGAGCTTGAACGGCTTGATGATGGCTTCGATCTTCTTCATGGGTCGGGTTCTCGTCGCCGCGCGATGGAAGCCCGACGGGCGGGCGCGTGCAAGCCTCTCGGCTCAGGTAGCACCCAGAAGTTTCGCACGTGTTTCTTCTTGACGATGATCCCGATCGGTCGTTACCCAACCGCAGTGCAGCGCGTCGAAGGGCTCCCTTCCGCCCGGAACGAGCTCTGGATCAAGCGCGACGACCGGACGCACGAGGTCTACGGCGGCAACAAGGTGCGCAAGCTCGAGTGGCTGCTCGGCGATGCGCGCGATCGCGGCGTCCGTCGCCTCGTCACCGTCGGTGCGGCCGGTAGCCACCACGTCCTCGCCACCGCATACTTCGGGCGGCAGGAAGGTCTCGAGGTCGAGGCGGTGCTCGTCCCCCAGCCGCGTACGCCTCACGCGCTGGAGGTGCTGCGCGCCAGTCTCGCGCTGGGTCTGCGGCCCTTCCCCGTGCAATCGTGGGCGGCCGTGCCCTTCGCGCTGGCGCGGCGGGTGGCGAGCGGATCGCATCTCATCACCCTGGGCGGGTCGAGCGTCCTTGGATCGATGGGCTACGTCGCCGCGGCGCGGGAGCTGGCGGAGCAGGTTCGACGCGGCGAGCTCCCCGAGCCGGAGGTGTGCGTGGTGGCGCTGGGCTCGGGAGGGACCGCAGGAGGTCTGGCGGCGGGCTTCCAGGCGGAGGGCATGAAGACGCGCGTGGTCGGCGTCTGCGTGTCGGCGCCTCCGTGGGCGCTCCGCCTGTCGGCGCTCCGCCTGGGGCGGGCCAGTGCGCGACGGGCGGGGGCGCGCGCGCCCATGGCGGCGATGCGCGATCGCCTGCGCATGGACGCGCGTTTCCTCGGGCGCGGGTACGGGCACGCGACACCGGAGGGAGTCGCCGCGACGCGCCTCGCCCGCGAGCACGCGGGGATCGATCTCGACCCCACCTACACCGCCAAGGCATTCGCCGCGGCGCTCTGGCAGATACGAGCGCGGCGGGCGGAGCACGTCCTCTACTGGCATACACTCTCCAGCGCGCCCATGGGTCCGCTCCTCGCGCAGGCACCACGCGAAGAGGAGCTCGATGAACGTGTGCGCGCACTTCTGCTCCTGTCTGACGAGATGTGAGTGACGAGATGATCCGGCGAGATGAGGGCGAGACGTGGGCGAGATGAGGGCGAAATGAGGATGGGGACGTGTGAGCGAGTGGCCGCTTGTGCCCTGACGAGCGCGCTGGATAGGGCCTCGCCATGTCCGCTCGCGGAAGCTACGCTGCAGAGCGTCCGCGTGCATTGCACGGACGATCCGCGACGCGCGACGACCGAGCGCCATGACTCCCAGACAACCATTCCCACCCGAGCCCGAAACGCAACCGGACGTCCGCGGCAGTGGACCTGCGCCGAAGAACACGCGCGACCGAGCCTCGGCGTCCACCGTTCCACCGCCCCCCAAGCCCAAGAAGTCCAACAAGGGCACGGAGACGAAGAACTCCGGCATCCGCCCGCGCAAGCCTCCGCCGCCCAAGGGCGACGCCTCGGGCGCGTCGGTGGACGAGGTGACCGCAGACCTGTCGCGCGATCCTCGCCGCGAGCGCGACGACGACTGACGGGCTCGCATGCGAAGCGCGTCGCGCGCTGCTGCTGAGTCGTCGTCGGGCCCTGATACCCTGCCGTCCATGGCAAACGCACCTTCGAACCAGGGAATGGTCTCCGTGGCCTCGTCAGCGATGGCGTCGGTGTGGCACTCCCACGATGTGGTGACGTGCCACCGGAAGATCCTCGCCATCGCTCCGACCTTCGAGATCTTCGACGTGCAGGGGATGCCGCTGGTGTTCTGTCAGGAGAAGCTTTTCAAGATCAAAGAAGACATTCGCATTTACGCCGACTCGTCGAAGCGGGTGGAGCTCCTGCGCATCAAGCAGCGCAACCTGATGGACTGGGCCGCAGTGTTCGACGTGTTCGATCCCATGACCAGCGTCAAGATCGGCGCTCTCCGCCGCAAAGGCTGGCGCTCGTGGATGCGCGACGAATGGCATCTTCTCGACAGCAACGACCACCCCGTGGGAACGCTCATCGAGACGGGGAATGCCTTTCTGCGCCGCGTCTTCAAGTTCCTGCCGTACAGCTTTGCCTTCGACGTGGGGGGCCGGCAGGTGGGGACCTTCAATCAGCACTTCGCCCTCATCGGTTACACGGCGACGATGGACCTCCTGGCCTGGCAAGGCGCGCCGCTGGATCGGCGGATGGCCTTCGCCGGCGCGCTCCTGCTGATGGCGGTCGAGGCCAAGGAGGACGCAAACCGGTAGCGCGTGTGAATCACACGCCACAGCCTCCCGAAGGTCGGCATAGGGCGTGTGGATCGCTTGCCCGGGCCGGCGGGCGTATGAGAGCGTGCGCGACGCGATGCGCGCAACGCGAGAGTCGGTGGCCCTTGCAGCGGCGCTGGCAGTGGGGTGCGGGGGTTGTGGCGGCAAGGGATCGCCGGGGGAGACCCTCGGCGAAACGGGCGCGGGCGCGGTGGCCGTTGCAGACGCGGCGGCGAGCGCAGAGAAAACGCCGGCGCGTGCAGACGCGGGTCCTCTCGTCGACGCATCCACGCCGTGTCCCGAGGACATGGCCTACGTCGAGACGAACTTCTGCCCCGACGTCGAGCGGCGCTGCCTCGACGTAGAGCACGAAGAGCAGAACCACCTGGAGATCTGCCACGCCTTCGCCCACCGTCAGCGCTGCCGCACCGAGGAGCGCCCGCTCGCGGTGTGCATCGACCGCTACGAGTACCCGAACAGGAAAGGGGCGCACCCGACCTGGATGCTCGACTGGTCGCAGGCGCAGGCGACGTGCGAGTCGAAGGGCAAACGGCTATGCACGGCCAGCGAGTGGACGGCCGCCTGCGAGGGTCCCGAGCACACGCCGTTTCCTTACGGGTGGGAGCGGGACCACGAAAAGTGCAACATGGATAACTTTTACATCGACCCGAAGAAGCCGGGACCGAAGGCGCAGTTCTTCTTTTACTCGAAGGACGCGGCGGTGGCCTTCAAGGAGCTCTCGCGCCTCGACCAGAGCGTTCCCAGTGGCTCGATGGAACCCTGCAAGAGCGGATTCGGCGTCTACGACCTGCCTGGCAACCTCGACGAGTGGGTGCAGAACGACGGACCGCCGCACGAGAAGTCCAAGTGGGCGGGCCTCAAGGGGGGAGCCTGGGGTCACGTGCGCAGCCAGTGCCGACCGGAGACGTTCAGCCACGAGCCGGAGTTCACCTACTACTTCGTGGGCTTCCGATGCTGCCGCGACGCCGAGGGAGCGGGGGCCGAGGCCAAATGGCCCGTGTCCCCGCAAGCGGTTCCCCCTCCGCCGGTCGAGGCCCGGGACTTTGCGCCCGAACCGTTGGTACCCATCGACCCGCCGGGACCCTCCAAGACGAAGTACGCTCGGACGGGACACCGGGAGTGAGACCTCGTCCGTCGGGGTGCTGGCGTGGCGCGGCGAGGGTCCACACCGGACGCGCGATCTTGGGAGGCAGGATGAAGCAGGGTCTCGGTGCTCTCGTGCTGGCGCTCTCGATTCTGGCGGCGGCATGCGGCGGCCCCAAGAAGAGGGCCGTCACGCGCCAGGACTTCCAGGCGGTGACCGACCACGTCGACAAGAACATGCGGTCGGCCGCGGTGCTGCCCGCGGAGCGAAAGAAGTACGCGCTCTCGCAGCTCGGCGCGCCGCACCACGTCGAGGGCGAAACGCAGTTCTGGTACTCGAGCGCCGCCGATTGCTACTACCTGCAGCTCGGGGAGGACGGCTGGGCGTCGTGGGGGACCGGTGCTACCGCGGACTGCCAGAGCTGGGCCGTGAAGCCGTAGTCGCACGAACGACCGGGCTACGTCACCATGCGCGCGAACGCCCGCAGGACGTCTCGCCCCCGTGTACCTTCGTGCACGGCGGCCAGAAGCGCCCGCGGGTCCTTGCCCTCGCTCTCCACGAGGTGCGCGCGCGCACGCAGGTACCCGCGCATGACGTCGGCGTCGATCTCGGGGTGAAACTGCACGGCCCTCACCCGCGGCCCCACGCGAAAGGCGGACGCGCCGTCGAGCACGGTGGTGGCCAGAAGCTCGGCGTGGGGGGGCAGCGTGGCGACGGAGTCGACATGCGTCGCGTTCACATCGAAGGAGCGCGGCAAGCCCGCGAACAGAGCATCGTCGGCGAGCCGCTGCAGCCGCACGGTGCCGATCTCCCGACCGCGCGGGTTCTTCTTCACCTCGCCACCGAGGGCCTGGGCGATCATCTGGTGGCCGAAGCAGATGCCGAGGAGCCAGACCCCGGCGTGGTCGATCCCGCGCACCAGCTCTTCGGCGCGCAGCATCCAGGGCGCTCGTTCGGTCACGCTCGAGCTCGAACCGGTGATGACGAACGCGTCGGCGTCGCGAGGGGCGGGAAGAGGCGCCAGGGTCCGCAGGTCGTGGAAGGCCCAGGTCCCCGTCCACGCGTCGCCCGTTTTCTCCCGTATCCAGCGGTCGAAGTCGCCTCTTCGCTCGGCGATGGCCGGAACGGTGCTCCCGGCGGCGAGAATCATCACGCGCATGGCTGCCCGAGCCTCGCCTCGTACCATCCCCTGGCCCGATTGCCACGTCGGTCCGTGCGTGGGAGAGTCCTGGGGTGGCCGTGCGGGCTGGCCTCGCGCGCGTCGCTTTCGATGAACCCTCTTCAGCTGACGCTTGCCATCGACGAGTTCCTCGCGCGCGCGCCGTCCCCCGGGATTGCCCGACCGCGCCGCATCTTCTGCAACCGGAACCTTCGCATGAGCAACATCGCCTGGGTGGGTTTCGACATGGACTACACGCTGGCCATCTACAACCAGCGGGAAATGGACGAGCTCTCCATCCGCGCGACCATCGAGAAGCTGGTGGCGCGCGGCTACCCGGAGTTCGTGCGGTCGATTCCCTACTCGACCGATTTTCCGGTGCGTGGGCTCCTCATCGACAAGCGGTTCGGCAACGTCCTCAAGATGAACCGCTACAAGTTCGTCACCAAGGGCTACCACGGCCTGCGCGAGCTGCCGAAGGACGAGCTCCGCGAGCTCTATCACTCCAAGAAGATCCGTCCCGCGACGCCCCGCTACCACTGGATCGACACGCTCTACGCACTGTCCGAGGCCGCGCTCTACGCCGCGCTGGTCGAGGCCATGGAAAAGCGTGGCCTGGCCATCGACTACGCCAAAGTCTTCACCGACATCCGCGAGAGCATCGACGAAGCGCATCGCGACGGGACCATCCTCGAGACGGTGGCGGCCGACTTCCCCCGTTTCCTCAACAAGGACCACGAGCTCGCGCCGACGCTGCACAAGCTGCGGAGCGCGGGAAAGCGCCTCTTCGTACTCACCAATTCGCGCTGGTCGTACACCGACGACATGATGTCCTACCTGCTCGACGGCGAGATGAGCGAGTACCCCCACTGGCGGAACTACTTCGACGTCGTGGTCGTCGCGGCGACCAAGCCGGCCTTCTTCCAGGAGCGGCGTCCGCTGATGATGCGTGACGGCGAGAAGCTCCACCCCGCCGGCGCACCGCTCGAGCGTGGGAAGATCTACGAAGGGGGCAACTTGCTGGACCTGGAGCGCGCTCTCGGCGCGGTCGGCGACGAGGTGCTCTACGTGGGCGACCACATCTACGGCGACATCCTCCGCAGCAAGAAGGAGAGCGCGTGGCGCACCGCGATGATCATCCAGGAGCTGGAGGGCGAGGTCCTCGCGCACGACTCGTGCCGCGACGACTTCGTGCGCTCCGAGAACCTGGAGGACGGCCGCGACCGGCTGGAGGACGAGCTTCGCTTCTACCAGACGCGCTTCAAGGACCTGTCCCGTCGCATCGATCACGCGCACACCCACGCCAGGCCGAACGGCTTCGACGTCGGCGAGGCCGAGGCGGAGCGCACGCGCATCAAGCGGGCCATCGATCGGGTACGCGGGAGGCTTCGCCTGGTCGACGTGGAACTTCACGCCATCGAGCGGCGCATCGACCAGCGCTTCCATCCCTTCTGGGGCTCCCTGCTCAAGGACGAGCACGAGCAGTCGAGCTTCGGCTCGCAGGTCGAGGAGTACGCGTGCCTCTACACGTCGCGCGTCAGCAACTTCCTCTCCTACTCGCCGCAGCAGTATTTCCGCAGCCCGCGCGACGAGATGGCTCACGAGCTGGCGTGAGACCGCCTGGCACCCTCAAGGAGCGGCCCGAGGACTTCGTCGTCGAGGAGATCCCCGCGTACGCGCCCAGCGGGGAGGGAACGCACGTCTTCGTGCGGTTCACCAAGACGGACCTGACCACCCTCGACGCGGGCCGCGCCATCGCCCGCGCCCTGGGATGCGATCCTCGCGCCGCCGGTTTCGCCGGGATGAAGGACAAGCGCGCGGTCACCACGCAGACCATCTCCCTGGAGGCGCCGCGCGGGATCCCGGCCCCGCAGCTCGCCGAGCGGGCGCGGGCGCTCACCCTGGGCGGCATCGTGGTGCACGAGGCGACGCCCCACGGCCACAAGATGAAGGCCGGGCACCTCTCGGGAAACCGCTTCACCATCGCGGTGCGAGATGTGCCCCGCGACCGGCTCGAGGACGTCGCGCATTCGTTCTCCCGGGTGGCGGCTCACGGGGTCCCCAATGCCTTCGGGGCCCAGCGCTTCGGACGCGCCGGGGACAACGCGACCCGCGCCCTGGCGTGGCTGCGCGGAGAGGAGCGCGGGCCCCGGGACCCGCGCATGCAGCGACTGCTCTGGTCGTCGCTCCAGTCCGCGGTCTTCAACGCCGTGCTGAGCGCCCGCGTGGCCGCCGGCACCTTTGCCACGGCGCTGGAGGGCGACCTGTTAAAACTTCGTTCATCCGGCGGTCTCTTCCTGTGCTCCGATGGGGCGGCGGACCGTCCTCGCGCGCTGGCAGGCGAAGTATCGCCCACCGGTCCGCTGGTCGGTGCGCGGATGAGATGGCCCGAGGGCGCCCCCGGGGATCTCGAGCACCGGATTGCCGCAGCAACCCTGGGGCCGGCCTTCGATCTGGCCGGCACCCGGCGCCTCGGGGACGGGACCCGGCGTAGCCTTCGCATGTGGGTGCAGGACCTGCGTTGCGACATGATGGAGAACGATCCCGGGCATCGAGGTGCCTGCGTCCGGGTTTACTTCGTGCTACCGAAAGGGGCGTACGCGACCACGGTGCTGGAAAATGTTTTCGCTGCGCAAACCCGAGACGAAGGGGGACTGCGCGAGGACGCAAGTGATTCGGAGGATTCCTAAGTGAACTCGCTGATCGAACGAGTCAAGAGCGCGATGGTCGGCCTCGGGACGGGGTGGATCCTCGTGCTGATGCTTCTTCTCAGCATCATTTCGCTGGCCATCATGCTCGAGCGGGCGTGGCTCTACTGGTCGCTGCGCGACGACATCGACGGGTTGATGCGGGACTTCGGGCGCCTTCTGCGCGGCGGCGACCTGGCCGGAGCACGTCGGCGTCTCGAGGGTTCCCGCAGCGCCGAGGCGGCAGTGGTGGTGGCCGGGCTGGTGGAGGCCGACCACGGCGTCGAGTCGGCTCAGGAGGCCATGGAGGGAGCGAGCGCCCTCCAGCGCATGAAGCTGGAGAAACGCCTCGCCTACCTGGGCACGCTGGGAAATAACGCCCCGTTCATCGGGCTGCTGGGGACGGTCATCGGGATCGTCGCCGCCTTCGACGAGCTCAGCAAAGTGAAGATGGCGGGGGCCGCGGGGTCGTCGCAGCTCGCACCGGAGGCGGTCATGGGGCGTATCTCGGAGGCGCTCGTCGCCACCGCCATCGGCATCCTCATCGCCATCCCGGCGGTCGCCGCATATAACGCCTTCCAGCGCGTGGTCCGCGGCACCCTCGCCAACACCGACGCGCTCGGGCACCTGCTTCTCGCGCACCTGAAAGCGTTGCCGCTCCCCGCCGGCGTCTCGTCCATCTCCGGGGGCGAGGACGAGGACCCGCCCAAGGCCGAGCGCACCAGCTCCCCCCGTGCCGACGCCTCCGAAGACTCCGAGAGGAACTAGATCATGGCGGGCGGAACGGCAGACGCCGACGAGGCCATCACGGGGATCAACGTGACGCCGCTGGTCGACATCACGCTGGTCCTCCTCATCATCTTCATGGTCACGACCAAGCTGGTGATGAACCAGACGGTGCCGCTCGATCTTCCGAAAGCGTCGGTGGGAACGAGCGACGTCCAGGTGGTCTTCAGTATCGTGATGGCGGCCGACGGACGGGCGTTCGTGGACGGCAAGCCGATCGCCAACGACGACGCCATCCTTGCCCTCGGGCGCGATGCCGAGCAAGCGCACCCGGACATGCGCGCGGTCATCAAGGCCGACGCTGCAGTGACCCACGGTCGGGTCATTCACGTGCTGGATCTGCTCAAGCAGGCCCACATCAACAAGATCGCCTTCGGGGTCAGCCCCATCGCGCCGAGTCACTGAGGCGCGCGCACGATGCCTTCTTCGGTGCCGTCCGAGCGACCCATGAACGGCCGGGGGCACGCTCCGGTCGCGGCGTTCGCGATCGGTGCCGTGCCGTACGACGATCCGATGAGCAAGGTGCTGGGCCTCGACGCCAAGACGTCCGGCCTGGTGGCGTGGTTCGGCTTCACTTCGGCCGGCACGCTGCTGCTGGTGTGGGTGATGGCGCTCGCGCTGGGCGTCGCCTGGTGGCGCGCGACGCACGTGAGCGCGGTGCACGACCCGACCGAGGAGATCGAGATCCTCCGCGACGAGACGCCGCCCCCTCCGCCCCCCCCGGTCATCGAAGAGACCAAGCCGGAACCCGCTGCTCCGGCGCCCGCCGCGACGCACGAAGCGCTGCCGCCACCACCGCCCGCCCCCGCCCAGGCGGCCAACGTGCTCACCCAGCAGCCCAAGCCCGACGAGCCGGTGGACCTCACCGGAAACACCATCGTCACCGGGAACGCGGAGGCGTTTGCGGGAGGATTCACCGCGGGCAACGGCACGAACACGAATGCCGTGCACTCGATGCCCGGCCTGGCGGGCGAGCCTGGCGGCACCGGGCCGCCGCAAGCTGCACCGGCGCCCCTCCAGGGGCCGGACCTTTCGCGGACCGCGGCCCTGGGGGGGAGCTCGGAGTGGAGCTGCCCCTTCCCACCGGAGGCGGACACCGCCCAGATCGACGACGCCTACGTGACGCTCCAGGTAGACGTGCGCCCGGACGGCTCGCCGACGGCGGTGCGCGTCCTCGGCGATCCCGGCAACGGCTTCGGACGCGAGGCCAGGCGTTGCGCCTTGAACCGGCGCTACGCCACCGCGCTGGATCACGGGGGCCAGGCCATCGCGGGGACGACGAAGGCCTTCCGGGTTCACTTCTCGCGCTGACGGAGTTACGTCGCCTGGCATGAGCGAAGATCCGAGAGCAGAGCTGGCAGGACTCGCAGCCTCGCTGCGCGCCTACCTGGAGTGGCAAAAGGAGGCGGGGACCTGGGGATTTCCCAGGCAGACAGCCGCCGCCCCTGCGCCGACGGCCGCTCCTCCGCTTGCGCCGAGCGCCCCGGCGTCGTCGGGTCCCGATCGCCGCCTTCGCCTGGCGCAGCTCGCCGCCGAGGTCTCGACCTGCACGAAATGCGTCCTCTCCGCCACGCGCACGCAGACCGTGTTTTCCCGTGGAAACCCCGACGCCGCGCTCTGCTTCATCGGCGAAGCGCCAGGCGCCGACGAGGACGCGCAGGGACTCCCGTTCGTGGGCCGCGCCGGCCAGCTCCTCGACCGCATGATCGCCGCGATGGGCCTCTCTCCGGAGAACGACGTCTACGTCTGCAACATTCTCAAGTGCCGCCCCCCCGGAAACCGCCGGCCGGAGCCGGAAGAGATGGCGGCGTGCTTCCCGTATCTTCACGAGCAGCTCGCGCTGGTCAGCCCCCGCGTCCTGGTGGCGCTGGGGAACACCGCGGTGGCGGCGCTCCTCGAGACCAAGGTGGGCATCACCAAACTTCGCGGCCAGTGGAAGCTCTATCGCGGGAAGACGCTGCTCATGCCGACGTTCCACCCTTCGTACCTCCTGCGCCCGAGCCCCCAGCAGATCGAGGCGAAGCGCCAGACGTGGGAGGATCTTCAGCTCGTGATGAAAGAGCTGGGGCTCGAGGTCCCGAAGAAGAGGTCGTGAGCCTCACCCCATCCCGGGGCGCGGTTCTGCACGCGGTTCGGGCCGCCAGCGCCGGACTCCGACCGCTGCCCCCATGGTGCGAGGCCGCCCTGCCCTCGCCCTCTCGCTCCGCGAGTTTCACTCGCGTCCCTCCCCTCTTTCATCGGACAATGGCGAGCGCCTTCGCGTCTCCTCAATGCCCGAACCGATCGAACACCTGGTTCAACGCTGGAAGCGGAGCCCGAGCCCCGCCACCACCATCGCTCTCTGCGACGCGCTGCGCGACACCCCCGGCGTCCCTCTCGTGCAGCAGGTGGGGGAGGTCGCGACGCAGCGGCATCCGAACGACGTGGGCGTCCTCGTCTCGGTGGCCCGCATGTACATCGAGGCGCAACGCTTCGGGGACGCACAGTCGGCGCTCGTCGCGGCAGGCAAGCAGGCTCCGCGCGACGGGACCATCTACCGCTGGCTCGGGGAAGTGCTGCTGCGACGAGGGGACGCCGAGCGCGCGGAGAAGGTCCTCGAACGGGCCATCCAGCTCGGAACGCGGGATCCCGACGCCCGGCTCTGGATGGAGCGAGCGCGGGTGTTTCGCCCGATGCAAGCGAAGGCCGGAACGCGTGCGGTGGCGACCGAGGTAGCGCACGCGACGGCGCCGCCGGTGCGCACTCCCTTCGACTCCATCAGCGACACGACGACGACCGGCGTGCACGTGCGGCCCATCGAGGACTCCGGCGCGGACGACGAGCCGACGCACGCGAGGCCTCTTCAGGCGGGCCCGTCCGCCGGACGGCCACCGGTCCGCGTGGTCCCGCCCGCCCCGGCGCTCCGCGACTCCGAATCCGCCGAGATCGAGATCTCCGTGCAGCAACCCGTGCCGACGGCGCCGGCTCTGCCCAAGCGCGCCGGACCTCCGTTCGAGCAGGTCCATCCCACCAACGGCTCTCCTCGGCCCGCGCCGTCCCCTTTCGCCGCGTATGCCTCCTTGCCGCGTGCCCCCGAGGGGCCGATGGTGCCGCACCCGCGCGACGTGCTCGATGCCCTCGCTCTCTCCGGCGTGTTCGAGCCACCCGCCCAGCACGCGGGGGGGGCGATGGCGGCCTGGGCCAATGCCAGCCGCGGCCCCAAGCGCAAGGGCGCCCCCACGCTCATCGTGGGGATGGTGCTCTTTCTCGCGACCGGCGCGGGGATCTTCTTCTTCTATCGCCACAAGCGCGCGCTCGAGCACCTGCAAGCCGACGCCATCCTCGAGACCGTCGAGAGCGATCTCCGTGCCGGCAGACCGGGCTCCCTCCCAGACGTCGAGAAGAACCTCTCGCGGGCATTTCAGCTGGAGTCGCGGAGCCCCCGCGGAGCGCTCGACTGGACGCGGGAGCGCGCACTGGTCGGTCTGGTGACCAGCGGAGCCGACGTCGCCTTCGAGGACGCCATGTCGCGCGACAAGGATCTGGGCGTCCCCGAGGAGAAGTACGCGTTCGCCCGCGTGGCGTCTTTCCTCTTCCAGGGAGACACCGCCGGTGCCGCAGCGGTGATGCCGCGCTGGGACGGCGGGCCCGCCGGTGCCGACGCCTGGTACCAGATGGTGGCCGGGGCGACGCTCGAGCGCGCCGGGGATGCGCGGGCGCGGGATCGTTACGCCACGGCGGCCAAGCTCGATCCCGCCCTGGTCATTGCCCAGGTGGGACAGGCGCGCGCGACGGCCATCGAGGGCGACGCGCAGGAGGCGATGCGCCTCGCGCAGGTGCTTCGCACGTCCATGCCGGACCGCGCCGAGCCGGTGGCCCTGGTGGCGCTGGCCTGGGGACGCGATCCCAATCGCGAGTTGCTCCCTGTCCCGCCGGAGGTCGACGAGGTCGGCAGGCGCGCAGCCGACTTGCCGTCCGGGCTCCGGTTCGTGCCGCACGCCGTCGCGGCGCTCCGGGCCTTCGACAAGCACGACGCCGACGAAGCGCGCGCGGAGATCCTGAAAGGCCTGGCCGTGGCCGAGTCGCCGGGGGCCGCGGTCTGGCTGGGAACCATCGCCCTGCCCCTCGGTGACGAGGCACTGGCGCGCAAAGGGGCGGTAGGCGCGCTGCAGCTCTCTGCCGTGTACGAGCCCGCGCGCGCGCTGGCGGCTCGCGTGGCGCTTCTCGGGGGACGCCTCGACGAGGCGCTCAAGGCGACGGAGGACCTCGATGCGTCGTCGCCGGACGTGGCGGTGGTGCGCGCCGCGGCGGCCTACGAGCGCGTCGACGCGGACGGCGTGGCGCGCGCGCTCGAGGCCTTGCCCGCGGAGAGCCGCAAGCTCCCCTTCCTCGCGGCGCTGGCGCGAGCCCCCGATGCAGTGAACGGCAAGCTGCCGCTCGACGGCGCGAAGATCGCGGCCATGGCGGCGGACGACGCGCCCTGGAGCGACCTGGTGGCCATGGATACCGCGCTCGACGAGGGCGACCTCCCCTCGGCCGAGAAGGTGGCCGCTTCGTGGGGAACGAGCGCGGAGTCGAAGCCGCTGCGAGCGCTGCGCCTGGCGCGGCTGGCCCGCTACGAGGGCAAGCTCGACGCGGCGGAATCGCTCTCGCAGACTGCCCTGGAGCACGGCACGGTGACTCCGCGGGCGCTCTGGGAGCGCGTCTACTTGCTGGTCGCGCGCAATCACGCTGGGGAGGTCGGGCCGCTGCTTTCGCACTACCCGCTCGTCCTCGGCCCGCTGGCCACCTGGCTCAGCGCGTACGCGGCGGCGTCGGCAGGGAACAGCGAGGGCGCCAAAGGGCGGACCGCGTCGATCGACCCGCCGCCTCCTTCGGCGCCCATCGAAGCGAGGGTGCTCGCCGCGGCGGCCCTGGCGGCGATGAAGGACAAGAGGCGCGGCATCGACTACACGAGAGACGTGCTTTCCACCGGGAGCCAGCATCCGGATCTCATCGCGGCGGCTCTGGCCCTGGGCTTCCGCAAGGTCGAGCACTTCAAGCGGGCGCCGACCTACGAGTACCCCTAGCACCGAGCAACGAGAACCATCATGCCCTCCGATTCGCAGAAGGAGTCTTTCGCCGCCCTGTTCGAGGAGACGGGAAAGGCCGCCCCCCGTGCGCGCGGCCCTCGCGTCGGCGACGCGCTCGAGGTGGTGGTGGTGCAGGTCGGCAAGGACGCCGTGTTCGTGGAGCTCGACGGACGACGGCAAGGGTTCATCGAGGCCGTCGATCTGCGCGCCGCCGACGGGACGATGAAGGCGGCGGTGGGCGACAGGCTGCGCGTGCGCGTCCTGAACGTGGACGATCAGGGCGTGCGTCTGGCGCCCACCCTCCAGGCCGCCGTGGCCGCCGGCGCCAGCGTGAGCCTCGACGGGAGCACGGATCCCGACGCGGTGAAGTTCGCCGTCGGCCAGCTGGTCTCCGGCGCGGTGGATCGCGTGGAGAGCTACGGCGTGTTCCTCCAGGTCGAGGGAACCAAGGGGCGCGCCGGCCGCGGCCTGGTGCCGCGCTCCGAGCTGGGAGCGCCGCGCGGGGCAGACCTGCGCAAGACCTTCGCTCTCGGCACGAAGCTGAAGGCCAAGGTGCTCGCCCTCGAAGAAGGCAAGATGCGCCTCTCGCTCACGGCGTTGAAGGACGACGAGGAGCGCAAGGAGTTCGAGGGGTTCAAGGGCAAGGAAAAGCCCGAGGCGGCGGCGAGCGGCTTCGGGACGCTGGGCGACCTGCTCAAGAAGCGCCCCGCCAAGTAATCGAAGACCGCGACCGCTCAGAAGAGCTTGACCGCGAACGCCCTCTCCACGAGCCACACCCCCGCCACCCCCGCGATGACGAGGGATCCGCCCACCAGCCCGACGCGCCGGTAGAACCAGGTCTTCCTCGACAGGTACGCCAGGGGCACGAAGGCCGCGACGACGCACATCTGCCCGATCTCGACGCCGACGTTGAAGCCGAAGAGGGTCAGGGCGAGGTTCTGGCGGGGAAGGCCGAGGTCCATCAGCGTCGCGCTGAAGCCGAAGCCGTGCAGAAGCCCCAGGGCGAAGGCCGCCGCCCATCGGTCGTCGGCGAGGATGGGGACCACGTTGTTGACCGCCGCCACGACCACCGACGCGGCGATGCCCGATTCCACCAGGCGGCTCGGTAGGCGCAAGATCTGGAGGGCAGACAACGTGAGCGTGATCGAATGCGCAAGCGTGAACGCGGTGACGATCTTGAGCACGTCGGCGAGCGCGGGCCGGAGGCGCGGGACCGGGGCCCAGCCACCGCCCGGCTGCCGCACGAGCACCGACGGCAAGAGCAGCGCCACCAGGAAACACAGGTGGTCGATGCCCGCGAAGATGTGCTCCACGCCGAGCCGGATGGCGGCGCCGAGCTGCCGCAGCGGGTGCAAGCTCGATCGCTCGAAGATCTGCCGGCGGTCCTGCGGCGAGAAGATGGCCGCCCGCGTGCCGGCGCCGTCGTCGATGCGCACGATGCCGCGGTGCTGCGGGTCGAGGTCGAAGAAGAGCGTGTACTCGACGGCGAGGGCGTGCGGCTCGGCGGGACACGCGGCGTCGAAGTCGAGGACGGCGTAGGCGCCGTCGGAGTGCGACGTGACGCGCAGGCCCCGCGGACGAAGGGGGCACGGGGCGCCGTCGCCCGCCAGCGCGAGGTGGCCGAAGGCGAGGGCCGTCACGTCGGCTTCGCGGTCGCGGAGCTCGGCCCAGGTGATGGCGCCGTTGCCGTCGTGATCGAGCCCGATGGCGTTGTCGAGGTCGCGAAGCGCGATGTCCCAGCGGCCCTCGACCCGCTGCCCCTGGACGGTGAGCGTGAGGTAGCTGTCGCTCGGCTTGTGCGCGAGGGCGGGCAGCGCGAAGAGCAGCACCATCGCCACGACGGGCAAAAGGAGCGCACGCCGGACGACTCGGTGCGCGCTCACCGGAGCGCCCGCAGGCTTTGGGCGATCGCGCGGATGCGGACGTCCTCCAGGTGGCTCTCATCGAGAAACGCGAGCCCGGGCGCAGCCGCTGTCGGGTCCTTCGCGGCGAGGGCGGCCGCGAGAAAGACGCGCAGGTCCCAGGGCTCCCGCTGCACCGCCCAGTTGCCCCGGGCCAGCTCGAGGGCCCTGCGAGCGTCGCGCTTCACGCCGAGGACGAAGCGGGCCTCCTCGCGCCGGTGCACGGTGTCGCCGCGCAGCCGGCTGGCGTCGTAGCGCGCGGCGAGGAGGTCCACGTGAGCGCTCGCGCCGCGTGCGCCTGTCGCGTTCTCGGCCAGCACGAGGCGGAGAAGGAGGTTGTCGTTGTCCGTCCGGTCCGCGACCAGGCGCGCCGCCTGGTCGTCGTGCCCTTCGTCGAGCAGCAGGTCGACGTACGCCGCCAGCGCATAGGCGTCGTCGCCGTCGAGGGCCAGCGCCTGCTGGAACAGGTGCGCCGCGTCGTCGTCGCGGCCGAGTCGTGCGGCGATCTCGGCGAGGTTCGAGAGGGCCCACTCGCGTACGTCGGCGGACGCGCCGGTCGAGGTGGCGAGCGACTGCTCGATGCGGTCGTACGCGCCGGCGGCGCCACCGGTCAGCGCGTCGATGGACGCGTCGCAAAGAGTGAAGACGACCGCGGGGACGAGGGCGCGAAGAGGCTGGCAGCTCGCCTTCGCCTCGGCGTAGCGACCCTGGACCGAGAGGATCACCGACCGGGTGAGCCACGCCTGCGGGTCGTCGGGGGCCTGGGACACCACGCGGTCGAGGTCCGCCAGAGCGCCGTCGAAGTCGTGCAGGGACTGCCGGATGGTCGCCCGGAGCACCAGAACCTGCGCCGGCGGAGACGGCCGATCCCACCAGGGGGCCAGGGCGGCCTGCGCCTGACCAAGGTAGCGTGGGTCGGCCCTCTTGCGGGACGTCTCGATGTCGAGCCGGGCCAGGCCGAGGGCCGTGCGCAGATCGTCGGGTCGGGCGGCCAGCGTCCTGCGCAACTCGATTCGCTGGCGCTCGGCAGGGTCGCGTGACGAGGGCAGGTGCTCCAGCACTTCCGCGTCGTCGGTGGGCACGCGGGGGGCATCGGCTCGAGCGCTTGGCCGGAAGACCAGCGCACCCACGAGCACGAGCGCCCCCGTGGCGCCGAAGATGACCTGGGTCCGGTTCACGCCTCTCACGGCCACGGACCCGAGGAGAGCCCGGTCAGAAGGACCCGGGCACCGTCGTGATGAGCTTCCCGTTGTCCGTGCACCCGCACAGCGGGGCATCGCACGGAATGGGACTGGCTGGTGGTGTCGTGATGAGGTTGGTGACCAGCGTCTCGAAGACGCAGCCGGCGTCCCCGGCGTCCCCGGCGTCCCCGCCGGAACTGGACCCGCTCGAGGAGCCACTGGAAGAGCCACTGGAAGAGCCGCTGGAAGAGCCACTCGAGGAGCCGCTCGAAGAAGTGCTACCCCCATCGCCCGGCGCGTTGTTGCCGCCGGAGCTGCTCCCGCAGCCCGCCCCGACGACGATCAAGGAGTTGCTCACGATGAGGAGCGCGAACGCTCGCCGCAGCGAGAGCCCGCTCATGTGCCGTTTCCGTTGGCGCCCTGGGTGGGCGTTTTGAGGTACGGGAACGAGGTGGCAAACTGGCCGGCGTTCTGCCAGACGCCGTCGGTGAGCTCCGTCACCTTCCCGTCGTAGAGCGGGTTGGACGCGGTGGCCGGCAGGAGGAAGCCCATGGTGACGTCGAGGGCGATGTCGACGACGTCGTCGCCCGGGCGCCTTCCGTTGGGATAGCCGCCGAGGTCACACCCGGCGCCGGCCGGGGTGACGTTCCCGTTGACGGCGCAGAGCGCAGCGCCGAGGTAGCACTGACCCGTGGAGCCGCCGGAGCCGTTGTTCACGCTGCAGTCGAACGTCGTGCCCGCGGGGGTGGCGGGGAGCGCCGTGTTCAGGCGGAGCATCTCGCAGGTGGCGGGCGGGGTACCTCCGTCGGGCGTCGGGAATGCGTTGACGCCCGGGATGCCGGTGAGGAACGCCGTCACCAGGTCCTTGCGAGGGAAGTCCTGGGGGGCAATCTCGGCGCCGCCGCCGAAGAGAATGCTGATGAGCTCCGGCAACGTCGGGTACTCGACGTAGTTGGCGAAGTTCTTCACGTCGTCGGCGGGAGCGCTGCCGTTCCACTTGTCCTTGTCGGGCACCCCGATGATGACCTCGTTGATGAGCGGATTGCTGAGGCGGGACACCTCGACGAAGGGTCCGCCCTCGGCCGCGGGGACCGTATAGGACGCGGTGGGGTTGAGCACGCGGCCCTGGTGCAGGTACGCCGAGGTCCAGCCGCCGACGATCGTGCCGCCGCCGGTCGTGAGGCACGAGGCGGGGATGTCGAGTTCGATCGAGGTGATGTTCTTCGACGCGAGCGGGTTCGGCACGCAGTCGTAAGTGTGACCGCCGGGGTTGGGGCAGCCCACGGCCGACGCGCCGGTGACGATGGTCGGCGGAGCGTCGACGAGGTCGAACGTCGGCCCCAGGTTGACCGCGAAGGACTCCGCCCGCTGGCCGACGAACATCTTGCCGGTCTTGCCGGTGCAGCCCGGGATGTCGATGGTGTAGACGAACTGCGCCGCGTAGTTCGCGTACCCGTTGACGCCGGGGAAGGACTTCACGCCGATGTTGTCGGTCGGCTTCGTGAACGTGGTCGTCGTCGTGCCGTGGATGTTGATCGGCGTCGTCGTCCCGCCCGAGACCATGTTCACCGTGTACGTCTCGCTCACGTTGAGCGGCGACGGCGTCGCGGTGATGGGCCCGATGTTGATGAGCGGAACAGCGACCTCGACGCTGGCATCGGGGGGGCCGATAGGCAAGAGGAGGCCTTTGCCGCCGTTGGCCAGGGTGTTCTGGAACTGGAACTGGAAAGCGATGTTCGACGTGCACTGACCCGTGTTGTCGACGTCGATCTCGTACATGGCCTCGGGATCGAGCGAGAAGTAGTTGGGACCGCCGTAGGCATCCTGCAGAGGCAGGTAGTTGGCGATGAGCACCACGTTCCCGGCGTCCGCGGGGTCGTAGCTGTTGAACATGTAGAAGTCGGTCCCGTCGACCTTCGGACTCTTGGTCACGAAGGGCGCCTCGCGATGGCTCGAGGCCTGCGCGATCGCGGGCAGCGCAACGAGCGCTCCCACCGTCCACCATACGAATGCTCTGGGCAACTTCATTCGATACCTCTCTCCCGTTGGTACGCGAAGCACCTGGCAATACGCGTGCGTGCGGCCCGCGGTTGCATCGCCCGCACGAAAAAGCGCGCACGGGTGACCCGCCGGTGAATTCGAGAAAACGGCGAGCCCTCCCAGCCCGCTGGGGCGTACCCTCGTGCGCCATGCCGAAACTTCGTCACCTTCGTCACGTCTTCTGCTTCGCCGCCCTGCTGGCCGCGTTCTCCTGCGTGAAGAGCCCTCCCCCCGGCGCGGACGCGGGCGGCGCGGCGCTCCCCACAGCGGCGTCCTCGGCCCCGACGACGACCGCCGCGGTGGCCTCTTCGGCTCCCACGCCGGCGGCGCCACCCGGCGCGACACCCGCGGCAACGACGCTTGCCGACCGTCTGGCCCAGGAGGCCCAGAGCCGCCCGCCCATTCACCCGAACGCCGACGACATCCTCGCGGCGTTCGCCAAGGCGGGCGGCGAGGTGGCCACGAAGAGGCAGGGGCTGGGAGCCACCTACAAGGCCCGGTTCTGCGAGGGCGGGACGACGGGGGATGGCCTGGTGACCATGAGTATCTGCGAGTACCCCGACGGGGACTCGGCGAAGGCCGGCCTGCACGCCCTGCAGGAGATCTACCCGGCCAAGGCTGCGACCCACGTGCTGCACAAGGGCACCGTGCTGACCACGCTGCGGCTGAAGGACGGACCGCCCGCGCAGGCCCTCGAGGGCAAGCTGCTGGCCGCGTACAAGGGCCTGTGACGCCGGGTCGCTGGGCGGCGGCTACCCGCGCCGGCCCGGAGGCATGCCCTGCGTCACCGCCGTCCCCATCGAGGTGCGCCCGTCCATCATCATGCGCAGCTCTTCGGGCTCCACCGAGCGACCCATCGCTTCCTCGTGGGAGATGAGCCGGCGCTGGAAGAGCGAGAAGAGGCTCTGGTTGAGGGTCTGCATCTGGTACTTGTCCTGGCCGACCTGCATCGCCGAGTAAATCTGGTGGACCTTGTCCTCGCGAATGAGGTTCCGGATGGCCGCGTTGGGCACCAGGATCTCCAGCGCCATCACCCGCCCCGGCGCGTTGTGCCGCGGCAGGAGCTGCTGCGAGACCACACCCTGGAGGACGAACGACAGCTTGGAGCGCACCTGCGCCTGCTGGTGCGGGGGAAATACGTCGATGATCCGGTTGATGGTGGAGATGGCGCTGTTGGTGTGCAGTGTGGCGAAGACCAGGTGCCCCGTCTCGCTGATGGTCAGCGCCGCCTCCACAGTCTCGAGATCGCGCATCTCGCCCACCAGCACCACGTCCGGGTCCTGGCGCAGCACGTACTTGAGGGCCTGCTTGAAGCCCTCGGTGTCCGACCCCACCTCGCGCTGGTTCACGATGGAGAGCTTGTGCCCGTGGAGGTACTCGATGGGGTCCTCCACGGTGATGATGTGGAGGCGCTGCTCGGAGTTGATCTTGTCGATCATCGCCGCCAGGGTCGTGGACTTGCCGGAGCCGGTCGGTCCCGTCACCAGCACCAGGCCGCTCGGCTTGGAGGCGAAGTCGGTCACCACGGCGGGGAGCCCCAGCTCCTCGAAGGTGAGGATCTTGAAGGGAATGGTGCGGAAGGCCCCGGCCACGTTCCCGCGCTGCATGAAGATGTTGGCGCGAAACCGGGAGAGTCCCTTCACGCCGAACGACAGATCGAGCTCGTTGTGCTTTTCGAAATGAGCGCGCTGCTCCTCGGTGAGGACGGTGAAGCAGAGCTGCTTGGTCTCCACCGGTCCCAGCGCCGGCAGCTTCAACGGCACGATGCTACCGTCGATGCGCAGGAGCGGCGGCGTGTTGGTGGTGATGTGCATGTCGCTCGCACCCTTCTCGACCATGGTCTTGAGAAGCTGGTGCAGGTTGACCTTGAGATCGCTCGTCTCGCTCATCTTCGCGTCCTCTCGGTGCGCAGCCCGCCGCCCCCCGCGGGGACGAGGCCGTCGCTCAGTCGCCCATGGTGACGCGCATCACCTCCTCCGGGGTGGTGATGCCGTCGCTGATCTTCCGGATGCCGCTCATGCGTAGCGTCATCATCCCGTTCTTGATGGCCCCGAGCTTGAGCTCGGCGGTGGAGGCCCCCTGGAGCACCATCTCCTTGAGCTGGTCGGTGAAGCGCATGACCTCGTAGAGCGCCAGGCGGCCCTTGTAGCCGCTGCCGTTGCAGGTCCGGCAGCCGGCGCCCTTCATGAGCTTGGCCGTGGCGATCTGCTCCGCCGAGAATCCACACTCCTCGAGGACCTTCTGCTCGTAGCGGATCTGCTGCTTGCAATCGACGCAGATCTTCCGCGCCAGGCGCTGGGCGAGCACCAGGTTCACGCTGGCGGTGATGAGGAACGGCTCCACGCCCATGTTCAGCAAGCGCGAGATGGTGGCCGGCGCGTCGTTGGTGTGCAGCGTGGAGAGGACCATGTGCCCGGTGAGCGCGGCCTTGACGGCGATCTCCGCGGTCTCGAAGTCGCGCACCTCGCCGACCATGATGATGTCCGGGTCCTGACGGAGGAAGGCTCTCAGCGCCATGGCGAAGTTGAGGCCAATCTCGTCGTGCATCTGCACCTGGTTGATGCCGTGGAGGTTGTATTCGACGGGATCCTCCGCGGTGCAGATGTTGTGCGCGACCTTGTTCAGCTCCGTCAGCGCCGAGTAGAGCGTGGTGGTCTTGCCCGAGCCCGTCGGACCGGTGACCAGCACCATCCCCCACGGCTGGTTGATGGCCCACTTGAAGTCGTCGAGCGGGGCCTGATCGAAGCCGAGCTTGGTCATGTCGAGCTGCAGATTGCTCTTGTCGAGCAAGCGCATGACGACCTTCTCGCCCCAGATGGTCGGAAGGGCCGAGACGCGGAAGTCCATCTCCCGCCCCTTGCCGAGCTTGAGCTTGATGCGCCCGTCCTGAGGGAGGCGGCGCTCCGCGATGTCGAGGGAGGCCATGATCTTGATGCGGCTGATGATGGCGTTCTTCAGCTTGAGCGGCGGCGTCATCTCCTCGGCCAGGACGCCGTCGATGCGGTAGCGCACGCGGAGCTTCTTTTCGTAAGGCTCGATGTGGATGTCGCTGGCGCCCTTTTTGATGGCGTTGAGCAGCATCATGTTGACGAGGCGGACGACCGGCGCGTCCTCGCTCGCCTTCTCGAGCTCCATGAGGTTGACGTCGTCTTCCCCGTCGGCGAACTCGATCTCCTTCTCGTCGAAGCCGGCCATCACCTCGTCGTACGAGGGGCCGGCGTTGTAATACTTCTCGATGGCGTTGTGGATCGCCGTCTCGCTGGCGATGACCGGCTCGATGTTGTACCCGGTCAAGAACTTGAGATCGTCGATGGCATTGAGGTTGGTCGGGTCGGCCATCGCCACGATGAGCGAGTTGCCGGTGCGCGACACCGGGACCACCTTGTGCCGTTCGCACGGCTCCTTCTGGACCAGCTTCAAGATCTCCGGGTCGATCTCGTACTCCTCCAGGTTGACCGTGGGGACGCGGTATTGCTGGCTGAGAAAGCTGGTGATCTCGTCGTCCGAGACGTAGCCCAGCTTGGCCAGCGTGTAGCCCAGGTTATTGCCGGACTTCTGCTGCTCCTCCTGCGCATGCCGGAGCTGCGAGAGCGAGATGAGCTTCTCGCGGACGAGTAGCTCGCCCAAGCGGTTGTTATTCGCCATGCTGGCCCCATAGCTTACAGGGACTGGGCGTCAGGCGACAGGACAGGGAGGTCACCCGTGGGTGTCTTGGCTCGGAAGCTCGCGGCGGGGCGGATGGCCCGGAAAGCGCGCACGGCCGAGCTGGAGGGCGAGCTCGGGCAGGCCGCGGCGCTCTTTGCCCAGGCTGGCCGGCTCGACGAGACGTCGCGGATCATGCTCCTCCGCGGCGACGGCGAGACGGACCCGGCCGCCCGTCTCCGGCACTACGTGCAGGCCCTGGCGACGGCCCCGGCAGGAAGCGAGGCGCGCACCAACGCCTGTCGAAAGCATGCCACCCTTCTTCTCGGCATGGCCAGCAGCGAGGCGGCGAGCGGCGCCTTGCGCCAGGATCTGCTCGACGCGGCGCGGGAGCTCGAGTCCATCGGCGAGTCAGAGCAGGCCGCGGAGGCCTACGCGCGGGCAGGCGACGTCGACGGGCAAGCGCGGACCCTGGCGCGGGCGGGGGACGTGGAGCAGCTCGACGCGCTCCTGCTCGGCCAGCAGCGTCGAGACCGTGATGAGCTCGCGCGGCGCGAGGCGCACGAGGAGGTGGGGGCGCTGGTGGCCACCGGTCGCCGGCGCGAGGCCGTGGCCATGGCGCGCGCCTCGGGGGACCCGGCGGTGCGCGAGCGAGGCCTGGCCGTCGAGGCCCGACGCGTGGCGGGGGAGCTGGTGAGCCTCTCCCTGGAGGGCCACGACGTGAAGCTGGTCCTCGACGAGGAGGTCGTCGTCGGACGGGTGGGGACCGTCGCCATCGCCTCGGCCGCGGTGAGCCGGCAGCATCTGGTGGTCGCGCGCCGAGGGGCCGACGTCGTGGTGCGCGATCTCGGCAGTCGCAACGGCACGCTGCTCCGCGGGGTGGCCCTGGGCGGTGAGGCTGTGGTGGGCGACGGGATCGAGGTGCTCCTGGGTAAGGAGGTGCCGCTGGTGGTGCGCCCGGCGCCCGAGCTCCCCGGCGCGGTGGCCCTCTCCATCGGCGGTGCGCGCTACCTCGCACCGCTCGGCCCCGCCCGCCTGACCCTCGGCGCATGGCGCATCGAGCGCGGTCCGGACGGATGGGTGGAACTGGTGACGGACGACGATCCGCCGGCCTTTGCCGGGGTGATGCGCCTGGCCGCGCGCGTGACGCTCCTCCGGGGCGACGCCATCGCGCGCGAACGCGGCGGCGAGCCGGTGCTGCGCGTGGAAGGGTGACGATGGACGCCGCTCGACGGTTCACGCCCTCCTTCGCCGGCGAGGGTCGTCCTTGGGGGGCTCTGTCCGTGTGAACTCTGGGTGACGCCGCCTTGCGCTTCGCGCGCGCATGGCGACCTTGGTGCGTAAGCATGGCCGCCGACCCGCACCTCCTCGTTCGCCGGGCCACGGCCGCCGACGTCCCGCGTCTCGTGGTGATGAATCACGCCGCGTACCCCGAGCTGGTGGAGGCCAACGTGGTCTGGAACGCCGCCCAGCTCCACGAGCACCTTCATCGGTTTCCCATGGGCCAGCTCGTCGCGGCGGTCGACGGCGTAGCGACGGGCGCTATCTCGACGTTCGTGGTGCCCCCGTCGCGCGATCCCATGGCGCAGCACACCTGGCTGGACATCACCGACGATGGGACGTTCGCCAGCCACGACCGCCGTGGGGACACGCTTTATCTCGCCGACGTGTACGTCGACCCCGCAGCGTGGGGCCAGCGCGTGAGCGAGACGCTCTACGCCGCCCTGCGCGACACCTGCGGGACGCTCGGCCTGCGGCGCGTCGTCGCGGGTGGCCGGCTCTGGGGCTACCACGAGTACGCCAACACCATGACGCCTGGGGAGTACGTGGACGAGGTGCTCCAGGGCCGCATCCGCGATCGCGTGCTGGGCTCTCAGCTCAAGGCCGGCTTCGCCGTGCGCGGGATCCTGGCGGGATACCTGCGCGATCCGCGCAGCTGCGACTACGCGACGCTGCTCGAGTGGGTGAGGCCGGACCCGGCTCTCGGGGGATGAGCCAGCGATCTCGGCCGCGTGCGAGGTCAGGTTGGCGCGCGCAACGCCGCCCCAGGTGGGGCGCTCCTCGGGGGAGCAACCGGTGACTCCCGCGCCCCGCCGCTGAAAGCGTGCACGGAGAACGACGGCATCGTGATTGCACGAGCACGACGGTGGTTTCCTCGGAGGACGCTCTCGCGCGTCGCGAGCGAAGCTCGAAGGGTCCCCCATGCTGCGTTCCATTTGCTTCAACGTTCTGAAGGCCACGGCCTTGGTCGTCTGCGTCGGAGTCGCCGGCGCCTGCTACGCGCGCGGCCACGTCGCGGTCGTGGACGATCGCCGCGACCATCACGAGGATCACCACGACGACCACCGGGACGATCGCCGGTAGTACATCCGGCGGCGCGGTCACCCGTGCGAAAGCGCTCTCCTCGGCGGACCGCATGGTCCGTCACTGGCCCGATGTCTTCCGTATCTTTGCGATGAGCGCCTTGACGCGCGGACCATCGCGAGGCGACCGCTCGGCAAGCGCTTCGAGTGGCCCGATCGCTCGCGGATCGCCCAGCTCGCCGAGCCTCTCCGCCGCTGCATTGCGCACCTTCGCCGCCCGGTCGCCCAAGGCGGCAATCAGCAGATCGCTAGCCCTCGGATCGCTCTGGCGCGCCAAGCCGTAGACGGCCGCCCAGCGAACCCCCGCGTCCTTGTCCTTCGCAGCGGCGGCCAGGAGTGGCACGAGACGCGGGTCATCCATTTGTCCGAGTGCCCAGACTACCGGCGCCGCCTCCGTAGCGCCGCAGCGTGCGACCGCGTTCAACGTGGAGGGGAGATCCGCACGCGCGAACGTGAGCAGAGCCAGCTGAAGCGCGGACTCGATATCGCGAAAGTCGTAGGGGCTATTCACATAGAGCGGCGCACGCTCGGAGATGACGGCGAGCAGCCGCTCGAGGCCCGGTGTTCCCAGGGCGACCAGAGCGGCGAGGCGGGCCTGCTGGCCTGGCCCCGGCAAGGCACGGAGGATTTCGTCGGCGGGGTTCACGGCTTCGGGCCTGGAACCCATTCCCTGACGCTCGCGACCTCGACGCTTCCGTCCTTGCGCGGCAACGTCACCGTCCTTCCCGTGTCGACGGGAACATAGCCCGCCTTGGTAAGCTCTTCGTGCTCCATGGCGCAATAGCGGCTCCGATCCGCGCGCTGCGGATCCGGACCGATATCGTAAATCCTGCGGCCTGCTTTCTTGCAAGGCAGCGGATCTTCACTGACCGCATGAACCGGACGGCACCGGGAGCCCGTAGGACTTCGCGAGCGTCGGATAGGCGGTCATCGCGGAGTTTGTCGCATAGACCTTGCCGGTCAAGGTGAAGAGCGTACCGGTCGCGTTGACGGCCGGATAATCCGCCGGCTCCCAGATGAACGACCCTCGGCCCCAGTGGTCGGGAAAGCCGCGCATGATGCCGTTGATGAGCGCCCCTCCGCTTCCGTTCGGCGATACGTCGGTGTACTCGCAGCTCATGACGGGCTTGCTGTACGTGGTGAAGACGTAGGTGAAACAAGTCGTCCAGTCGGCGCCCTTGTCGGTCGTGCCATACGTCGAGCCGCAGATTCCGTCCTCGTCGATCGCGGGATCGTAGGGCGACTTCCCGGACAGATAGTCGTCCACCCAGCCATCGAAATTGTCGCCCCCCGCGCTGTTCGGGCGGGGCCGGCCGTTCTGCGCCCACACGATGATCTTCGGATCCGTCTCGCGAACCGCCTTGATTCCGGCGTTGACCAGCGCGACGAACGCGGCTGGGTCGTCGAGCTCGATCCCCGACATTCCGCCGTTGCTCTCGTTGCCGATCTGCACCATGTCGGGCTTGGCGCCGGCAGCGACCAGGGCCTGCATGACCCCGGCGACGTAGTCGTGGGCGGCTTGATAGATGTTGTCGTCGTGAGTCGACGCGCTGACGGGCGTCGCCGGCACGGTCTGCGACAGGCCCACCCACGACGATGGCATGGTCTGGCCGCCGATCGAGGCCCAGGTGTCACTCATCATGAAGTCCACCAAGACGCCCAGTCCGCACTTCTTCATACGTACCACCTTGGCGACGGTGTCGGCGGTGCTGCACCAGCCGCCTGTCGAAGTGCCGTAGCCCGGTACTCCGGCCTGCTCCGCGCTACCGGGCGCATAGCCGCCGGACGCCGAGGGCTGCACGAACGTCCGGAGGCGGATGAAGTTGAACCCGTTGTTCGCCATGATCTCTTCCATGGGCTTCACGGATATTCCGTCGGAGTAGGTGTACCCCTCCGCCTCGTGCTGACTCGCCCAGGAGATGTCGGCGCCGAGAATGAACGATGGGGCGAAGGGGAAGGGGCCGGACGATGCGGTGGAGTCGGCATCGGTATCGGTATCGGAGTCGGAGTTGGAGTCGGCGACCGTTTTCGCGTCGGGGGGAAGGGCCGAGGCGGCGTCGTTCGGCGGCGGCGCGCCGCGGTCGGCCACGCTCGAGTCCTGGACCGTGGAAGCGCTCTCGCTGGCGTCGAAGCTCGGCGGAGAGCCGGCATCCGACGCGCTGCTCGCGTCACTCCCGCCACTCGGCGCAGTCGCGCCTCCGCCGGACGCCCCGCAGCCGGACGAAGACGCAACGAGCAGAGCGGCGAGCATCCCGGGAAGGCAAGAGAGGGCGACTCGGCATTTCGGCCCCGATGACGAAGTGATAATCATGAGAAGTCCTCCGGGGGCTTTCATTCGGCGGCGAGGTGCGCGCCCACCGCCATGAGAATGTCGATCTGCTCCTGGGGAATCGTCCCGTCCGCCATGGGCGACACGTTCAGCATCATGATGCCGCCCGCGGCGTTGATCTGGTCCAACTCGCGGATGACCTCGGCCGACGACTTGTAGGTCATCGGCGACGATCCGGGCGGCCCCCCGTTGGCGTCGACGTAACACCACGAGCCGTTGCTCGAGATCGTCTCGTCGACCATCCACGGAGACGTCGGAACGGCGCTCCCCGTCGGAATCGACGACTGAAAGTCCTGAAGTGCCACGTTGGCGCCCGTGGCGCCGTTGTTCATGTTCCCAAAGACCCCGCCTTTGGACAGGATTTGAACCTCCTGGCCTCGTGCGGCGGCGGTTTGATAGTAGTGCAGCGCGAAGGCCAGCTTGTCATCCATACAGGGACTGCCGGTGATCGTAGCGCCGTCCCAGTCGAACCACTGGTCGTCGAGCTGGTATTTGTCGACCAGCTCGTCCGCGCGGTAGAGCCAGTCGGCGCAGAACGCTGCGCTCGGATTGCACTGGCCGTCCGCCGCCTCCACCCCGCAGCCCGGGTTGGGCGGTCCGTAGAACGACGCGTACTTCGGGTCGTAGAGATCCTGGACCGAGGCCGGGGTGTTCGGCCCCACGTTTCCAGGAGTGGTCCCGTCCGGGCCGCAATAGACGAAGCTGTAGGAATAGAGAAAGTGGTTATTGACGCCGAACTTCATTCCTTGCGCCTTCACCGCCGCGCCAAGCTCGCCGACGACGTCTCTCATGGGCCCCATCTTTGCTGCGTTCCACGTTCCGGCGCCTCCGATCGAAGCCGGCTCGTCGCTGTCCCACATCGCGAAGCGCTCGTGATGCATCGCCGTTGCGTTGACGTAGGTGGCGCCGCTGGCCTTGAAGAGCGCGGCCCAACTCGCGGCCGTCGTGGCGGCGCCCGGCGCGGCAGGCTGGCTCCACCGAGAGACCGTGAACCGAGGGATGAAGTCCTTGTAACCCCAGGGGCCTCCGCTCAGGGGGGAGGTCTTCGGAAAGTAGGTGGCCACCCACGTCGCGAACGAGCCGTTGCAGTACTCGTGCTGGATGAACCACTCGTTGTGGTCGGCCGGGACCGTCGCGACCATGAAGTGCATTCCGATGCCCAGCTTCGTAGCCTTGACCCAGCTCGGGACGACGTGGTCCGCGGTGATGTCGTCCCAGGTGGTTGCGGAGCAGATCGCGCCCACGCACGGCGGGCCCGCGGCATCGACGCCGGTGTCCGCAGCGACGGCCGCGTCGGCAGCGACGCCGGCGTCGACGCTGGCCTCCGGCGTGGTGCCTGCGTCGTACCCCGCGTCGGCTGTCGGGCTCACGGCATCGACGGGAACCAGGCTCGCGTCCCGGAACGGCCCAGGTGCGTCGGTGACGGATGCGTCGCTGGAAGCCCCTGCGCTCGCGCCGCCCCTGCCGCCGGAGCTGCAGCCGAGCGCCAGCGTCACCGAGGCCGCCAGGACTGCGTGTCGAGTCCCACAAAGCTGATGCATCGCGATGCTGCGCCTTTCGTGGCCACGACCCCAACGTGTCCAACCGTGAGTACCGGCGGCAAGCGCAAACGGGTCACGGCGATCGGATTTGCCGTGTGGGGTTCGAGGCTCTCGTGCGGCTATGCGGCGGCACCTCGAGCGCTTGCTTGCCTGAGGTCGGCGAGCATGATGACGCCGTCACTTACAGGTCGTAGTCCTTCGCGATCTGGTCGAATATCTGGATCCGCGCCCCGCCGTCGAAGGGGTTGGGAAGGTCGGTGGGGTCCACCGTGAGGCCGGCGTCGTCGAAGAGCGTCGCTTCGAACCATGTTGGCTCCCAGACGAACGCTCCGATCCCCTTGTGGCCGGGGAGGCCGTGAGCGATGTCGTTCGCTCGCCGCCAGACGTTGCAAGGCCCCGTGGTCAAGGTGCACCCGCCGGCGTCAGGGGCCTTGTCGCCGCTCAGGTCCGCGGAGTACTCGGCGTACTCCGAGATGACGAACGACAGACCGGGATACCGAGTGGCGAGATCGGCGAAGTTGGCTTGCCACGTGGACGGGTCGCCCGCGTCATCGGCGTTCGTGTAGCACGACTCGCCGAGCACATCGAAGCTCACACCGTGGGACATGGCGTTGTCGACCCATGTGCGAGTCCCGGCGTTGTCCCCGCAGAGGCCGAGATCCATCATGATCTGGATGCTGCCGTCGACCGCCTTCACGCCGGCGATCCCCGCGTTGATGAGCTGCGCCAGGTTGGCCCAGTTGCTGGTGCTGCCTGCCCCCGTACCGCCCTCCGGAACGGGCGTGAGGAGCATTCCGTCCTCGATGCCGTTGCCGATCTGGACGATGTCCGGGCGAGCGCCTGCCGCGACGAGCTCCGTGACGACCGAGCTCGAATAGCTCTGCACGTCGGCGACGAGCTGGCTGAAGGTGTCGCCCTGCCACGCGGGAGGGGTGATCTGAGCCGTACCTTTGGCCCAGGTATCGCTCATGTGAAGATTGAGGAGGAAGCCCATACCGGCCGCTTTGACGCGCGCGCCCATCGTGGCGGTGTGAGGCGTGTCGCAGTAGCCCGTCGTCGACCCGACCCAGTTGGTGTCGTAGCCATCCGCCGCCAGAGGATCGACGAAGGCCCGAAGGCGCACGTAGTTGAACCCGTGGTTCTTGAGGATCTGGAAGACGTCCTTCTCGGCGCCGTCGGTGTCGTAGAAATGCCTGCCCTCGTCTTCCTCTTCTTGCACGCGAGAGACGTCGGCTCCGAGGAAGAAGGTGGAGGCCGATGCCCCCGGAGGGGCCGGGCGATCCGCGGCGGCACCGCCGTCTCCGCTCGTGACCTCCGTTCCCACGGAATAAGCAGCGGTCCAACAGGCGGCCGCGGTCGCCGCGGCCGCCGCGGTCGCTGCCATCACCGGCAAGAACGCGCGCCGCATCGTGTTGTGCATCATGGGCGCCGCCTCTCTCGCCTTCAAGGCGTACCGCCTCGGCACGCCAGCGGGTCACCGCTGGGGCGCGCTCGTGCGGCTGAGACTGACGCTCGCCCCGAGGCTTGCGACGGGCCATGCGCGCCAGGGGACCGCATTGGGCTCCGTCGAGCCGTTCGCGCTCACCGGGAAGCTGACTCCGGACATGTCCAGGTCGAACCCGGCGGAAGCAAACAGCGACACCGACGCGGCAACGCGGACCTCGATACCCACGCGTGCCGTCGCGACCGCTGCTCCCAACCAGAAAGGCCCTCGCGCGGCGAACGCCGAACCCGTCGTCGCCTGCGGCTGTGCGTGGATGGCATCGGCCCCCAGTCCCGCCGTCGCACGAAGGGACAGGCGGGACGCCAGGCGTGCCTCGATGCCCCCTTGAAGGGTGCCCCCTACTCCCTCGAGTCGCACTGCGACATCGTTGGCCTCCAGATCGACGGGCGCTTCGTACTGCAGCTCTGCGACCAAGAGGGGCCGAACGAGCGCTTCCCTCGGCCCGCTCAGGGCGAAGAGAAGGCCGGGGTCGATGCCGACGGCGGGTCCCGGTCCGATCGCGCGGAGGCCCACGAACGCGCCGAGCTCCTCGGATGCGCCGACCCGGTGTTGAAGCGGTGGCGGCTGCTCCGGGTGCGCCATGGGCTGCGCCAAGATCTGACGAGCCGCCACGTCGCGTGTTACGCCAATCTCGGCCCCCTCCAGGATCGCTTCCACAGTGAAGCCGATGATCTGCGCGACCGCTTCCTGCTCGACCTCGATGTTCCCGCGCTCCGTCGGCACCCAGCGCACGAGAAAGCGATCGGTCGCAGCGGCGACGACGATGACGCTGGCGGCCTCGAGGTCCGAGAAATCCACCCACACGCGTGCCACCACGCCCGGGTCGGTCGTCCGATGGGCCAGCACTTCATGAAGGTCGATGTGGGGCGCGTACGCCCACTCTATCGCGACGGGAAGTCGCCCCAAGAGCTCACGCACGAGGGCCTCGACCGCTTCCGTCGCGCCGGGTTCGCCGGTGGCGACGACCTCCACCGTGCGCCCCTCGGCGCCTCTGGCCGGCCTGGGGCAAACCAGAGCGAAAGCGAGGACGATTAGAATTGACTTGAACCGCCGCGCCACGAATGTCGGCGTGCTCTCTGCACGCCGAGTGAATGACCGTCCGAGGGCAAGCTCCACCTCCCCCTTATGTCACCTAACCCCCACCAAGCGAAATGTCACTTAATTCCCCCCAAGCGAACGCGGGCGCGCTCGGCATATGTCGAGAACGGGTACCGAGCGAGCAGGGTACGCCACGTCTCGCGTTCTGCGTCGAGGCGACCGAGCCGCGACAGCGCCGTGGCACGGCCGAAGAGGGCCTCTTCGGCGAGGGCAGTATGCGCCGTCTGGGACAGGTATCCGTCGAATTGCACCAGAGCGCCAGCGGGATCGCCGAGCTGCTCCAGCAGCACTCGGCCGAACGACACTCGCGAGACGAGGGCTTCGGAAGACGTCGGGTATCGCTGTTGAAGCTCGCGGTAAAGCGCGCTGGCGCGCGAGCCATCGTTGGTGCGGCGGGCCGCGTTGGCGGAGCTGAAGAGGTCGCGCGCGCTCGGCGGGAGGTTGTCCGAGGGGCCGACGACGGCCCGTTTGGTCGAGGTGGGCCGGGGCGCGGGAGCCGGTATGGCGGCGGGAGTGTCGAGCACCGTGTCCACCGGCGGAGGGGGCGGGGCCAATTCGTCCCCGTGGCCAGAAGTCGCGGAGTCGAGGGTCGGCGGCGTCACCGGCGGCGACGGAGCCGCCGGCGCGCTCGGTCCGTACCACGGGCCGCGCGACGCCGAGTCCCAAGCGTAGGCGGCGAGGGACACCAGGATCACGGCTGCGGCGAGCATGGTCCACCCGGCCTTGCGCCGTTGCACGGCCACTCTCCGAGGCGCGGGCTCCTTGCCAATCGCCGCAGCCACCCGACGAGCGAGGTCGTCCGCCCCGGAATATGCCACGAACTCGTCCTTGAACGCCCGCGCTATGGCGAGCTCACGACGGCAGCTCGCGCACTGCTGCAAGTGGGAGGAGAGCCGCTCGTCCTTGCGAATCGCATCGATGCCGTGGCGTGCCCGAGCGACCACGTCTTCGGGACAGAATTGCGAGTCCTTCACGACTTGACCTCCAGTGCATCGCGCAGCGCGGGATCAGACTCAACTCGTAGGCGAAGCGCCGCTTTCGCGAGGCGTAAGCGACTGCGCACCGTGTTCGCAGGCGCGCCCGTCGCATCCGCAATCTCGTCGACCGTCAGCTCGAGAACGAAATGCATGACCAGCGCCTCGCTTTGGGCCTCCGGCAACTCCTCGAAAAGGGCGCGAAGCACCTCTCGACGTCGCACGTCGTGGGCAACCTGCCCGGGCGATAGGTCGTGGTGAGGAAGGTCGCGGTCGCTGACCGGTTCGGCGTAGGCGTCGCCGCGCGACTTCAATCTCCGGCGTGCCTTCAGCGCCGTCAGAATTCCGATGCGAGCCGCGAAGTGGTGGATCTTGCATTCGTGACGAAACCGGCCCAAGGCCCCGATCAGGCCGAGCGCGGACTCCTGAACCACGTCCTCGACTTCGGGGTGATGCGCCCCCAGCACGCCGAGGACCGAGCGCAGAATGGCCGGCGAGACTGAAACGATGAGGGTCTGGATCGCGCCAGCGTCGCCGTGGGCGGCGGCGAGGGTGACCGCCTCGAGCGGATCGACCACCTCCGGCGGTTCCTGAGATCCTACGATTGACAATGCGCGCCCCATCCTCTGCTAAAGTACCCGTTGGGCGCTTCAGTAGACCAGTCGAGCGCCAAGTATTTGCTGCAACGCGTCCAGTCGCTCGCCTGCTCCTGCAAGGTCCGCTTGCGGCCGAGCTAACCGCGGGGCGGCGCGATCGACGATTCGCCGGGGCCACCGCGTGACGAACGAGCTCGAACACCTGCTCTCCGCCGACACGCCGCTCGGCGACGCGTTGCGTCTCTTCGCGCACCTGAGGACGACGCCGAGCGAGGGCCAGGCCATCGAGGGCATCCTGGAGCGCGCCGCACATGGGGGGATCCCCGAGCCGCTCGTCGTCGCCGCGGCCTCGGCCCTGGTCGACCGCGGCGAGCGCGCCACGGCCCTCCAGGCGCTGGCCCGCGCCACGTCGAGCGAGGCGCTCATGCTGCGCGCCGAGCTGGCCGCGCATTCCGGCGATCTGGCCAATGCCCTGGCGCTGGCGGAGCGCGTCCTGCTCCGCGACCTCGACTGGCCTGGCGCGAGGGAGCGCCACACGCGATGGCGCGAAGGGCTGGGCGGGAGCGCCTTCGTTCCGCGCGCCGACCCCTCGACGACCATGATGACCAGCGCACCCGAGGCGCCCTTCCGCCTGCTCCGCGAGGTGGGCCGCGGCGGGGCAGGCGTCGTCTACGAGGCGGAGGATCGCGATCTCCAGCGCAAGGTCGCGCTAAAGATGTACCACCGCCCCGATCGCGACCGCGCCCAGCTCCTTCACGAGGCCCACGTGGCGGTGGCGCTGGCGGGTCCCGGCGTCGTCCGCGTCTTCGACGCCAACCCGGAGCAAGGCTGGCTGGTGATGCAGTGGGCCCACCTCGG
>Ga0302324_100003194_pt1 | contig 37096 bp, 36 predicted proteins | sample Palsa_T0_1_FD_201949 | JGI IMG/M metagenome (GOLD analysis project Ga0302324, IMG submission 201949) | Peat permafrost microbial communities from Stordalen Mire near Abisko, Sweden - Palsa_T0_1 | ecosystem: Environmental > Terrestrial > Soil > Palsa > Peat permafrost | place: Sweden: Abisko... | reverse complement strand
ACGCGCCACTGTTGAAGGTACTGCCAAAGATCGGCGTCCTCTTCGTAGAGCGACCAGACTTCGCCGTGACCGCGCCGGCAGAAGCGCCGTAAATAGACGCGCCCTTCGCGCCGCACGAGATGCCCGTCGGGTAAATCCGTCGGCCACTCGGGATCGAAGCCGGCATTCTCAGAGAAGCAGCGCGGGCAGACGGCGCGCACGCTCTTGAGAATTGTGTAGTCGTTCGTTACAAGGCCGGACGGGACGGGAGTTTTTAGTGGCATGTATGCTTCAGAATTGTTGTGGGCGCGACGATGAATTGTGCGGCCCAACAACGGTGCCGCGATTTGAACATGCGCTCTTCAGAATCGATGTGACCTGGGCTACCGAGCACGCCGTGACGGGAAAGGCGAGAATTGTGAGTGCGGTGATTGTAAGCGCGACGACGAATTGTCCGCCTGGGCGACGGCGCTGTAATGCGCGGACGAGGCTGATAACGAGCGCGAGCACAAGGATGGCCGAGACGGCGATGCTGGGATAAATGTAGGAGCAAGGGGTGTTTTCGCCGAGGCCGACGATCATCAGCTGCACGAAAACATAGCCAAACGGAATCAGGATTCCAACGACGATGCCGCCGAATATGGCGCCGCCGCTGAATTTGAACGGAGCAGAGACGGCGTTCGATGCGCCGCAGTTCGCGCAGAAGCCCGCAGCGTCGTCATTCTCGGTACCGCACTTCGGGCAAGCCGTCATGCGGCCACCGTGCGGTGAACCGGCGGCAGTAGTCGTAGCGCGAGAAACGTGAAGAAGAGGAAACCGGCGAAGCACGCCCATTGCGCGACGGTAAGGACTCCCGCGACCGCACCCGGTTCGCGATAGAACTCGATTATAAATCGCGACAGACACATCAGCATGCCTTGAATGTAAAATAGCGCGTTTTCCGGCAGATTTGCGTGTTTCTCAAGTCGCAACAGAATGGCAAGCGTGAGCGCGGCACATGCGGAGGAATAGAGCTGCGTCGGATGACGCCAAGCGCCGTGATCTTCAACTGCCCACGGCACCGACGCAATCTTGCCGTAACAACATCCGCCGATAAAGCACCCGAGCCGCCCGACCGCTTCACCACCGGCGATTGCAACCGCAAAAAGATCGCCGATCGGACGCTTCAAGCCGATGCTCCGCTTTGCAAGCACGACTGCAAGGAAGCCGCCCGCAACGCCGCCGAGGATCGTCTTGCCGCCGGTCTCACCGACGATGAGTTGGCCGATCACTGCTCCGCCAAGGCCGCCCGCGATCGCCGCGATTACGATCAACCGCACGCCTTCGGTCGCAAGCCCCCGCCGCCGCGCCATCCATGCAAAAAGGAGAATCCCGATTGCATACGCGGACGTGTACGCAACGGCGGCACCTAGCACGCGAAGTGGTTCGGCAATCGCCTCCATGCGGTTGGCCTTTTACGTACGATCGAAGAAGGTCCCGCTCGCATTGATACGGCGAACAGGCGCCGCCCCGCGTTCAAACATTCTTCATAGCTTCTTGCTACGGTGGCGGCCATGAAGCACACGATCGGGGCGGTCGTATTGGCGACTCTCGTCGCGCTCGGCGGGTGCGGCGGCGGGGGCTATAGCGGCCCGGCGGTCGCGATTGCACCGGCTCCGCCCGTTATGAGCGGCCTGTCCACGGCCAGTATCAACGGCGGCCCTGCGTTCGTTAATAGCGTGATGCATACCACATATGTTTTTGACGCGGATCTGAATACGCCGGACATGTCGAACTGCGTGAGCGCCGCGTGCGCGAGCTTCTGGCCTGCGGTCGCCATCGTGGCCGGTTCGCCGCTGGCCGGCAATTGGACGATGTTCACGCGGCCCGACGGTACGATGCAGCTCGCATATAAAGGGCGGGCCCTGTATGCCTATTACGGCGACACGAGTCCGGGCATTGCGGCTGGTGACGGAATCAACGCGTTCGGGGGCGTCTGGCACGTCGCCCGGCCCTAGCCCGCAGAAGCAAGAAAGCGCTCTGCCGATAAGCTAAGCCGGACGTTCAAACATTTTTCATACCTTACTGCTACCTTCGGTCGGTGGCATGGGAGAAGGCGGGGACGATGCCCCGCTTCCCGCCTTCTCCCATTCCGCTTACTGCCGTCGCGCTACAGAGCCCGGCCGGCGTGCGCATGCGTAGCCCAGGGAAATAGACGGCGTCCTTACTATCTTGAACGTTGATGGCAACGTCGTCCGTTATGGTCGGTCGTCCGTTCTTGCGCGCCGCGTGGCTGCCGGGCTTACTCGCCGTAACCGTGATCGCAATCGCTGCGCGATTCGTCACGTCGTTTGTCGGCCTCGTGCCCGATGTCGTTGTTGCGCTGCTCGTGGGCATCGTTTTCAACAACGTCTTTCGTCTGCCGGACGCGCTGCGGCCCGGCATCGCGTTTGTTTTGCGCTACGTCCTGCGCGCGGCAATTATCGCGTTTGGTGCGGGCTTGAGTCTGCACGCCGTGGCTGCAACCGGTACGCGAACCCTGGTGCTGGTTGTCGTCATCGTCGCTACATCATTTGCGCTCGGCCTAGTGCTTGCGCGCGCATGCAAGCTTTCGGGCGCGATCGGCTTATTGATCGGTGCGGGCACCGCGATTTGCGGCGGCTCGGCGATTCTCGCGATCGGTCCGATGATCAAGGCGAAGCACGAAGAAGTCGCTTATGCGCTGACGACGATCTTCACGTTCAACATCATTGCACTGTTCGTATATCCGCCGCTCGGTCACGCGCTCGCGCTGACGGCGACGGCGTTCGGCAGTTGGGCAGGGACGGCGATCAACGATACGTCGGTTGTTGTGGCGACCGGCTATTTATACTCACACGACGCCGGTAACGTTGCGACGATCGTCAAGCTGACGCGGACCGTCTTACTTGTGCCGCTGGCGATCGGCATCGGCATGTTTGCCGCGCGCGGCACGTCGCTTGCGCGCGTCGGTTCGACGATTCCATGGTTTGTCGTTGGCTTCGTTGCGATGGCCGCGCTCAATAGCTTCGGCGTGTTTTCAGCCGACATTGCGCACGACATCACCACTGCCGGCGCGTTCCTGATCGTCATGGTGCTCGCGGCGGTCGGGCTCAACGTCGACCTTGCCACGCTGCGGAAAATGGGCCCCAAGCCGCTGATGGTCGGGCTTGCGCTTGCCACCATCATGTCCGCCTGTAGTCTTGCGCTCGTGTACGGCCTGCACATCACCTGACGTTCGCCTCCAAAGCGCGTCCGGGCGGGTCTTGATATGCAGGTCCGCGCGGCAGGCCGAAGCGTACGCCGGGCCCAAAATTCGTGTGTTCGATGGTTTACGTCAGGGAGAAAGCGTGCTCGAGTCGTTAGTCAAGGTAGCGCTGCCCGAAATGGGCGAGTCGGTTACCGAAGGGTCGATCGTCGAGTGGCGCAAGAAGCCCGGACAATGGGTTGAGGAAGGCGAGACGCTCGTCGATGTCACGACCGACAAGGTCGACGTCGAGGTCCCTTCCCCAGCCGCCGGCGTCGTCACCGCCGTTCACGGCAAGGAAGGCGACACGGTTGCCGTCGGCGCTCTGCTCGTTGAGATCGACACCACGGCCAAAAAGCCCGCCGATGGTGCGAGCGCTGCTCCGGCTACTCCCCCACCGGCAACGGCCGCACGGGCGTCTGCTGCGCCGGCCGCGCCGAAAAATGGCGCAAACGGCGGAACGGCGTCGTACAAGGCGCAGCTGGCGGCCGAGCGCCACGGGCTCGATCTGACGCGCGTTACGGGTTCGGGACCGAACGGTCTCATTTTGCGCGAAGATGTCGACCGTGCCGTCTCATCCGGCCTCGCCGCCGGCGCGTCGGCGGTGTCTGCCGCCGTTACCTTTCCGCTGCCGCCCAACGCCAAAGTCACCGAACTCAAAGGCGCGGTCGGTACGCTTGCAACGTATATGGACCAGTCGCTGTCGATTCCGACCGCGACGTCGTTTCGTACGTTTGCGGTCGGTACGCTCGAAGCGCGCCGGACCGAACTCAACGCGGCGATCAAAGCGGCCGGGCGCAGCGAAAAGCTTTCTTTCACGCACATCATCGCGTACGCGATCGTACAGGCCGCAAAAGAACAGCCGGCGATCACGGCTGCGTTCCGGCGCGAAAACGGAAAACCGCAGCGTATCGAAGCGGGCATTCATCTCGGACTCGCCGTCGACGCAAAGCGCAAAGACGGATCACGTTTTCTTGTGGTGCCGGTTCTTAAAAACGCCGGCACGCTGGACTTCGCGCAGTTCCGTACGAACTACGAAGAACTCGTCGCAAAAACGCGCGATAATAAACTCACGGTCGAAGATCAAACGGGCGCGACGTTCACACTGACCAATCCGGGCGGCATCGGAACGGTCGCATCGGTTCCGCGCTTGATGGTCGGTCAGGGTGCAATTATTGCAACGGGCGCGATTACGACGCCGCCCGGCTTCGCGCAAGCCCCCGATACCACGCTGCGAACGCTCGGCATCGAAAAAGTGATGACGATGACGTCGACGTACGATCACCGCGTCATTCAAGGTGCGCAGTCGGGCGAGTTTCTCAAACGCGTCGACGAGTTGTTGCGCGGCGCCGACGGCTTCTATGAAACGCTGTTTGCGGCGTTCGGAGCGACGGCCGGCGTGCGAAGCTCGAACGGTGCGGCGGCCGCGAGTGTGCCTTCGTTTGCCGGCGGCGCGCCCTCCGACGACATGATGCGCGCGGTCGCTGACGGTCGCGGGCTTGTCTCGTCGTACCGGCGCTTCGGTCACTTGGCGGCAACGCTCGACCCGCTCGGCGCAAAGCCGGTCGGCGATCCGTCACTCGATCCGGAAACCTATAAGCTCACGCCCGCGATGATGAGTGCTGTGCCTGCGTCCGTGTTACGCGTCAAAGTGCCGGGCAACACGCTGGCCGACGTGTATCCGCGCCTACGCGAGACCTATTCGGGGACGATTGCCTACGAGATCGAGCACATCTCCAATCGCGACCAGCGCGAATGGCTGCGCGAGTGCATCGAGAGCGGCTTGCACCGGCGCGAAATGACGCCGAATCGCAAGGTTCAGGTCCTGGGCCGCTTGATCAAAGTCGAAACGATGGAGCGATATTTCCGCAAACAGTTCATGTCGCAGAAGACGTTCTCGATCGAGGGACTCGACGTCATGGTCCCGATGATCGAAGAACTGATCACGATGCTGGCCGAAGACGGCACGCAGACGGCCGTGCTCGGTATGGCACACCGTGGCCGCCTTTCGACGATCGCGCATGTAGTCAACCGGCCGTACGAGGAATTGCTCGCTGAATTCGAGGCGGGTGCGATGAAGACCGTTGTGCCGGGTGAAGAAGACGGCGACGAGACGGGCGACGTGAAATATCATCACGGCGCCGACGGCATTTACGCAACGACGGCCGGCACGACGATCAATGTCAAGCTTGCGAATAATCCGTCGCACCTCGAAGCCGTCGACGGCGTGGTCGAAGGTATGACGCGCGCATTGCAAACCGATCACGCGCAAAATCCGGCGGCGCTCGACTTTACAACAGCTGCGCCGATCTTGATTCACGGCGATGCCGCATTTGCCGCGCAAGGCGTCGTTGCGGAAGTGCTCAATCTGCAAGCGCTGCTCGGTTACGCGACGGGCGGCACGGTACACATTATCTCCAACAACCAGGTCGGCTTCACGACGGACCCGCAAGAGGGCCGCTCGACGCGTTATGCCTCGGATCTCGCCAAAGGCTACGATGTCCCGATCGTGCACGTGAATGCCGACGATGTCGAGGCGTGCATGTCCGCCGTGCATTTGGCGATTGACTTCCGCCGCAAGTTCGGCCGCGACACGGTCATCGATCTCATCGGCTATCGCCGCTTCGGCCACAACGAACAAGACGAACCGATGTACACGCAACCACAGATGTACGAAGCGATCAAATCGCATCCGACGGTCCGCGAGCTGTTTGCCTCACAGCTCGTTGCGCAGGGCGTGCTGTCGGCCGATCAGGTTAAAGAGATGACCGATGCTGCCGGTGCGCGGCTGGCCGAAGCGCACAAGATCGTCAAAGGCGGCAACCAGAAGAAGCTGATCGCGCCGAGCAAAGCGGCCGGCGATGAGCGCGAACTTGTTGCCGAGACCGGTGTCAGGCGCGACTTGCTCGTACGGTTTGCCGATGCCGCAGTTGCCGTTCCCGACGGTTTTCATCTCAACAAAAAGCTGCAGTCGCAATTCGTCAAACGCAAAGCTGCGTTTACGGCGGACGGCGAAGTTGATTGGGGACTTGCCGAGGCCCTCGCGTTTGCGTCGCTTCTGTCCGAAGGAACGCCGATTCGCCTGACGGGTCAAGATGTCGAACGTGGGACGTTCAGCCATCGTCACGCCGTATTGCACGATGCCCTCACGAACGACAAGTACGTTCCGCTGCAGCACATCGAAGGCGCCAAAGCATCATTTGAGATTCATAACTCGCCGCTCTCGGAATACGCGTGTCTCGGCTTCGAGTACGGCTACGGTGCCGTGCTGCCGGACGCGATGGTTTTGTGGGAAGCGCAGTTCGGCGATTTCAACAACGGCGCGCAGATCATCATCGATCAATTCATTTCTGCGGGCGCGGCGAAGTGGGGTCAGACGACGCGCTTAACGCTCCTCCTACCGCACGGCTATGAAGGTGCGGGTCCCGAGCATTCGAGCGCGCGGCTCGAGCGCTTTTTGCAGTTGTCCGCCGAGGGCAACATCCGCATTGCGAATTGCTCGACGGCGGCGCAATACTTCCACTTGCTGCGCGCTCAAGCGAAAGCCGGCCAAGCGTTTCCGCTCGTTGTGATGACACCGAAATCGCTCCTGCGCAATCGCAGCGCATACGGCACGCTTGACGAACTGACGACGGGCGGTTTCCGCGAGGTCATCGACGACCCGAAATTCGCGTTGCAGCGCGACAAAGTCGAACGCCTGATCTTATGCAGCGGAAAGATCTATCACGATCTGCTTGCGAACCCGGCGTTCGCGCAGATTGCAAAAACGGCAATCGCCCGGGTCGAACTCTTGTCGCCGCTGCCGAAGGACGACATCCTCAAGCTGATCACATCGTATCCCAAGCTCAAACGTGTGGTTTGGGTGCAGGAAGAGCCGAAGAATATGGGCGCGCGCGCACACGTCCGCCGGCGTTTGATGGACGATCTTCCCAAGCACATCACCGACATCGAATACGTGGGACGGCCCTATCGCGCGAGCCCCTCGGAGGGTTATCCGGGGGCGCACGCCGTCGAACAAGAACGGATCATCACGACAGCGCTATCGGAAGACTAGCGCCGCCCGCGTTTACAGGTGAGCGCCGAGACCGACAAACAGCGCGCTGTGAACGATGTCCGAAGGGGCGTTGTTGCGGATGTCGGCGCGATTTCCGCCGACGTTTGCATCGAGGAAAATCGGGCTATTGGGGAACGCCAAGTTGACGCCGAGTCGATAGGTGAACATTTTGTATTCCAAGCTGAACGATTTCCCCGACAGCGCGCCGAGCAACGGCGACGTTTGCCCGCCGTCGTTGCCTTGGACGTCGGCGTACTGCCAGAAGCTGCCGTAAAACGACAGCGGCTTGTCGAAGTCGGGCAGTTTGTCCATGCCTAAGCCAAAGCCGCGCATGCTCGGATAGCCGAGATAGTTCTCGCCGCGGAACAGGTAGCCCGCGCCCAAGTAATAGCGCTGGTCTTTGGAAATCTTCGAGCTGATGCCGATGTGCGTATCGGTATCTTGCGGCCGGAAGCCCGGCACGAAAAGCGATACCGGCGTCCCGAGTGCGGCGTTATATTGCTTGAAACCGATCGGCGTGACGCAGCCGGGATCGCCCGCCGGGCAGTTGGCAACGATGCCGGCCGCCAGACTTGCATTCGCGTTGTGTGCGTAGCTCCACGAGTTGTAGTCGATCGTCGCCATCCAGGTGTGGCCGATGATCGGAAATTCCATGCCGGCTCGCAGGTTGAGCGCGGTCGTGCTGTTGCCTGGGCTGAGTTCGTTGTACGTCTTCCCGGAGATGGCCCCGTCAACGGTCAAAAAACGCTCGAGCACCATCGGCGTCTTCGCCGGTGCGGGCGCGGGCGCACTCTGCGCTGAGGCAACACCCGACAAACCGAGAAAAATGATGGACAACGCGAAAACGACTCGCTTCAAAGCACGATCTCCTTACGACGCTGCAGAAGCAGCCCACCACCTCCTTCTTCGAGCACCGGACCTGGGGCCTTTCTGGCAGCCGCCGCTCGAGCGCCGATTTCATGGGGCGATCCCCTCATTCATCGGTTCGCGTTCGACTTTGCGTAGCACGTCGGCCATCATGTTGACGCTGTCGACCATCAAGTCCGTTTCGGAAACGAGTACGGCAACGTCGGATCCGGCATCGCGGTCGAGTTCTTTTTTCAACGCAATTTGCATATCGCGCAAGCGAGGCAGGGGCTTCGGTTCCGCGCGCTCGCGTAGTGCTGATGATAGCGTGTGAAGTCCTTGATCGAGTGCGCCGGCGAGGGTTTCGAGCGTATGGTGCGATACGACGGCGGCGCGCGGCAGACGTGATTGCGCGGTCAGGGTCGCAAGGCCGAAACGGCGTGCAGCGGCGAGAATCCCCAGCGCGGCGCGAACCGTAAGCGCGCGGGGCCGGACCGGCTCGCTAAGCAAACGATCGACGGACGCTTCGGCATTCGTTCGCGCGCGCCGAACCGCGATTTGAGCGGCGCGAATCGCGCGGTCGTTGCGCCCGCGCGGATCGGCATAGGCGCCGAGAACCAGACGCGAATACGCGCCCGCAGCATCGAGCACCGTTGCGAGTTCGAGCGGTACGCGGGTCCGTGCCCATGTCGGCCAGACGACGTAGGCGGCAAGCGCGAGCACACCGCCGATCAACGTCGCGACGACGCGATCGAGCACGGCCGTCTGTTCGGGCAGCCCGCCGAAGGCGAGCAAGAAGACGACGTAGGCGGTAATCGTTATCGTGTACACGGCGTAGTTGACGCTGAAGATCGTATAGCCGATGCCGGCAGCGATAATCGCGAGTACCAGATACGTTTCCGCACCCGGGTGGAGGACGAGCGCGACCAGTGAGGCAACGCCGGCGCCGGCCACGGTTCCCGCAACGCGCGCGAACCCGCGCGTGAACGTCGTCGTAAAATCGGGCCGAAGCACGATTGCCGCGGTCAGCGCAATCCAGTAGCCGCGCTGAACGGGCAAGAGGTGCGCAGCGGTTTGGGCGATGGCAAGCGTTGCCGCGAGTCGCAGCGCGTGTTGGCCGTACACCGATCCCAGCGAACAGTTCGCGCGCAGCGTGTCGAGCGCGTCGGCGATGACAGTCGGTCCGAACAGTTGCGCCGTATGCGATTGCGCGGGCGGCGCGGCATTGGCCGCGCCCGCGTCCGCGGGGGTGGTTGCGGCGCGCCATGCTGCGCGCAGTTGACCGGCGAGCGCGCGGGCGTCTTCAACGGCTTGCGCGGCGATGATGCTCGCGCTTCCTTGCTTTTCCAAGGCAGCGACGTGCGCGTCTAAGCTCTTCCAGGTTGCCGCGGGCACGGCGGGAGCCCGCGCGTTCTCGAGCGCGTCGGCGATTGCACCGAGTACGTCGTGCGCGCACGCGCCGATATCACGAACGGTGTGCTCGGCGGCATCGCCCGTTGCTTGCGCATCGAGCAGATACCGGTCGGTAACGAGCGCACCGAGCGTGGCGCGGATCCGTTCGGCCTCGGCAAGCAGCGCCTCGAACACGGCCGTCTCGCCGCGTTTCGCAAATGGTTGCGGGTCGGCCAGCGTATCGCCGACATCGGATAGCGGCTGTGCGTCGGGCGATTGCAGCTGCGTGAGCGGATTGTTCTCTGCATATGCGGCAAGCGCGCGATACGCTTTTGCAAGCACCGCCCGCTCTGCCGAAAAACGTTGCAGCGGCCAAATCGATACCAATAACAACGTTTGCAGTGCACCGCCCCCAAAAACGAGCAATGCCTGTTGCGCAGCTTCGGCCGGCGTGAAACCGAATTGGCCGAAAATCAGCAGCGCGATGACCGCGTTGAGCCCGACGGCGTTTGCCGACGGGCCAAGCGACGCCAGCACGCCGAATGCTAAACCCCACACGACGGCGATTGCGACACTGAGGACGGGGTACCCGCCGCTAATGCTGCCGACGAACGCCGAAATGCCGGTTGCCGCCGACGTGAACAGCATTGCCGCCGCGCGCGTGCGATACACACCTTGACGTGACGCAAAGCCGACCACCAGCGCGCCGATCGCCGCTGAAACACCCGACAGCGGGTGCCCCGCCGCGTACGACACAACGAGCGGAATCGCGACGCCGATCGTGCAGCGAACGCCGAACCACGGCTCGATGCCCATGCGGTCGATCTGCGATGTCTCGCGCACGATGCGTCCGATGACGCCGCCCGCCGGGGCCATTAAGCGGGAAACGGTTGCGTGAGATCGTCGGCGGCGCCGCGGTAGAAACAGCGCCCGCACAACTGCACGTAACGGACTTTGCCTTCGATTGCGATCTGAGCGCCGGTCGTCACCCGCATGCCGCGTTCGTCGACGCGCGGGTTCGTCGTGGCTTTTTTGCCGCACGAACAGATCGTCTTGATTTCTTCGATATTATCCGCCAGCGTCAGCAAGTAGGTGGAACCGGGAAACGGCTCGCCCAAAAAATCGCTGCGAATGCCGTAGCAGATGACCGGCACGTTGAGGACGTGTGCGACTCGGTGCAGCTGGCGCACGTGATCGGGACTGAGAAAGTGCGCTTCATCCACCAGCACGCACGAAAGGTCGCCCTCGCTTGCGATCGCCTCGAAAAAGTCCAGGTTTTCGTCGAAGGTCAACGATTTACGCTGCGGCCCCAGGCGCGAGGTAACGAAACCCACGCCGTAGCGATCGTCGATCGCGGCGGTAAAGAGGCGCACTTCGCGGCCGTGTTCTTCGTAGTTGTGAGCGACCTGCAAGAGCGACGTCGACTTGCCGGCATTCATGGCCGAATAGCGGAAAAAGAGTTTTGCCATTGTGTTCGCCGTTTTCTTCGCGCGCCGGATGCCCTTTGCTTCTCCCCGGCGAAATCGACGTCGATGAAGGCGGAAACGGCGACGCCCTGGGACCGGCGCAGTGAGCCTCGCCGTCCGTACGTCGTCGCGGTCGGATCGCGGCGGTTGCGGACGACGGCCGTCTTTGATACGTATTGGCGCTTCGCGGCCGAGCGCCAAGCGATGTTCTTTCGGCGCTTGCGCGGCGCCGATCCCGTGACGCACGACCCCGTACTGCAGAATTATCGGTTTACCAACGTCTACCGCGCGTCCGATCGGGTCAGCCAATATCTCATTCGCGACATTATTCCGGCGAGTACTTCCGATACGGTCGACCGTTTTTTCCGTATCCTGTTGTTCAAATTCTTTAACCGGATAACGACCTGGGAGCGGTTGCGTGAACGCGTGGGCGAGCCGCATCCGGAGAATTACGATGCGGTGCGCTATGGGGCGGTTCTTGATGAGATGATGTCCGCCGGCGAGCGCGTGTACGCGAGTGCCTATATTATGCCGGCGCCGCCGTTCGGCTACGTGCGCAAGCACGCCAACCATTTGCAGTTACTCAAGACGATGCTTGCCGACGGACTCCCGGAGCGCGTCGCTGCCGCGCCGTCGCTGCAGTCGGTCTATGAAGCGTTGCTCGCTTACCCGTCAGTCGGACCATTTCTCGCGTTTCAGTTTGCGATCGACCTCAACTATTCGACGCTTACAAACTTCGAGGAATCCGAATTCGTGGTTGCCGGACCGGGCGCGCGCGACGGAATCGGCAAATGCTTTGAAGATCCGGCGGGCGCAAGCGAGGCTGACATCATCACGGCGATGGCCGAGAGCGCGCCGGACGAATTCGCACGTTTGGGTCTCGAATTCATCCCGCTCTGGGGACGTATGCCCCAGCTCATCGACTACCAGAACGTCTTCTGTGAAGTCGGAAAATACGCGCGACATGCGCATCCCGGCGTTCGGGGGACGAGCGACCGCACGCGGATCAAACAGGTGTATCGGCGCAACGGGGCGCCGCTCGTACCCGCATATCCGGCGAAGTGGCTCCTTCGCGCACCCGTCGCCGGCGTCCCCAATCCGTTTGCTGCTGCATGAAAGGAACGAGATGCGCGTTCACCGGCTCGACCACGTCAACATCCGGACGAGGCACCTCGAGGCGACCAAGGATTTCTACGTTGAGGCGATTGGCTTACGTTTGGGCGGCCGTCCCCCGTTTACGTTCGCCGGCTACTGGCTCTACGACGACAATATTGCGGTGATCCATCTCGCCGAAGAGGACGCAAGCGTCGCGACCGGTACCGGTCCGATCGATCACGTGTCGTTTCGTGTCAGCGGCCTTGCTGCCGCGCGCGAACGCCTGGCGGAACTCGGCATTCCTTTTACGGAACGCGTCGTCCCGCGCAACGGTGACGTGCAATTGTTTCTCACCGACCCAAACGGCGTCTCGATCGAACTGACTTTCGACGCCGATGATTCTACCGCGGAGGCATGATCCAGCTGGTATGGGGGACGTGCCACACGTCGGGCAGCATCCGCGCGTTCCACTGGTTGTACGGCAGCGGTACGCCGGCCAGGACCGGATAGAAAAAGGCGAACGTGACGACGACGGCCGCGACGTACGCGGCGAGTGATAGCCGCGCGCCAAGTGTGGTGAGCGGACCGCAGAAACGTTGCAGCAAGATGACATCGCAGAGCACGATGATCGCTAAGTTCGGGAAGAAGTGATACTCGAAGAGCATCCGGGGTGAATGTACCCACGGCAGCCACTGCAAGAAATAGGCGATGACGAGCAGCGCGAAGCCACGGTTGCGCTCGCGCCACGCAAGCCAGCCGACGAATGGAACGGAGACGAGGCCGAGCAGGAAGACCACCGGATTCGGCAACGCCATGATCATCGCGACACAGCAGCCCGTCGGGATCGCGGCGGCGGCGGCGGTACGGAAATCTTGCCAGTAAAAGTCCACCGGAATCTGCATGATCGGCCACTGCCACCAGACCGACATGTAGGGGTGCGTTCCGCCGACCGAGCTGTGATAGGCATACATGATGTGCTGCAGCGTCACGACGTCGTTGAGCGAGTGGCCGTGACCGAGTAGAAACAACGGGAGATACGTAATGGCGTAGATCGTCGCAGCGACGAAGAACATGAGGCCGAAGACAATGTCGAGTGGAAATCCGTTGGGATTCCCGAGCGGTGGCCGACCGTGCAAGAAGCGCGTCGCCCACACGAGCGTGACAACCGCGATCACGATAGCAAAATCGAAGGCGCCGTTCCATTTGCTCGACGCGAGCAAGCCGAGCGAAACGACGAGCGCGGTCAACCAGAGCGTCGCCGTCCGATCGATTCCCGGGTAGGTCTTTATCAGAACGCTGCTGCCGTCGGCGTACGACAGGCGCGCGCCGCGCTGCGGCAGCCAACGTGGCAGCACGATGCGCGCGAACAAATAGACGCCGAGCAATGCGTAGAGAAACGCGATGATGTACGATGCCGGTTCGGCGCCCCCGCTATTGTAGATATCACGCGCAAATTGTTCTTTCGGCGAATGGCTCGCCGGCTGGATGTTCGCGACGAAACTGAACGCGACGGCAAAAACGACACCGCCGGCCAGCGTGAGCCAAAACGCACGGCCAAAGCGATTGGCAACGAGCCGTTCGACGCGTGACTGAACGCTGTCCCAGTAGCGGTAAAACGCATACAGGCTGGTCAAAATCAGCGTCGAGATCGTGATCTCGCCGGTCGCAATGCGCGATTCGGTAAAATGGAAGCCGTCGAAGACGAGCAGCAATCCGGCCGTCGCCGCGAACGCCGTCGACGCGGTGAGGCGCTTAGCAAACGCGTAAATAACCGCGACTTCCAGGGCACCGACCACGACGTTGAGACAGCGCCAGCCGAATGCGTTGTCGCCGAAGAGGATGATGGACAGCGCGATGATCTCTTTGGTGAACATCGGATGCGTCCACTCCCACGGCGGGATGTGCTTGAGATACTCCTCACCGGCGAGTGCGAAATAGACTTCGTCGAAGATCTTCATTGCCGGCGTCGCGAGGTGTACGACGGCGACGAGGAACGCGAGGATGACGAGGCTCGCGATCAACAGGCCGTCCAAGCGGGTGAGGCGCGCGCCGCTCTGCGGCGGGTCGGATGGCGGGGCGGCTCGGGTCGACTTCACGGTGCGGCCGTTTCCCCGCCGGGGCGACCGGCACCCGGGACAGTCGCCGGTACCCGCGTATACTGGGCGACATGAATCGACCAGCCGCTCCCGTTGCCCGTCCCATTCCCGCGCCCGGCACGATGGGTGTCGATTTCGAGAACCGCGTCAATTTCGATCGGCTGCGCGCATATCGGCTCGCGCGGGCGCGCGCGGCGCTCGATGCCTCGGACTTGGGCGCCCTGCTGCTGTTCGACGTGAACAACGTTCGCTACGTGACGTCGACGGCAATCGGCGAATGGTCGCGCGATAAGATGACGCGCTTTGCGCTCCTGACGCGCGGCGGCGAACCGCATGTATGGGATTTTGGCTCGGCCGCCAAACACCACCGGCTGTTCTGCGACTGGCTCGATGTTGCAAATATTCACGCCGGACTGCTCGGTCTGCGCGGCGCAATTTCTCCCGCTGTCGGCTTGTTTAAGAATACGGCCGGCGAAATTTACGAACTGCTCAAAGCTGCGGGCGTCGAAAAGATGCCGCTCGGGATGGACATCGCGGAGCTGCCGCTGCTCTTCGAGTTGCAGAAATTTGGCGTGAACGTGCGCGACGGGCAGCAGACGATGCACGACGCCCGCGAGATCAAGTCCGAAGATGAAATTCTTTTGCTCAGCACGTCGGCTGCGCTCGTTGACGGTGCCTATCAGGATATCATTGAAGCGCTCAAACCCGGCGTGCGCGAAAATCAAATCGTCGCGCTTGCGACCAAGAAACTCTACGAGCTTGGCTCCGACGACGTCGAATCGATCAATGCCGTATCGGGCGAACGCTGCAATCCGCACCCGCATAATTTCTCGGACCGCTTGATTCGTCCGGGCGATCAGGCATTCTTCGATATCATGTCCGCATTTAACGGATACCGTACGTGCTACTACCGCACGTTCAGCGTGGGTTTTGCGACGACGCCGCAGCGCGACGCGTACAAACGTGCGCGCGAGTGGATCGATGCGTCGATCGCCTTGATCCGGCCGGGAGTGACGACCGATGTCGTCGCGCGCGCGTGGCCGAAGGCCGAAGACTTTGGATTTCCAAGCGAAATGGAGGCTTTCGGTTTGCAGTTCGGTCACGGCTTAGGTTTGGCACTGCACGAGCGGCCGGTCATTAGCCGGCTCAACTCAATCGATCACCCAATGGAGATCAAAGAAGGCATGGTGTTCGCGCTCGAGACGTATTGCCCGGCGTCCGATGGGTATTCCGCGGCCAGGATCGAGGAAGAGATCGTTGTGACCGCGAGCGGCCCGAGTGTGATCACACGCTTTCCGGCGCAAGAACTGTTCGTGGCAAACGCATACGATTTCGGGTCGCAACCGCGATGAGCGATCTCAAGATAGGCATGGTCGGCCTCGGCGAGATGGGCGGCAACATGATGAAGCGGCTGCTGCTCGCCGGCCACAAACCGTTCGGATACAACCGCACCAAAGCAAAGGTCCAGTACTTGATCGACGCGGGCATGCAGTGGTGCGACTCACCCCGCGCCGTGATGGAGGCGTGCGACGTGGTGATCAGTATGGTCACCGATGACAAGGCGCTCGAAGCGGTCGCCGGCGGCGCCGATGGTTTACTCGCCGGAATGAAGCCGGGTAAGGTGCTCGTGGATACGAGCACGGTGGGTTCTGCGACGATCCGCGCGCTTGACGTGCGCGTGAAAGCGACCGGCAGTGTGCTGATCGATGCAGCAGTGCTCGGCAGTCAACTGACGGTCGAGCAAGGGAAGCTGCTCATCATCACCGGCGGTGACGAAGCAACGATCGAGCGCATTCGGCCGCTGCTGCTCGACATCGGCCCCAAGGTGCGCCGCGTCGGCGAGATGGGTCACGCGAAGGTGATGAAAGTCGCGCTCAACCTCAATCTGCCGGTGCAGATTCTGGCGATGAGCGAAGGCGTGCTGCTGGCGGAAAAGAGCGGCATCGCTCGCGAGATCGCCGTGGAAATGATGCTGGGCGGCGTCGTGTGCTCGCCGATGCTGGCCTACCGCGGGCCGTTCGTTCTCGATATGCCCGAGAAGGCGTGGTTCGACGTCGGAATGATGCAGAAAGATCTCAATCTGGCGATCAAACTCGGTCAGGAAGTGGGCGTCCCGCTACCGACGACATCGGTAACCAACGAAATGTTGACCGCGACCCGCGCGATGGGTTTGGGATCGTACGACTTTGCGGTGTTATTTCACACGCTGGCGCGGCTTGCCGGCGTCGACTCGTCGCCGGATAAGGCCTCGTCTAGCACTTCGTGATCGTACTACAGCTCGTCGTCAACGGCATTCTGCTCGGCGGTGTGCTGGCGCTGTCGGCGCTCGGTTTCAACATCATCTTCGGCGTGATGCGCGTCGTCAATTTGGCGCACGGTGATTTCCTCGTACTCGCAGCGACCTTCTGCGTGTTCCTTTTTACGAGCTTCGGCATCAACCCGCTGGTCGTTTTACCGCTTACGATTGCGTTCGGATTCGGAGCCGGTGCGCTCGTACACTACGGCTTGCTGCGCAATCTTCCAAGCGATGTCGCATCGTCGGAGGCGTCGTCTTTGACGTTGACGTTCGGCTTGTCGTATTTTCTGTCCGGCGGCGGCCTTGCGCTTTTCGGCGGCCGCTTTAGCTCGGTGCCGTTTCTGACGGGTGCCTACCAGGTTGCGGGAGTTTCCATTCCGCAAGCGCGGTTGTTGGCGTTTGTCGTCGCAGTCGCGCTGTCCGCACTCTTCGCGCTATTTTTGCGCACGACCGCGATGGGCCGCGCGATTCGCGCGACGAGCCAGCACGTCGAGGGCGCACTCGGTTGCGGCGTTGACGTCGATCGGGTGCGTACGTTCGCCTTTGGGCTCGGCACGGCGGTTGCGATGGCCGCCGGTACGCTGATGAGTTTTCTCGTCAACCTCAACATTCAGCAGGGCGTGCTGTTCACGGTCAATGCGTTTGCCGTCGTCGTCATCGGCGGCCTCGGTAATTACACGGGCGCGATCCTCGGCGCGATGATCTTGGGGTTGGCCGAGTCGTTCACGAGCTACTATCTCGGCGCGACACTTGCCGAAGCCGCGCCGTACCTGCTGTTCATTCTGGTGCTGCTGATCTGGCCCGCCGGGCTGCTTGCAAAGCGGACGGCGTGAAGCGCGCCGGTCAAGTGATCGCCGTTGTAGCGATCGCACTCTTGATTGTGGCGCCGCTACGGCTCAACGGATATTTAATCAATCTGCTCTACACGACCGTTCTGTCGGTGGCACTCGCGTACGGTTGGAACATCATCGCCGGCTATGCGGGCTATTTTTCGTTCGGTCAGATTGCGTTCTTTGGTTTGGGATCGTATGTTACGGCGCTGATCGTCGTGGATCTCCACTGGTACTGGATGTTCGCAGCGCTGGCCGGCGGAATTGCTGCGTGCGCGCTCGCCGTGCCGCTCGGCTACGTGATGTTGCGACTGCGCGGACCGTTTTTCGCGATGGGTATGTTCGGCATGGCGCAGATGGTGCGCGTGCTCGTTACCGCGATTCCCGGCACCGGCGCCGGTGCGGGACTCTATTTGCCACCGGGCTCGGGTATCACCGACGTGTATTACTGGACGCTCGCGATTGCGCTCGGCTCGATTGCGCTGACAATCTGGATCGACCGCAGCGCATTCGGCTTGCGCTTGCAGGCGCTGCGCGAGGACGAGCAAGTTGCCGGTACGCTCGGCGTCGACGTGACGCGTGCCAAAATTTCGGCGTTTACGCTCAGTGCGCTGATCCCGGGTTTGCTCGGCGGCGGCTATGCGCTGTTCTTGACGTTTATCGAGCCCGATTCGGCGTTTAGCTCGCGACTCGATCTGCAGGCGATCGTCATGACGGTTCTGGGTGGCCTGGGAACGGTGTGGGGACCGCTCGTCGGCGGCGTATTCATGACGCAAGTTGCCGAAGTGCTTTGGGCGCGTTTCCCGCAAGCATACTTGATGATCTTCGGCGGACTGCTCGTCGCGCTCTTGATCGCGTTGCCGCGCGGTATCGTTCCGGCGATCTCGGCGCGCTTCGGACGGCGGCGGGCGTGAGCGACGCACTGCTCGTTGTGTCGGGCGTGTCGATCGCCTTTGGGGGCGTGCAGGCGCTGCACGATGTGTCGTTCGAGGTTCGCCGAGGCGAAATATTTTCGCTCATCGGGCCGAACGGGGCCGGCAAGACGACGATGTTCAACGTGATCAGCGGCGTGTTGCGACCGGCGACGGGTGATGTGCGTTTTCTTGGCCGGTCGATTGTCGGCCGCGCGCCGTACGCGATTGCTCGCGACGGCATCGCGCGCACGTATCAAATCGTTCGGCCGTTCGGGCGCTTGAGTGTGATCGACAACGTGGCGGTCGGCGCGCTTGTGCATGCGCGCACGATCGAACGCGCACGCCGCGACGCGCGCGAGATCGTGAACTTCGTCGGACTCGGCGTACACGCTGAAAAACCCGCGGCGTCACTGACGCTGACGCAGCGCAAACGGCTCGAAGTTGCGCGCGCGCTTTCGCTGCAGCCCAAGCTGATCTTGCTCGATGAAGTCATGGCGGGCCTCACGCCGGCCGAAATGGACGGGATGGCCGAGTTCGTCACGCATTTGAGCGAGCGCGGTATCGCAGCGGTAGCGGGCATCGAACACGTGATGCGGCTGGTCATGCGCATCTCGCACCGCATCGTCGTGCTCGATGCGGGTGAGTGCATCGCCGAGGGCGATCCAAAAACGATTGCTGCCGATCCCAAAGTCATCGAAGCCTATCTCGGCGCGCCGATCGGGCCGGTCTGATGAGCTTGCTTGCTGTCCGCGATCTTGAAGCCGCGTACGGCGATTTCAAAGCCCTGCACGGTGTTTCGTTTTCGGTCGAAGCGGGTGAAATCGTCAGCGTGCTCGGCGCCAACGGCGCAGGCAAGACCACGACGCTCAAGGCGTTGATCGGCATCGTGCGCCCGACCGGTGGGACGATCGAGTTCGCGGGCACCCAGCTTCGCGGCAAGGCCCCGAAGGATATCGTCGAGCGCGGCATCGCGATCGTGCCCGAGGGGCGCCATTTGTTTCGCGAGATGACCGTCGAAGACAACATCTTGATGGGTGCGCACGTGCCGCGCGCACGCTCCGGCCGTGCGCGTGGTCTGGATAGCATGTACCAGCGCTTTCCGATGTTGCCGGCACTGCGCCGGCGCATCGCCGGAACACTGTCCGGCGGCCAGCAGCAGGTCGTCGCGATTGCGCGGGCATTGATGTCTGCGCCCGCATTGCTCCTAATGGACGAGCCCTCACTCGGGCTCTCACCCAAGACCACGCTTGAGATTTTCGCCATGGTGCGCACGATCAATGCGGAAGGGATGGCCGTCGTCTTGGTCGAGCAAAACGTTGTACAGGCGCTCGAACTTGCCGCGCGCGCCTACGTTTTGACCGAGGGCAAGACCGTTATGGAAGGGACCGCCGCGATGATACGCGGCAATGAAGATGTCAAACGCCGTTTCCTGGGTGAACTCTAGCCGAATCTGCTAAGGAGCGATCACATGCGAAGACTGCCTTTCACGCGAGTGCTGGTCACCGCCGCCGTCATTGCGGCGCTGTGTATACCGTCCGGAGATATGCGCGTTGCGCAAGCGCAGAGCCAGCCGCCGATCCTCATCGGCGCGTCGTTATCGTTGACCGGCATTTTTGCCGACGGCGGCAAGTATTCACTCGAAGGCTATCAGCTATGGATCAAAGAGCAGAATGCGCGCGGTGGTTTGCTCGGCCGGCAACTGCAGCTCAAGTACTATGACGATCAAAGCGTCGGCGCAACCGGTGCACGGCTCTACGAGCGGCTGATCAACGAAGACAAAGTCGACATCATTATGGGGCCGTACGGCACGGCGATCACGGTACCCGCCTCGAACATTGCCGAGCGTTACAAGATGCCGATGATTTGCCCCGAGACCGCCGACGTCGCGATGTTCCGGCGCGGTTTCAAATATATTTTCCAAGGGCTAGGCCCCGTGCAGACCTATCTGTACGGCGTTCTCCAGATTGCCAAGGACCACGGATTCAAGAAACTTGCAATCATCGGTCCGGACACGGCGTTTTCGCATTCGCTCGCGACCGCCGTGCCCGAAGTTGCGCGCGGCTTCGGCCAGTCAATCGACTACACGGAATTCTATCCGGGGAACGCCAGCGACTTTTCGTCGGTGATCGAGAAGGTCAAAGCGGCCAACCCCGACGTGTTGCTGGCCATGGCGTTTCCGAACGATTCGATCGGCGTCTTGCGCGCGCTCAAGCAAGCAAACTACGCGCCTAAGATGTTTTATGAAGCGGTCGGCGCGTCCGATCCCCGCTACGTCGACAACGCCGGTAAAGACGTGGACGGCATCTTCTCGGTTACCAACTGGGACCCGGATCAAAAAGGCGCCGTCAACGCAAATTTCATCAAGGATTACCGCGCTGAATTTCATCGCGATCCGGACTACCATGCCGCGAGCAACTTCGCTTCGCTCGACGTCTTGGCGGCGGCAGTGAAACGCGCGGGCAGTCTCGATCACGATAAATTGCGCGACGCCATTGCCACGGTGTCGGTGCATACGCTGCTTGGGAATTGGCGCGTCGATCCGTTGACCGGTATCCAGCTCGGCTACACGTCGTACATCTTGCAATGGCAAAACGGCAAGCAAGTGATCGTGTATCCCGGTAACGTCGCGCACGGGAAGGCGATCGTTCCGTTTCCATCCTGGAGCGGCCGCTGATGCAAACCGCCGCAACGCTGACGGATGAAGCCGTCAGCCGCTTTGCGGACTGCCCTAACCCACGCCTGCGACAGGTCATGGAGAGTCTCGTGCGTCACGTACACGAGTTCGTTCGCGAAGTCGAACTGACGCCCGAGGAATGGATGCGGGGCATCGAATTTCTTACAGCGACCGGGCACATGAGCAGCGGGCTGCGGCAAGAGTTCATTCTCTTGTCGGATACGCTCGGAGTGAGCAGCCTCGTCGACGCGCTCGCAAGCCGCACGCCGCCCGGCGCGACCGAGTCGTCGGTCCTGGGCCCGTTTTTCACCGATGATGCTCCCGATCTCGAACACGACGCAAGCATCGCCTCACCCGGTAAAGGCACGCCGCTGCTCGTGTCGGGTACGATTCGCGACATGCGCGGCAACGTCGTCTCGAACGCGGTTATCGACGTTTGGGAGAACGACGACACCGGCATGTACGACACGCAGTACGCCGAGCGTTCCGTTCCCGATTGTCGCGGTCGCTTTCGTTCGGCGGCCGACGGAACGTTTCGCTTCAAGGCGGTACTGCCGACGAGTTATTCGATTCCAGCCGACGGCCCGGTCGGAATGATGATGATCGGCACGGCCCGTCACACGTTCCGGCCCGCGCATCTTCATTTCAAGATTTCCGCGAGCGGATATCATCCGCTCACGACTGCGCTCTACGTTAAAGGCGATCCATACCTCGAAACAGACGCCGTCTTCGGCGTGAAGGCGTCGCTGGTTGAAACATATCCGCGCCACGATTCGGCGGAGGAGGCAAAGAAGCTCGGCGTGAGCGCTCCGTTCCACACACTCGACCGCGACTTCGTGCTGGTACGCGAATAACGCATGTCACGCAAGCGCCTCGAAGTCATTCATCACGAAGGCTTTGATCCTGCGATCAACTCGCTGTTCGTTCCCGGTATCAAAGTCCACGGCGGGAAGCTGGTGTTCTTGTCGGGTGTCACGGCGGCGCCCGTGTACCACGATCATCCGCACCGGCCGAACGATTTCGATACGATTCCGCCCGATGCCGAGTCCCAAGCACGCCTCGCATACGAGCACCTTGCGCTCGCGCTGAAAGCGGCCGGCTGCCGGCCCAAACACGTGGTGCAACTCACGCGCTTCTTCACGCATATCGACGAAGACCAGGACGCGATCAATCGCGTGCAAGGTGCATTCTTTGCCGGGCATCTTCCGACGAGCACGACCGTGGAAGTCAAGCGCCTCGCGACTGATCCGCGCTTGCGTCTCGAAATACAAGCCATCGCCGTTGCCCCCGACTAGCAGCGCCCGCATCCCGGCGCTTGTCGTGGGCGGCGGCTTGGGCGGCCTTGCTGTTGCGCTCGCACTTGCGCGCAACGGCACTTCCGTTCATGTGCTCGAGAAAGAGCGTGAGTTCACCGAAGTCGGCGCCGGCATCCAACTTGCCCCCAATGCTTCGCGCGCACTCGACCGCCTGGGCGTACTCCATGCAATCGAACCGTTTGCCGTTTTCCCTCAGCGCATCCGGTGGATGAACGCGTTATCCGGCGAGCTCGTTACCTCGCTCGACCTCGGACCGCCGTTTCGCGAACGCTACAATTATCGGTATGTCGTCATGCATCGCAGCGACTTACTGCGCGTTCTGGTCGAAGCATGCCGAGCGAACGAGCGCATTACGCTCGAGACGAATTGCTCGGTCGTCGGCATCGAAGATGATGGCGACGGTGTCCGCGTACGATGCGCCGACAATAAGCAATACGAAGCCGCGCTCGTCGTCGGCGCCGACGGACTATGGTCGACCGTGCGCAAATCGATCGTCGACGACGGCGATCCCGTGTGCTCGCAGTACGTTGCCTATCGCGGAGCAATTCCGATCGAAGATGTGTCGCAACACGCCGGGCTCGACAACGTCGTCGTCTGGACCGGGCCGAATATGCACCTCGTTCAATATCCGCTTCGCCGCGGCGAACTCTACAATCAAGTTGCCGTCTTTAAAAGCAATCGCTACCGCGCTGACTCAGAAGATTGGGGCACGCCGGCCGAACTCGACGAACATTTCCGCATCACGGCGCCGGCTGTTCGCACCGCGCTAACCACGATCAAGCGGAATCGCCGCTGGCCGATGTACGACCGCCCACCGATCGCAAGCTGGAGCCGCAAGCGCACCGTTCTGATGGGCGATGCCGCTCACCCAATGCTGCAATACCTCGCTCAGGGGGCCTGCCAGGCCCTCGAAGATGCCGTCGCGCTCGGCGATGCGCTTGCCGCGAATCCGAATGATCTTGCGCGCGCATTTGGTGCATACGAAAAGTCGCGCATCGCACATACGGCGCGCGTCGTCACGACGGCGCGTGCATGGGGTCAACTCTGGCATGTTCCGTCCGCCGAGATCGACCGGCGCGACGCGATGCTCGCGACGCGCCGGCCGGACGACTATCGCGAAACGGATTGGCTGTACGGTTAGAAACTACACAACCGCCAGCAGCTATTTCTTTCCGGTCTTTTGCGCTTCGTCGTGCCTTTTCCGGCCGACGGCCTGTCCACTATTGTGACGATCGTCGTCGGATGATACCAATCCGCGAAACGCTGCCGAGGGCCGGCTAACGCTGCGACGTCCCGATCTCATTGATGATCGAGGCCACCCAACTCGGCCCGGTGTCGCTGCGCGAAAGGGAATGGTCCGAGTTCTTGAAGTCGGGGATCACCCAGGAAACCGCGCGCAATTTTCGCTGACGGATATCCCGCAAGACCGTATTCTCCGGTGAGACGACGTTGTCGTCCCAGTCAGGTCCAAAGCGGATGTGATCGATGGCGTCATAGGATGACCATAAACCGCCGAAATCGGGATGCGCGAGTCCCTTTGTGTTCTGATGCAGTCGCATTGCACGATTGTACGCACGCCAGTCGCTTGCCCTTCCAACCTGCGGCGCGTAATACGCCCACGTCAGGGTTTTTTCGTCGAGTTCGTCGCCTAGCGTTCGGAAGGGGAAGCAGGGAAAGACACGGTGCGTAATTTTCCGACGCTTGTTCATTACCGGTACGAAGGTTTCGGGACCAGCGTCACAACCCCATGGGCGCCCGGACGGCACGTCGACAGCACCACCGGAGGTCCCCGCAATGAGAAACAAGTGAGCGGCGAAGCTCTGTTCGAGATTGGATTGGAACATTCGATCGGCCGTCGCGAACTCATGGCCAATTGCGAAGTAGGGTTTCACGACATCCGGCCTGAGATACGTATATTGCGGATACTTACCAAAGTTGCGCGATCCGTGCGCGCCTGGTACGTCGCTCACCGACGCGAGGTCGTAGCCATCCATCTTACCGCGGTCATAGTCGCGTATAAAGTCGCGTAAGCCATGCGATATGTCATAAGGTGTATTGAAATCGGCCGGCTTGAGTGAAACGTTTTTCCCGACGTGATCGTAGCCAACGCGCACGGTGTCGACTCCGGGAAATCCGTTCAGGAGGTTATCAACACTACGATTCTCCTGGACGATAATGACGACATGTTTGATCGTTTCGAGGTCGGCGGATTCGACGGACGAGCGCGGATGGCAACCGGACAATGTCACTACGGCTGAAACCACCAAGACCACCAGCGCCAATCGGAGTCGCATCGTGCGCTCATCGCGGAAGAATTACTCGAATCCTTCCGATAAAAAAGCAGAATAAGGACACGTTATTTCACCCAATTGGGTGAGTTTTTCCGGCGATTGACCCCGGTTACGTTCGCATGGTAAACTGCCACCGTTACCGTGCGGGCCGGTCCCGTACGCTCTTCTTAATCAACTAAAGTGCGGCAATTGGTTCGCCGATTGCTGGCCCGGACACGGGCTCGGGCCCGAACGGCGATGAGGTCAATAATGTCTTCCAAATTACATTCGCAACGAACTCGACCCAGGGATCGCGACGTTCTTTGGGTTTTTGGAGACGACGTTCAACGGCCAGAATTGGTATCAGCCACCGGTCACGCTGCCCAACTCAAGCGCTCCCATCTACATCAACATGGGGAATATATCGATCAGTCCAAACGCGCCGGTGACCCCGACGACTTTTATCAATCTCGTAAACCAAGCTCTTGGCGGACCCCAGAATACCGGATTGACCCCAGCTCAGGTTTCAGCGATCGGAAGCTTTATGAGTGGTAAGACGGGTTCAAGTACGGCAACGGTCGTCCCATGCTTTAATGGTCCTTGGAATGGGACCACTCAGGGTAGCAGCTAATGCGCAGACTTTTTCTCAGACACGCGCTTTGCGCCACTATTCTCGTTCTCGTGGCGGCCGTGGGGGCGGTGGCATCGCCGCTCACAGAACCTCCTGCAACGCAGGGCGCAACGTGTTCGTTTGGCCCATATCACTTTGGGGCGATTGGAAACGTCTTACCGTCCGTCGCCGAGTCCGACAGACGAGGCCCACGCGGAAACGAAGTCAACGCAATCTCTCGTGTGTTTTACGCCTTACGGAACGGCCATCAGCCCCCAGCGGTTGGATTCGCCGGATGGTTGACTTCTTCGTTTGATGGAAGGTATGCGTTCACGCCGATCGGGTCCGCGGTCTCAGTTGCCGTGGTCGCGCCATCGTCCCTTGACCGGCTGCCGCTGCCGACGCTGCTAAAACCGATTGCGCGTGCCGGTGGCATCGATTCGTCGATACGGCCGCTTGTATCCGCAAAATCGTCCGCAGTATCGACTGCCGTTGCTCCGTGCTTTGCGACTCAGTGGGACGGTCATTAGGAGTAATCGGCTCTGCGAGGAGCGCCTGTCGCCGCATGGCTAACAAGTATTGGCATTGCACCGACTGTCCTCGGCGTAATCGGCAGCGTCGGTGCACTCATGGCATCTCTAGCCGTATGGTCTAACATGTCACCTGCCGCTGCACTCGCAGCCCAAAACACCGCTGCAGCATCGTTAGCGATGAACTCAATAACGGCTGCGTTTCAGTTGCCCCTGCAGCACTGTCGACCAAACGGAAATCACGGTGAACATAGATCTGCTTTACACGCTCTCACCAGCAGTGCTCGCAATCGCCCTCGCCGTAAATAACAAGCGTAACGGAAAGCGAATCGTTTCGTACACGTCCATCGTTGCTTTGTTTGTGTTCGGCATAGTCGGATCGATTTTGCCGCATAATCAAACATCAACATCGATAATGTTCGCGTTCGGCGGAATCACTGCCGCGCTGCTAATCGCGAATCTTACCCATCCAAACATGAAACGCTTTCTTCTTAACGTTACTTGCTTTGCAGTCGCTGTGTCCGCTTTCTTACCAACCACAGCCTTTGCAGTACAAGAGCCATTGTGCCCTGCTTCAGAAAGCAGATTTCTCTACGAGGACAATCTCGTCGGTTTTGATTTGAACAAAACGCTAATCTCGGGATCGGTGATTGTCACGACAAAGATCATCTCGACTGAGGACAACTCTTTACAAGGTTTTTTCTATACGGACGAAAATGGCTTGCAATGGGTTGGCTTATTACAAAGCGCTAAAGATCACGTAAAAGCTTACTACCCCGGTGCGGTAATGCGCGGATCAACTTCCCCATTTCCGATAAGTGCCTTCCGTCATCCCTCTTCTTCTCCACTGCCCCCACGAACGCGACTGATACATTGTGGCGGGTAGGCCGAGGGAATCGTACCCTCAGCCTCTCAGAACGGTGCGTGAGTCTCTCGACTCACACCGCTCCCATCAAACAAACGCTCCTTAACTCCTCGCTGCCAATGCACACACGTCAACGTCAACACGGTCGGGTATCTCGGTAAGAAGCGAGGTTGCCTCGCTCGACACAGAAACTTACAGAGGTGCAAGTTGGCTGCCGATAAGTATAGCTAGGGAACGAAGACCGCTTTCATTGGGTCGCCTTCGCGCTCGCGAACTACACGGAAGCCTTCCATAATATCGTCGAGTGCAAAGTGGTGCGTCACCAGTTCGGCGCCTTTGATTTTGCCTTGCGCTGCAAGTGAAAGCGCACGCCCGACACTGCCGTGTCCTTCGCCGCGCGTCGTATACAACGTGACGTCAGAGCGAATTGCGCGGCTGAGATCGAACGTCACCGGTTCTTTGTAGAACGCGAGGAACAAGATCTTGCCGCCGAGTTTGACCATCTCCACGCATTGCTGCGGCGTGTCGACGGCACCCGACGCTTCAATGACGATGTCGGCACCTAAACCATCGGTAAGCCGGCGAACGGCTGCGATCGGATCCTCGTCGTGCGCGCTGATGACGGCGTCGGCGCCGAGTTTGCGCCCGAGTTCAAGCCGGCTCGCGCGCGTTCCGACCAAAATGACTTGACCCGCGCCCATGGCTTTGGCGAGTTGCACGGTCATCAGGCCGACGGGTCCGGGCCCGATGATCACGATGGATGAGCCGACGATGAAACCGCCGGCGGCGTCGAGGCCGTACAGGCCGGTACCCGCCGTCGACACGAGTACCGCGTCTTCCCATGACACGTTATCGGGCATTTTATAGAGTGCCTTCGCGTGATGGATCGCGTACTCGGCAAAGCCGCCGTCGGCCGTGAAACCGCTGGTGCGATGGCCTTTGTGGACGTTACCGTAATTGAGACACGCGGTGTATTCGCCGACGACGCAATTCGTGCAGCGCCCGCAGCCGCTGTGCGCTTCGATCGCGACGCGGTCGCCGATCGCGAACTCGTCGACCGAATCGCCCAGAGCGACGACGGTTCCGGTCCATTCGTGGCCCGGCGTAAAGCTGCCGAACGGCGGCTGATGCGGGAAGGGATGCTGCATGATCTTGAGATCGGTGCCGCAGGTACCGCACATCGCGATCTTGACCAGCACTTCACCTGCGCCTGGTTCGGGGACGGGCTTTTCAAGAATGCGAAATTGGCCCGGCTCAACGAGCACGGCCGACCGCATCGTGCGCGGGATGCGAAATGCGGTTGCAGCGACGTGTGGGGAAGCGATTGAGACGGCCACGTGAGACTCCTATTCGATTCGCGTTTTTAGGGACGGGACGGGGCTTGAAGTGCGTGCGATTGCCTCGGGCGCAGCGGCCCGCCCGGCTTCACGCAAACGCAGCGGCCACAAGACGCCGATCGTCAGGATTGCGGCAAGAATATTCATGCCGCCCACCAGCAGTAGCACGGCCGACCAGCTTCCCGTCGCGGCCGTGATGAGGCCGGAGATCGGAACGAGCAGTGAGCCGACACCTTTGGCGGTGTACATCGCGCCGTAATTGGTCGCGGCGTAGCGTTGTCCGAAATGGTCGCGAACGAGCGACGGAAAGATGCTGTAGATCTCGCCCCAGGCAAAGAACACGAGCGCCGCGAGCAATACGAATGGGATCGGCGTGTGTCCGTAGACACCGAAGGCCCACACGCCGATGCCTTCGACAAAGAATGCGACGGCGAGAGTTTTTTCGCGACCGGCATAGTCGGAAATCCAGCCGAGCAGCGGACGCGAAATACCGCCGACGATATTGTTGAGCTGGAGCGTCAGCACAAGGGCCGGCGCGATCCAGAACGCGACGTGTATCGGTGCTTTGGCGATGTGGAATGCGCTTGCGATCGGCGCAATTTGCGCGACCGCCATTAGGCCGCCCGCGGCGACCAGCGTGAAGATGACGTACATCACCCAAAACACCGGTGATTGCAGTGTTTCGCCGACGTTGGTTTCGCGTGGGCCCTGCAACACACGCACGCTACGCCGCATCTCGACGGTTTCGGTCTGCGGCGGGCTGACGAGAAACAGCCCGCAGATGATGATGACGGTGCCCTGCAGCAAGCCGAACGTGGTGAACGTGACGAAGGGTCCCGAGCGCTCGATCATCGAGATGAGCGGTGATACCGTGATCGCAGCTCCGGCGCCGAAGCCCGCAACCGTGAATCCGACGGCAAGGCCGCGGTTACGCGCAAACCATTTGACGGCGTTCGGGACGACCGTGCCGTACACCAAGCCGGCTCCGATCCCCGCCAGCACAGCTCCGGTGTAGAGTCCGGCCAGCGTATGAAATTGACCGTTGACGACCCAGCCGAGAGCGGCGAAAATACCGCCGGAGACGACCGTGAGGCGCGGGCCGAAGCGATCGGCGAGCGTCGCCTCGAACGGCACGAGCCACGTTTCAACCAGCACGAAAATCGTGAATGAAACTTGGATTGCCGCGAGCGGTTGACCGAGGCTCTTGACGAGCGGATCGACGAACGCCGTCCACCCGAACTGCAGGTTCGCGATCATGAACATGCAGACGATACCAAGCCCGACCTGCACCCCGCGATTCACGCGCATGAGCGTCCTCCCGCGACTTCGGCTGCCGCAAAGATCAATTCGAGCGTAACGCCTTCGGGTCCGTCGACGAAGAGCTGGCGGTCATCGAAAAACGGCACAGCCGCTTCGTGGTACGCGATGCCGAGCTGCTGCAAACGCCGGGTCGTTTCGGCGTAGCCTTCGCATCGAAACGCCAGATGATCCACCGCAGGATGGTCCGCCCCGGTTGTAACGGCGCCAATATCGTCGACGTGCGTTTGTTCGTGATCTAAGGCATCGCTAATATGGATGAGCGCCTGGTCGCCTTGGTAGAGCCAGTAGCCGGGCGAGCGGAACGGTGGACGAAACCCCGGCTCAAGGCCTAATACCGCGACGAAAAAATCGCGTGTTGCGTGGATGTCTGCCGTCAGAAGATTGACGTGATCGAAACGCGCTACCGCCATGAGTGCCCCCGCCGGCTTCTCGCGAAATGAATTTCCCCACAGACTATCAGGGATCGATAGGTCGCGCAAGGCGGAAGACCGTCAGTATTTCCTCGACACTCGATGCGCGCTGCACGATACCGCGGTTTGAGCTATTGATGAATCCTGCTGCGTTGGCGCGGTCGAACATTGCGAGCAGGGGGTCGTAATAGCCCGCGATGTTGAGCGCGACACACGGTTTGTCGATGATGCGTAACTGCACCCAGGTGACCACTTCACAGAATTCCTCGAAGGTGCCAAAACCACCGGGCAGCATGATGAAGCCGTCGGAGAGTTCGTTCATGAGCGCTTTACGCTCGTGCATCGTCTCGACGATATGAAGTTGCGTGAGCCCTTCGTGCGCGACTTCGCGCTGCGCAAGCGCCGCGGGGATAACACCGATCACGCTGCCGCCGGCCGCGAGCGCAGCATCCGCAACCGCGCCCATCAAACCGATGCGGCCACCACCGTACACAACATCGATACCGGCTTGTGCTAAACGCGTTCCGAGTTCTTCGGCGGCCGCAAGATAGCGCGGATCATCGCCCCGCGACGATCCGCAAAAGACGCACCAGCGCACTACGACACGCGCTTGGTGATGTATCCGGTACGCGACTGCGCAAGCTTACGAATGCCGTTGATACCGTATTTTGCAAAATGCGGCGTTGCGTAGTGCGTGTCGAGTGCCGCCTGGTCCGTCCACTCCTCGTACAAAACGAAGGTGCTCGGATCTTCGACGGACCGGTTCACGTCAAAACGCGAGCAGCCGGGCTCGGCCCGCGATTCGGCGCCGAGCGCCTTGAGCAAGGTTGCGGCTTCGTCGGCCTTGTCGGCCGGAAACGTGTAGACGACGACACAGGTGAGCATGCTGGTTCTTTCGCGCCGGTTAGGCGAGCGCCTCGATCTTGCCGCCGCCGCGTTCGATTGCCTCGGCGATCATCGCCTCTTGCATCGCCGGCGACTGCCAACGCGCTTGCGCATCGGGTGCGAGCGTGTCGATCGGATCGAAGTACAGGAAATACAGGCCCGGTTTTACACTCGGCGCCGTGTAGACAGCGATTCCGTTGACACGGTCATAGTACTCGAAGCTGTGGACGTCGCGTTTGCCGCCGCCACCGGGGGCATCGCAAATGAACGTCGGCGTGTTGAAGCCGGCGGTTGCACCGCGTACATGTTTCTCAAGATCGACTGCGGTTTGAATCGATGTACGGAGATCTTCGACGCCCTTGACGAGGTCGTGCATGTACACGTAGTACGGATGCACGTTAATGTACTCGAGCCGCTTCACGAGCATCGTCATCGTGTCGACGCCGTCGTTGACACCGCGGATGAGGACGCTTTGATTGCGAACGGTAATACCGCGCTGGAATAATACGTCCAGCGCTTTTTGCGTGATCCAGCTGATTTCGTTTGGGTTATTGAAGTGCGTGTGCAGCACGACTTCTTTGCCGAGCTTGCGGCCGCGGTCGACCACGGCCGTCAAGGCATCGGTCCAGGCGGTGTCCGTCAAAATTTTCATCGGCATCACGGCCGGCCCTTTGGTGGCAAAACGCATCCGCCGCACGTGCGGAATATCCAGCAGCGCATCGCCGATCAATTGCAGCGACTTCGGTGCGAGCTGATAGGTGTCGCCGCCGGAAATCACGATGTCTTCGAGTTCCGGGCGCGAGGCGATATATGCGAACGCGTCGCGCCAATCTTTGGGGGTGTTTGCAAGGCGCGCTTTATCGACGTCTTCGGTATCCGGGCCGATCGCGTACGAACGCGTGCAGAAGCGGCAGTACACCGGACACGTATTGAGCGGCAGAAAGAGCGCCTTGTCGACGTAGCGATGCGTCAATCCGGGCACCGGCGAGTCATCTTGCTCGTGCAGCGAATCGAACGTGAGGCGCGGATGATCGGGCAGCAGCTTGGAGGCAATCGGGATGAATTGCCGCCGGATCGGATCGTTGTACGGATCGCTCCAGTCGATCGACGCGATCATGTAGGGCGAGACGCGCACCGCCATCGGCGCATGTTTAAAACCGCGCGCCGCGTCATCAAAAAACGGTGCCGGCACCAGATCTTTGATCGTTTCGAGCAATTCTTCCGGCGTTTTGACCGACTGGCGACCTTGCCAGACGTGGTCCATGAACGTCGCTTCGTCGACGCCGCTATAAGCGGGAACGTTGCGCCAAAACTCGCCTTGACGCAGCGTGCGGTAGGCGAGGCTGGCGGGATCGACGGGCGGTTTGACGTGGTGCGGAAGATCGAAGCTGCTCATAGGAAGCGACTGTTCTAAACCGGCCGCGCGGCATATCGTTGCGTGAAGAAGGCCAGCAGGGCCGGATGGTCGCGCAGGGTCTGAAGTGCCGTCGCCGCATGGCCTTTGGTGTAGCCGTTCCCGATGATCATCGTGACGTCTTTACCCGCACCTTCGGCGCCGAGCGCTGCCGCCGTGAACGAGGTACACATCGAGAAGAAGTACACCACCCCTTCGTCGCGTGCACACAGAATTGAGGCAAGCTCCGTGCCGGGAACGTTCACGCAATTGATGACAAGGTCGGCCAGGCCGGGCATCGGACCCGCGACCGCGGCGCGCACGGCAAGCGCTTCGCGCGCATCGGCAACGACCAGCGCGTCGACGTAATCGTTCTCGCGCAGCAGGTTGGCGCCCGGCGTCATCGCGTCCGGAACGATACCGATCACGCGCCCGGCTGCGCCGACGCGCTCCTTTGCCTGCGCGCATGACAGCAAGCCGGATTTGCCGTCGGCGCCGATAACACAGACCGTTGCGCCGGGCTGCGCCAACCGGCGAACTTGCGCCGGCGCCCCGGCGACGTCGAGGATGGCCAGCGCAACATCGGTCGGAATATCGTCGGGTAAGCGTGCGTAAAGGCCGCTTTCGAACAGGATCGCCGTGCCCCGAATCCAGACGCGCCCGGTCGCAATGTCGACGTTGAGAACGTCATCGATGACAAGCGGCGTCAGCGTCAGCGAAACCAGCGATGCGATGCGATCGCCGACGAAAATGTCATGGCGATGCGCGAGCGCGCTGCCGATTGCGGTAACGCGTCCGACAAACATGCCGCCGCTGCCGGTAACGGCGTTATGCTGTTTGCCGCGCTCGCGCACGGTCGCCGCGATATGATCGCCGATTGCTCGTTCGTCGTGACCGCACGCATCGGCGATCTGTTTAAATGATGCCGAATCGATGTTGAGTACGTCGACGGCGCACAATATCTCGTTCGGATGCAGTTCCGATGTATTATCCAGGCGCCAAGCAGTCTGCGGCAATGCACCGGCCGGCGTCACAACCCGGTGACTGCCGAACGGGCATGAGGTCATGCGGGAACGGGCGTTGGCTCACCGATGACAACGACGCCCGGACGTTCGAACGGCGTTGAAAGAACGATCGTGGTACGCGTACGGGCGATGCCGGAAATACGTTTCACGCGCGACAGAAAATCGTCGAGATGTCCCGTCGAGCGCGTTGCAACTTTTAAGATGAACGTTTCATCGCCCGCAACGCTGTGCATTTCGAGGACTTCGGGAAAGAGCGCGATTTGCGCGGTGAATTCGTCGTAGGTCTTTTCCGCCACCGTGATGACGCCGACGAATGCCGTCAACTCGAATCCCAGCCGCCGGTTGTCCACTTGCGCAGCGTAGCCGCGCAAAAACCCCCGCGCTTCGAGTCGTTTGACGCGTTCGTGGACGGCCGGAGCCTTCAGGCCGACCAGGGTCCCGAGATCGGCAAACGTCGAACGAGCATTACGCTGCAGCGCCTCGAGCAACTGTAAATCGAGCTGGTCTAATTCCGCATGCACGATCACCTGGGCCACCTTCCAATGATAGGCCCGTGCGGTTCGGAAAAATTCAGAACTCACCCTGCATTTATTCGGAAAGCTTCTGGTTTCGCGGTGCGGAACCGTGGATTTGTGCGATTTGCCTCCGTCCGGCTGGGCGCGACCCGAATGCTCGCCGCGGCCCTCGTGGCCTCCGGCTGCTCGCCGCAGCCTGCACCGAGCAGACCGGTGTCGACTGTACACTTCGATATTCCGTCCGATCCGACGAACCTCGACCCGCTGTTCGCCCACGTCGATGCCAATGGCGTCGAACAGCAGCTCGCGCGCCTGGCGTTTGAACCGTTCATCGACGTGGATGAGCACGGGCGCCAGATACCGGTTTTGCTCGAACGGGTGCCGTTGCTTGCAAATGGCGATGTGTCGCGCGACGGCCGGGTCATCACCTATCATTTGCGCCGCAACGTGCATTGGCAAGATGGCCCGCTCGTCACGGCGCGCGACGTGCTGTTCACCTTGCGCGCGATCATGGATCCGCGCAATCCCGTGCGCTCGCGCGAAGGCTACGAGCGTATTGCGCGGGCCGACCGCCTGAACGACTACACCGTCCGCGTGACGCTGAAAGCACCCTGGGCGCCGGCGGTTGCGACGATTTTCAGTTACGGGACCGCGCCGCAATACGTGTTGCCGGCACATCTGCTCGAAAAGCAGAACAATCTTGCACAAAGCGCTTTTAACGCAGCGCCGGTGGGCAACGGACCATACCGTTTGGTTTCGTGGCGCCGCGGCGAGCGGCTCGTGTACGAGCGCAATGCCTCGTATTGGCGGGGTACGCCGGCAGTCGATCGTCTTGAGGTGCGAATCGTCCCCGATCCCGGCACGAACCTTACGCTATTGCGAACCGACGAAATCGATTGGAATCTGATCGCCCCGGCGCAAGTTGCGACACTCGCCGACAAGAAGAATCTGCGGTATGCCGTCACGCCGCTTGCACTCGTCGCGGGCATTGCCATCAATACGGCGCATCCGCCGCTCGATGACGTGCGCGTGCGACGTGCGATCGCCGCATCGATTGACCGCGACGGCATTAGCCGGAAGATCACGTTCGGCCGGTATCTGCCGATCGACACGGCGCAACCGCTGCGTTCGTGGGCGCACGATCCCGACGCCAAGTTGCCGCGCTTCGATCCGCCGGCGGCCGATCGATTATTCGATCGGGCGGGGTGGCTGCGCGCGCGATCCGGCGTGCGGATGAAAAATGGAGTGCCGCTCGCGCTGACTTACGTGCAATTTCCGGAAAGTATCACCGGTAAGAGCGTGGCAACCGTCGTGCAGAGCGAGCTTGCGGATCGCGGCGTTACGGTTTCAATCAAGTTCATCTCGAACGCCCAGCTTTTTCTGCCGGCATCGCAACGCGGCACGCTGGCGTCGGGTGCCTTCGATCTTGCGTATGTCCCATGGTCGATGGGTGCGGACCCCGACGACAGTTTTTTGTTGAGCTGCCACGGCGCCTCAAATTACATGCGCTGGTGCGATCCGACGGTTGATGCGCTGGAGCGGCGCGCCATTGCGACGCCGGACCAATCATTTCGCAAGCTGCTCTATGCGCAAATCGAGCGCCGCGTCGCGGACGCCGTGCCGATCGTATATCTCTTCAACCCGTCATACGTGTATGCGTATCGCGACGGCTTGTCGGGCTTTGCACCGAACGCGTTTCTACCAACCTGGAACGCTGCCCAATGGAGGATGGCTCCCGCCCAATGAATGCGATTTTGGTGGCCGGCTACGGCTACGAACTAGCGGGTCTCGCCTACTATCTCTTTTTTCTGACCATGGCCCGCGGTCGCGGCGCGAAGCGCTTCGCCGTGCGATCGCGCGTGTTGGTATTCATCGCCGCGTTTGCTCTCGTGGCATCGGTTCCGTTTCACTACGCGACGACATCCGCCGGCGTCGCCCTGATGATCATGCTCGCACTCGCGGCGCTCGCTTCGGCATTAATCGACGTGCGCAGCGGGGGCGCGCCTAAAACGTAGGCCGAGCCCCGGCCGCATACTGCGCGGCGTATGCTTGTTCGAGCGCCTCCTCGATCGGCCATTTGGAGAACGCGAATACGAGAAGTATGACAATGTTGGCGAACGGGATCAGCATCAGCAATGAGAGCGCTCCGGGATAGCCCGCTTTTGCCGCGATTCGCCAGTGAACCACCAGGGTCAGCACGATCGTCACAATGGCAAACGTCAGGCCAATCATCACCAGCGTGGCAACCGTGAAACCGGCATAGAGGCCGGCCGGATCGGTCGGATGATTCATGTGCATTTTCCCCCTAGAACGGTGTGCAGTATTATTGGTATCGGTGGCCGTTGAGTTCGATGAAGCCGGGCTGGTGCCGGCCGCTGATCGCACGATGGGTCCAGTGAACGCCTTCCCGACCGCCTCCGTCGTAGTAGTACTCGCCGCGTACGGTTGCCGCCTCGCCCTGGCGGACGGGAATGTCACCCATCACGTCGACGTTCGCGTCGATTTCGATCCGGTCTGCGTGGCCGACATCAACCTCAAAAATGCGGTGCGCACCGCTACGGGTAACGCGCACCGCTCGTACGCGCGTAACGACTCCGCAGAGCGTGACTTCGGCTTTGTCGGCGTGCGCGTGTTGGGTTGCAAGAAAGCCGGCCAGATTACACGCGCCCGTGTCCGCGGTGCATGCACTGGCCGATAGCGCCAGCAGTGCAAGACCAAAAATACTCCCACAGCGGCGCACCCGGTTATTCGCGCTCGTCGCCTTTTTTGAAGCGTAGCGCGACGAGTTCGAGCTTATTTCCGTCCGGATCCTCGAAGAAGTAGGCATAGTATCCCGGTTCATACTCGTCGTCAGGCGGTTCAATATTACGCGCGCCGATTGCGGCTAGGCGGGCGCCGAGCCGATCGACGGTCGCGCGGTCCGGGCAATTGAATCCGACGCGGGTTTCGTTCGGCGTAAAGTGCGGATCAACGGTGAACCCGTACCAGTGGTTTCCCGACGCGGCATCATAGTAGCTCGTCCAGTCATCGTCGGCGTCGCTTGCGGCGCCGCGGCGCTTTGCTCCGAGCGGAATCAGGAGTTCGTCGTAAAATGCGACCGCTCGCGCACGATTGCGAACTCGCGCATCGACGTGTGAGATCAGCGGATAGCCTTCTGCCATCAAGAATTCTCCACGGAACCCGGAAGACGGGCTAAAGCGCTTTTACCGCCGAGACGACGCTATCGATCGACTTTTTCGCATCGCCGAAGAGCATGGCCGTTTTCGGATTGTCGTACAGCGGATTGTCGATTCCGGCGAAGCCGGGCTTCATCGAGCGCTTGAGCACGATGATGTTGGCGGCTTTATCGACGTCGAGAATCGGCATGCCGTAGATCGGCGAGTTTTTATCGCTGCGCGCTGCAGGGTTCGTGACGTCGTTGGCGCCGATGACGAGTGCGACATCCGTGCGCTCGAATTCGGGGTTGATGTCATCCATGTCGTAGAGCGCCTCATACGGCACGTTGGCTTCGGCGAGCAGAACGTTCATGTGGCCGGGCATGCGTCCGGCCACGGGATGGATCGCGTACTTGACTTCGACGCCGCGCTTTTCGAGCTGATCGGCTAGTTCGCGCACACTGTGCTGTGCTTGTGCGACGGCCATACCGTAGCCGGGAACAATAATGACTTGATTTGCATAAGCAACAAGTGCTGCAACGTCGGTGGGCGTTACCGACCGCACGTTTTGCGCGGCGC
>Ga0302324_100003191_pt1 | contig 37108 bp, 20 predicted proteins | sample Palsa_T0_1_FD_201949 | JGI IMG/M metagenome (GOLD analysis project Ga0302324, IMG submission 201949) | Peat permafrost microbial communities from Stordalen Mire near Abisko, Sweden - Palsa_T0_1 | ecosystem: Environmental > Terrestrial > Soil > Palsa > Peat permafrost | place: Sweden: Abisko... | reverse complement strand
GCTGGCCGGCACGGCGGATCTGAGGAAGTCCGGCCAGAGACTGCTGCTTTTGACCCAACATGTGTCCTACTTCAATGAAGCCACAACGAGACGCAACGTTACAATAGGACAACGACATGTCAACAGTTGTACCGGCAATCCCACCAGACGACCGTAAACGCAATCTCACGCTGGCGCAACCCGACAAAAATCAAAGCCTCCCTCACATCGGCCTGGTCGGTGATACCTACACCATCACCGTGACGGGCGACGAGACCGATGGACGCTTCTGCGTAATTGATATGTACATCCCGCCAGGTGGCGGGCCGCCACCGCATCGGCATGACTTTGAGGAGACTTTTATCCTGCTCGAAGGTGAGATGGAAGCAACCTTCCGTGGCAAGAAGTTGATCCTGCACGCCGGCGACACACTGAACGTGCCCTCCAACGCTCCACATCAGTTTCACAACGCTTCGACCGGGCCGGTACGCATGCTCTGTATCTGCTCTCCCGCGGGACAGGAGAAATTCTTCATCGAGGTTGGGGTACCGGTCGCCACGCGTACGACGCCCCCGCCGAAGCTGGACGGAAAAGAGCAGGCCGCATTCATGGAGAACGTGAAGGCCCTCGCACCCAAATACCGCACGGAACTACTTAGAGAGGCATAGCCCGTTCGATGACCATCGAAGTAGTTCGTCGAATTCTGACGCACGGACGAATTATTGGTATCTCAGAGCGGCCATCGGATCCACTCGCATGGCACGGCGAGCGGGGAGATAACAGGCCGTCACCGCGACGCCGAGCAGTACCGTGGCCACGGCGCCAAATGTCAGCGGATCCGTCGCGGAGACGCTATAAAGCAGGCTGGCGATCCACCGCGCGAACAGAAGCGCTAAGATGGTGCCGATGCCCAGGCCCAGCAGGGCCAGCTTCGCTCCTTGTCCTAAAATCAGATGCAAAACGTCGCGCCGCTGCGCCCCGAGGGCCATGCGAATTCCGATTTCATGCGTGCGCTGCGAGGCCGAGTACGACATCACGCCAAAAATTCCGATGGCCGCGAGCACCAGGGCAATCGCGCCGAACGAACCTAGAAGGAACGTGCGAAATCGTTCCCGCGAGACGGATTGGCCGAGTGTGTCCACGAAGGATGCGAAATCCGTCACGGGGAGATCCTTGTCGATGGAGTGAACTGTCTGGCGAATGGCGGCGGCTACGCTCGATGCGCTCAACGAACTTCTTACAACGACCTCCCCACCATAAAGGGGCGCTTGAGCAAAGGGTACATACATTATTGGGCCGGGTTTTTGGCTCAGCGCCACATCGCGCACGTCGCCCACCACGCCGACGATCTCGCGCGACACATTGCCGTTCGGCGGAAATCCAAATCTCATTTGCCTTCCGATCGGATCCTGGTTAGGGAAATAACGCCGCGCCAGCGTTTCGCTGATGATCGCTACGTGCGGATTGGACGGCGAATCCTGCTCCGAGAAAAAACGGCCGCGCAGCAGTGGAATTTGCATCACGTGAAAATACCCGGGACTCACTGTGCTGTAATCGGCGGTGCTGGATTTGCCAGCAGGTAGCGGGGGATTTCCTACGATGCTGAACGTCAAGGTGGCTTGGCCCTGGCGGTCTATCGGCAGTGGAGCGGCCAGAGCGGAATCCTGCAAACCAGGCTGCGCCTGAAGGCGCGCCAGTAATTCCTTGGAGAAGGCCGTCCATTGCTGCGGCGTCGCGTATTGAAATTGAGGAAGCGAAACCTCGGCTTCTGTGACGTTGTTCGGATCGAAGCCGGGATTGACCGACGTGACCAGCGCAAAGCTGCGGATCAGCAGGCCGCCCGCAACCAGAAGCACCATGGCCAGCGATATTTCCGCGATCGCCAGGAAACTTCGCACACGCTGGCTGCCACGCTGGCCAGTACGCTCGCCGCCCTCTTTGAGGTTCGTCTGCAAGTTAGCCGAGGTTGCCAGGAGCGCGGGCGCCAGTCCAAACGCCAGCGCGGCGGCGAGAGACACCACCAGCGCGAACACCAGGACCGGGCCCCCCACATGAATCGAACTGATCTGGACCACTTCGGACGGCAGGAAAGGCTGGAGACTCCGGACAGTCCCCACCGCAAGAAGCACGCCGGCAACTCCGCCGAGCAACCCCAGCAGAGCGCTTTCGGTCAGTAATTGCCGGACAATGCGGGCGCGCGGCGCCCCCAGCGCGATTCGCACGGCCACTTCTCTCCCGCGGCAAGTGGCCCTGGCGAGAAGCAGGTTCGCGATATTGGCACAGGCGATCAACAGGAGCAGGCCCACCGCGCCCAGCATAATCAGCAGCGCGGGTTTCAAGTTCCCCACCACCGCCTTCCGATAGGGCTGAATCCGCATCGTCATGCCGGAATCTTCTGCGGGAAACGCCCGCGCCAGCCGTGCGCCTGCGGTGTTCATCTCGGCCTGAGCTTCCTCGGCGGAGACGCCTGGCTTGAGCCGGCCGATCACACCCAACAAACGTACGCCGGGCTGTGACGTCAAAGGCCCGAACAGCGGGTCCTGCATGACAGAAATCCACACGTCCTGATGGGGAGCGCCCTCAGGATAGCGAAAGCTGGCCGGCAGGATTCCGACTACCGTAAATGAACGCATGTCCAGAACGATAGATTGGCCGATAACACCCGGATTGGAGCCGAAGCGGCTGCGCCAGAGATTTTCGCTCAGAACAGCCACGGCCGCCGCTCCTGGCTTGCCCTCCTCAGGCAACAGCGTGCGGCCCAATAGGGGCTTTGCGTTCAGTAGCCCAAATATTTCCGGCGTCACGTCCGCGGTGTTCACAATGGCTGGCTCGCCCGCCTGGGTCAAGGTGAGATCGTGAAATGTATTTCCCGCCATCTCACTAAACACCTGGTTCTGCCCGCGTAACTCGGTGAAGTCCCGGTAGGAAATGCCCGACAGTTCCTGTGGCCGATTCAGCGGGACATCGAACATCAGGACGAGTTGATTGGGATCCCTATACGGAAGCGATCGCAGGAGTACCGCATCGACAAGGCTGAAAATCGCGGTGTTGGCGCCGATGCCCAAGGCGAGAGTGAATACGGCGATAGCGCTAAAGCCGGGCGACTGCCGCAATATACGAACGCCGTAGCGTAGGTCCTGGACGAAATCCTGAATCCAACTCACGCGGCGCGTGTCGCGGCACTCTTCTTTGATTTGGTCTATCCGCCCAAATTCCCGCAAAGCCATGGCCCGCGCTTCGGCTTCAGTCATACCCGCGGCTATAGCCTCGTTGGTGAGTTGCTGGATATGAATCTCAATTTCGCGTTGAAGTTCCGCGTCGGCACTGGAGCGACGCAGCAAAGCATGAATACGTCGTTTGATGATCCTGATAGTCCGCATAAATATCCCGCATCAGGCGTTTTGGATGAGCAAGTGGACAGCGGAAGAGAGGCGCTTCCAACTCTTGAGTTCGCGCTCCAGTTGTTTCCGGCCCGCCGCAGTTAGCGAATAGACCTTCGCAGGCCGTCCGAGATCCGACTCCTCCCAGTTCGCGCAAATCCAGCCTTGATTTTCGAGCCGGTGCATTGCCGGGTACAGGGAGCCTTGGCCCACTGACAGCGTGTCGCCCGAGAGTGTTTGTATCCGCTTCGCTATTCCCCAACCATGAAGGGGCTTACGGGCAACGGTCCTCAGAATCAAAAGATCCAGTGTTCCTTGCAACAAGTCTGATGGTTTGGGCATATCGCCGATGCCTCGATTATCGACAATGATACCTCGACTATCGACAATGCGCAAGCGGCAGTTATGGCGAGTCGAGTTGATGAAATCAACCGCGCTTGCCTGGGCCGTAAAGGACTATCCCGGGGCGGGCACCGGTATGTTTGCCATGGTCGATCACGAGCTTACCGTTGACGATCACATACTCGACACCCACGGAATACTGGTGCGGGTTATCATAGGTGGCCTTGTCGATGATCGTGTCCGGATTGAAAACGGTTATATCGGCCCACATCCCCGGTCGAAGCAAACCGCGATCGAAAATTCGTACTTTCGCCGCATTGTGGGATGTCGCCTTCCGCACGGCCTCCTCCAATGTGATGACCTTCTCTTCACGGACATACCGGCCCATAATGCGTGGATATGTGCCGTACGAACGCGGGTGCGGGATCCCTTGCGAGAGCGGTCCGTCGGTTCGCAGCGCGGTTCCATCAGAGCCAAAGCTGACCCACGGCGTCTGCATCGCAATGCGCATGTCCTGCTCCGAATGATGGAAATAAACCGTGGGCACGGACCCGTCATTGTCGAGCAGGATCTGGAACAGCGCTTCGAGCGGCGGCCTCTTCATGTCGGCAATGATCCTGTCCATGCGTTGGCCGTTATATTTCCGGTAAGCCGGGTTGGAAAAAGCTACCGGCTGCATCCGGCTCCAGTCCTTGCCCACGGCCGTGTAGTGGTCATACCATCCGTCGATGCCATTCTCAATGTCGCGTACCAGGCGGTCCCGCAAGGACATATCCTGAATCCGCTTAAACATTTCCGCGGTGCCCCCCTCCTGTGCCCACGGCGGCAGGATACTGCGCAGATCGTTCTGGCCGGCCGTATAGGGATAAATGTGTGCCTGAATGTCCACTCCCTGATTCCTGGCATTCTGAATGAGTCCGAGCAGTTCCGGCATCTGGCCCCACAATTTTTCGTAGGCGATCTTGAGGTGTAGCAGATCCACGGGGACGTTGGCTCGCCGCCCGATTTCGATGGCCTCCGAAATAGCCTTAAAAACCGTCGGGCCTTCATCACGCGTGTGCGACGAGTAGATTCCGCCATACTCTCCAGCTACTTTCGCCATTTCCACAAGCTCGTCCGTTGCAATCCAGAACCCCGGCAGTGCCATCAGCGATGCCGAAACACCCAATGCACCGTCCTCCATTCCTTCGCGGACCATGCGGCGCATATTTTCCATCTCGGACGGCGTAGCCGGACCCGGCTTCATACCGTGTGCGCGTTCAAAGACTGAGCCGGACGCGATGTAAGAACCGATGTTCGTAGATACGCCTCCCTTGGCCAAAGCCGCCCAATAGTCCCGAAACCTTGGGAACCGGTCCGTGGGAGCTTGCGAGTCCCCCTCGCCGAGAATCATCGATGTGACGCCCTGGGTGATCATGCTCATCGCGTCGCCGTCCACCAGAACGCTGTCATCCGAATGGTTGTGCATGTCGATGAAGCCGGGAGCAACGACCAGACCCGCGGCGTCAATCGTACGCGCGGCTGTCTTTTGAGGCAGCTTGCCCATTGCGACAATCTTGCCGCCCTTAATCCCGAGATCTCCGTGGAAGGATGGATCGCCGGTGCCGTCTACGATCTTGCCGTTATGGATCAGGATTTCGTAATCCTGGGCTGAAAGACAACCAGCCATGACGGTTAATAGAACTGTAAGTCTCAATTTCGTACGTTGGACCTCCGATTCAGACTGTCCAGACTCGCGGAGATTTCTGGAAATGATGGTGCGAACGGGGAGGGTCGAACTCCCATTCCCTTGCGGGAGCCAGATCCTAAGTCTGGTGCGTCTGCCAATTCCGCCACGTTCGCTCAGGCGATCGCTTTTGCCCGATTATATCGCGGCTAAAGACCATGCTGCGTGCCGCACACCGAGACGTCCAGCCCCAGTTCTCGAAACATGGCGGCCTTGGCTGCCAGAGCTTGATTGGCGGCGGCGGCATCTGGCGCATAGGCCACTTGTATATGGTTCGATTTGTGGCGCGCCATCAATTGGTCGCGGGCGACGCCATAAGTTACGGCGTGCATGATGGGCCACTGCGGGGTGGTGATGCGCCAGCGTCGCTCGGTTTCCTCGCGCGGTAGCTGCACTACTTTGGCGCGTCCTATATCCGCCCGGAGAGCCCCGTCATCAACGAACACGCGGCTCCATACGATTTCGCCCGGTTTGCTGACACCCTTCAGGCTGCCACCACCCAACCGGAAGTACATGGGCGGCTGGCGCTCGCTTACAGCGCCGCCATAGCCGCCGATGAAATGTTCGGGCGGCGCGGATCCCGAGATCTCGAAGACCCAAACGAACTCCTCGACGCCATCGACTACGTAGGGCTCGCCGTAGCGCACATCGTGTAGCGTGGTTTCGGGCGGATATCCGAGCGCCTTCCAAATGCGATTGGTGACCAGCGCATCCAGGCCTGAGCATTCATCTACTTCATTGAAATGCGGCAACGCATCGTTTTCGTAAAGCAGGCGTCCATGGTCACGGGCGCGGACCGGCGGCCGGTCGACATTATTAAACAAGCCCTCGGCCAGATCGGAAGCCGGCGCAAGATCTTTGAGCCCCTGCTGATATTGAATGCCGATGACATCGCAGCCGAAATCATCGGCGATGCGCATCGCGGCTATGTACATCTTGCATTGTTGGAGGATCTGATCGGCAGTCAGGTCAGTCTCGGGGTCGCGGCCGGTTGAGAACTGCATGCCTTTGTGGTCCAGCCAGGCGCGCACCTCGGCCGCTTCGGCGTCGCTGGTATGCTGCATTTCGGCATAGAGCGTGGATTGGCTGAGCCGCTCTTTGAAGACGCCGGTGGGGTGCAGCAATTCGTCAGGGATGATGGCGTTATACATTCCCATGCAACCTTCATCGAAGACCCCCATGATGGCTTTGTCACGGCGCAATTCGGCAGCCAGGCGTAGCCCGGTTTCTTCCGCGGTGGCCGGTAGCTTGCAGGACGACAGGGGGCGTACGTGGCTGGTATCATGCTGCAGGGTTTCGCCGGCAAGCCAACGGCGCAGGCCTGAGAGAAAGAAGTCGTCGGTAAAGTCGGTGCTCCAGAGGGAGCTGTAGGGGACTCCGCCTTTTGTAAGCGAGGCGTTCAAATTGAGCATGCCCACCAGCCCGGGCCATTCGCCGCTCCAGTTGGCGATTGTCATGATCGGGCCGCGATGGCTGTACAGACCATGAAAAATGTGATGGCTGTATTGCCACACCGCTTCGACCACCACTAGCGCCGCGTGCGGGGGGATCGCACGAAACACTTCCATTCCAGCTTTTTGGCTATCGATAAAACCGTGACGCTTGGCGGGGTCGTAGGCATGGCCGCGTTTGACATCCTCGCCCAAGCGCCGTATGGCAGCCGTGACGGCCTCTTCGGCGCGCGCTTGAGCCGGCCAGCACTTCTGGTTCGCGGCAAGGCGCAGATCTCCGTTTGCAATCATGATGACTGACTCTGCCATGACCACATTCTTGCATCGGGCGTGACCGGAGTCCACAGGAGGGCGTATGATAGACTGGTACACTCAACTGCGGAAGAGCCGGGGCCGGTAGCTCAGTCGGTAGAGCATTTGCCTTTTAAGCAAAGGGTCGCGGGTTCGAGTCCCGCCCGGCTCACCAGAACTTCTTTGGAATCATAGTTAGTCTAGGACTTGGCCATCCGAAAATGTTAATGTGTGGACGGTTTTTCACGCTATTCTAGTAGGTGTTTGGTAGGTAAGGACCTTCGCTAGATTCGACGCCAAGGGGGCCAAATCTGACCGAGACGGCGTTTGCGTACTGTCGCTGGCGTCCAACTGCCCCCTTGACGGCGCGCGACAGCAACCGGGGTCAAATTGGCCTCTCTTGACCCGGCGCACGGCGGGGTCAACACCGAGCCTGGGTCGTCTCCTGCAAACTGCCCTGGCCACTTCGAGAACTCCCGCATAGGGACCGTTGAGCCGCTAAATTGTAATTTACAAGTTGGCCTGGAGTTGGTTCAAACCGCATTATGCACTTAGCTTGAATTAGCCCAGCCCGTTACTTCTGTGCTCGCCTCTCTCGGCATCAGTGGCGCAATTATTTTGGGACTGTTCAACTGGTTGGGCAAGGTGTGGGCTGAACATCTCATGGAAAAGGAGAAGTCTCGCTCCCAGAAGGAACTCGAAGATTTTAAGGCGCGATTGAGCCGTGACAGCGACCGCGCCGCGCAAACATTACGTGAAGGATCCTTCTACTGTGACTCCACCACTACTGCTAGAGTTTGAGGAGCAACGACTTGCTACTTCGGCGCTGCTGGGAATATTCGCCGCATTACCGGTATTGGAGGCATATAATGCATTGATCGACGTTTTTTTAAGCCAGTCCAACTCCATCTTCAACCTGCCAATCTCCTCGTAGAGCGCATCCTCGTCCGCATCGTCGTTGCGTCCTTTCCCTCCGCCCATCCACGAATAACTCCAGCAGTTGGTCCAGCGCCGCCTTCCGCCACTTGGCGATCTGCATGGGGTGCGCGCTGAACTGCGACCCCAACTCGCTCAGCGTCTTTTCTCCCCGGATCGCTTCAATCGCCACCCGCGCCTTGAACTTTGGACGATATTGTTTTCGCGTCGTCGTCATCGCTTATTCCTTCGCGACCACCGACTCCGAAATTAGCTTATTGCATGGTCCAAATTCTGGGGGCCGTTATAATCAGCGGCGACAACTAGAATTATGTTCTCTTACTATCTATACAAATAATGGTTTCGTCCCCGCCAAATAGCGACGCCGTACCTAGGGAATCCATATGCCGAGCGGCTGCCATCCGCTGGTCAGGCCCTCATCGTCGGTCGCCGAGAGGTACACGTTCTGGCTACCGGTGAAGGTCGTCAAGAACGTCACGGGCACTGCAACCGTGAGATTGTTACCCGACGAAGTTACCAAAGCTCCCGTGCCGCTGATCGTGCATTGACTGTTGGACACCGTGCCCGCCACGCCGGGTGTTACAGATCCCTGTGCCCCGGTGCCGCCGTTGTTCTCCAGATACAGAGCGTTGGCCGCTTTCACGTAGTATACGTAACAGGCGTTGGCCGTACTGGTGCTGGTGTTGATGATCGCCGAGACAGTGTTCAAATCCTGATACCCGTTGGGATCCGCGAATGCAAAGCTGAACGTCTGAGATGTTCCGGAACCGCTGCCTGGCGTAACCGAGACCGCCGTAGGAGGCGCGTTCGTGGAGGTGTTCCAGGTGCCTTTGGGCTTTAATCCGCCGCTCGACTGGCCCTCCTTGCTGGTGGCGTTCATGTAGATGTTCTTCGTGCCTGCAAAGGCAGTCTTGAAGGTGATGCTCACCGCGACGGTCAGATTGGCGCCCGACGCGATGACTGAGGAGCTCGCGCCATTGATGGTGCACTGGGAGTTGGCGACTGTCGCTGACTGGCCCGGAGTCACCGATCCTTGCGCCGCCGTCCCGGCGTTGTTCTGCAGGTACAGCAGGTTGGCCGACTGCACGTAATAAACGTAGCAGGCGCTCGAGAGCGTGGTCGTGGTGTTGAACAGGCCGTACACGGTGTTGAGGTCCGTGCTGCCATCCGAGTCGGAGTAAGCGAATGTGAACGTCTGGCTGGTGCCGGCGCCTGAACTTGGCGTCACCGAGACGGATGTGACCACCGGCGTGGGAAGGCCTGTTCCGCTAAGCGTCACGCTCTGTGTTGATCCCCCAACGTTATTGGCGTTGTCGGTGACCGTCAGCGTGGCGCTGAGGCTGCCTGTCACCGCCGGTTTGAAAGTCACCGTGATTGTGCAATTCGCCCCGGCCGGCAAACTGATGCCGCATCCATTGGTTTGCGCGAAATCGACGGCGCCGGTTCCCGTGATGGCGATGCCGCTGATAGTCAGCGCGCCCGTGCCCGCGTTGGTCAGGGTGACGTTTTGGGGCGCGCTGGCGAAATTGATCACCTGGCTGGCGAAAGTCAGCGAACCGGGTGACACGCCGGCCTGCGGCACAGCCACGCCGGTGCCGTTCAATGCCACATTTTGGATGGAGCCAGTTCCGTTGTTGGCGTTGTCGGTGACCGTGATCGCAGCTCCGCGGCTGCCCGCGGCGGCAGGCGTGAACGTGGCTGAGATGGTGCACGATCCGTGGGGCGCCAGCGAAGCCGGGCAGCTGTTCGCCGTGATCGTGAATTCACTGGCGTCCGCACCGGTAACCGCAATGCTGGAGATACTCAGCACAGCGGTGCCCGGGTTCGACAGTGTGGCACTCAACGCCGCGCTGGTGGTACCGAGATTCTGGCTGCCAAACGAGAGCGTGGCGGGAGTCAGCGACGCCAGCGGCGTGCCGTAGCCGGTTCCAGTCAGCGTGACAATCTGCGGTGAGCCGGTGGCGTTGTCAGCCACGGTAACGGTGCCGGAGCGGGTGCCGCCCAGTATGGGCGAGAACTTCACGGCTACTACGCACTGCTGGTTCGGTGTGAGCGTGGCTCCGGAACAGCCGTCGGCGGAGATGGGGAATTCAGTGCTGTTGGTCGACGCCACCAAGACAATACTCAGATTCGCGCTGCCGGTGTTAGTGACACTGAAAACCTGGGGCGCGCTGACCACTCCAACGTTTTGCTTTGCAAAAGTGAGCGAAGCCGGTGTCAAGGCCGCCGCGGGACCGGGTGCGACCACCGTGCCTGTAAGGGAGATGGTTTGGGGACTGCCGCCCGCCCCGTAAGCAAGGGTAATCGACGCGGTCAGCGCGCCGCTGGCGGTGGCTAACGGCGCAAAGGTTACGTAGATTGGGCAGGACGCGTTGGCGTTGAAATAGGAGCTGTAGCAGTCATTGGTCATCGAGAAATCCGCCGCGTTGGTGCCGCCCAGCACAATGCTGGTAATGGTTACGTTCGTGCTTCCGAGATTTGAAACGTAAACCGCCGTCTGCGAACCGCTGGAGCCGGCCGGCTGATTGCCGAATGCCACCGTGGTTTGCGAGAGCGCAATCTGTTGGCTCGCGGGAATGCCCGTGCCCGACAACGCCACGGCGTGGGGACCGCCGGTGGCATTGTCGGCGATAGTGAGAGTTCCCGTAGCTGGACCAGCCGCCGTGGGATTGAAGCTGACGTAGACGTAACAGGTGTTTCCGGGCTGAATCGTGGAGCTGGCGCAGGAATCGGAACTGATCGCGAAAACGCCCGTGATGCTATCGGTGCCGACCGTCACCGGCGCATTGCCGGTATTGGTCACCTGCACGGCGTTCTCAGAGCTCACGGTGCCGACGATCAGATTGCCGAACTGCATAGCGGCCGGAGTGACCTCCACGGAATTACTGGAAGGTAAGCCGTTGCCCGAGAGTGAGGCGGTGAAACTCGCGGTGGTGCTGTCGGCATAGGTAACCGGGAAGGTAACACTACCGCTGCGCAGACCGGTCGCAGAGGGCGTAAACACTATATACACGGTGCAGGAACCGCCTGGAGTCACGCTCACACCGCTGCAGTAGTCGCCGCCGCCGCTGGCCGTCGTGGAAAATTCGCCGGTAGGACTGGATCCCACCGCGATGTTGACGCCGGTGAGCGTTCCCACCGTGAGCGTGCGATCGCCGCTATTGGTCAGGGTCAGAGGGTCGGAGGAACTGGTCGTTCCCACCACCTGGTCGAGGAAAGTGGCGGCGGTCGGGGAAAGCACGGCCGCGTCTACTACGGCCATGCCGCTCCCCGACAGAGTCACGGTGAAGTTGGCCGTGCTGTTATTGGAATAAGTCACAGGGAGAGTGATGCTGCCGCTCTGCGCGCCGATGGCGGTTGGCGTAAAGGTCAGGTATACGTAGCAGTCGGAACCTGCGGTGACAGTCGCGCCGCTACAGTAGTCATAACCGCCGCCGGCGGAAGCAGCCGAGAATTCACCGCTGGTGCTGGCGCCGATGATGGTATTGGTGCCGGTAGCCGTGCCGACCGTAAGCGAGAGGTTGCCGGTGTTATTCAAGTAAACGTACTGGCCACTCGCGGTCAAGCCGATCACTTCGGGCCCGAAGTTCAGGCCGCCCGGATCGACGTAAGCCGAGTTGACGGGCGCTAGGGCATAGCCGGCCAGAGGCACGCTCACCAACGTGGTCCCGCCGCTGTTTTTAAAGGCCAGGGAGCCGGTAAGATATCCAGCCGTAGTGGGCGCGAATTCCACGTATGTGTAACAGGAGCTACCCGCCGGGATAATCTGGCCGCTACAGGAGTCATAGCCGGTCGGAACGAGGAAGTTGCCGGTGACCGCGTCGGTTCCCAGGGTCACGCTGGACGTTCCCTTATTGTAGAAGTACACGTACGTGTTAAGGGGGCTGATGGTCCCCTGTACCTGCAGGTTATACGCCAGCTCGTAGTTCGATACTGTATACGTGGGACTGGTGGTCACGCCGGTGCCGGTGAGCGTCAGGGTCTGCGTGCCGGCGGAGTCCGTCAGCTTCAGCGTAGCGGAACGCGCGCCGCTGGCGCCTGGAGTGAAGGTAACCCAGAAGTAGCAACTGCCGCTCGCGGTCACAGTGTAGCCGTTCGCGCAAGTATAAGCATCGACGCTGAAATCCGTGGCGTTCGTTCCGGTGATGGTGGGGTTGGCGGTGAACGTTACCGTTTCCGTTGCGGTATTACGAGCGTAGACATAGTAAGCCCCCGTGGCTTGCCCGACAATCTGGCTGCCAAAACCTAGCATGGTGGGTGTAAGTCCGATGGTCTGTGTGGCGGTTTCGCCAGTGCCGGAAAGAGTGACGGTCTGGTTGCCCGCGGAACTGGTTATGGTCAGCGCGCCGGTTCTCGGGTTGGTAGTGCTGGTAGGGGTGAAAGCAACATACACATCGCAATATTGCCCCGGAGCAAGTGTGTAAGGCACACTCCCGCCAGAGCAATAACCATACGAAGTTGTGACCGCATAATCGCCGGTCGGCGTCTGGCCGGTGACGGTCACCGGCGAATTGCCGGGATTCGTAATGTATACGATTTGTGTCGCACTGGTAAGACCCACTGGCTGTGATGCGTAGGTGAGTTCTGTCGGCGTAACCGAAATCGTGCCGGTCGGCGCGACGCCAGTGCCCGACATGTTCAACACCTGCGGACTGGTCGGCGCGTTATCCAGAATAGTCAATGTCCCGGTTTGAGCGCCGGTGGCGGTTGGCGTGAAGTTCACGTACACATAGCAATAGGAGAACCTGGGCCCTGGAGCGACGCCGGTGATCGTCGTGGCTTCGCAATTAGACTCGTATATCTGGAAGGGGCCGGTGGTCAGCACGCGATCGATAGTAACGGCGGCGGTGCCTGCGTTGTAAACGTAGATCAGTTGGTAAGCGCTGGTATAGCCGACGGGCTGGTTCGGGAACTGGATCGCAGTTCCAGGGTAAAACTCCAGGCTCTTGGTGGCTGCCTGGCCCGTGCCGGTCAACGATACGGTATGCGGGCTGGCCGGTGTGCTGTCGTTAATGGTCAGGGTGCCCGTAAGCGTTCCGGTGGCGGTAGGGGCGAACTGAACATAGACGATACAGTAACTTTGCGGCGCAAGCTGTCCCGGTATGGGGCAAGTATAGGTGTAAAGCACGTAGTTGCCACTTACCGTTATCGAATTGATGGTCACCGGCGCGGCGCTGGTATTGGTGATGTAAACGTACTGGTAGGAACTGGTGGTGCCGACGGTCTGCACGCCGAAGTTGAGCGAGGTGGCGGAGAGCGCCAGGCCCGTGGCGTTGCCGTTGACCGTGCCAGTGCCGGACAGCGATACGCTGCCGGTGCCATAGCCCGAGATGGAGAGGTAGCCGGTGCGCAAACCTGGCTGAGTGGGAATGAAAGTAACGGTGACAGTGCAACTCGATCCCGGCGCCAGTTGAGTAGGACAATTGTTCAACTCCGTGAAGTCCGCGATCGAGGTATACAAGCTCAGAGCCGCCGTCTCATTGCCCATGTTCGTGATAGTGACAGACTGAGGCGTACTGAGCGTGCCTACTGCCTGGTCCGCGAACGTCAGGCTGGAAGTAGGGGTGTAAGAGTACGGTTCGTCGACACCGGTGCCGCTAAGCGCGAACGTGGCGGGACTGTTGCTGGCGTTCGACGAGACGGTCAGGGTGCCGCTGCGCTGGCCGATCGCCGCTGGGGTAAAATTCACCTGCAGGGTGCAATAGCCGCCGCCGGGGATGCTTCCGTTACAGTTGTCCGATTCGGAAAAAATGCTGGGAGGCGACGCTACCACCGGTTGTAGAGTAACGGCCGCGCTGCCGAGATTGCGCAGCGTAATTGTGCCCGTCCCACCAGTGATGGCAGTACTCACATTCACCGGTTGGCTGGGGAAGTTGAGGCTGGTTGGCGTTGCCCAGGTAAAGCCAGCGGTAGCCGGTCCGATTTTCGCCAGCACGCCTACGGTCGACGTGCCTGGAATAGTCACAGGGAAGTCGCTGCCGGTCACGTCTTCAATCACGGAGATGTTACCGGAGCTATCGACGGCCAGGGCCGGGACCGAGTCGAAAGTCCCATTGTTCTCCGGCGGTTCGGTGGAGGCGGTGGCTCCGCTGAGGTAGGTGGAAAGCAGGGCTGTGCTCCCATTCGCGGAAAGCTCCGTCACAAAGCCGCTGCTTCCGGAAGAGGAAGGAAACGTCTGCAAGGCGTTGACGAGCGGAAAGTCTGTGGTGTTGGTCCAGCCGCTGACATAAGCGTTGCAAGCCGACGCGCAGCCGAGTGGGATGGCGATGCTGGACGGCGTGACATTGAGGCCGGTAAATCCGCTGGGGCCGCTCAGGAAGGTCGCATAAGTCTCGGTCGCTCCACCGGGAGGAAGCTTCGCGACGAACCCGCCCGCATAGGTAGTCTGATATGCTCCGGCCGTAGTCGGAAAATCGGCATAGCCGACGCTTCCCGTGACATAGGTACTGCCCGCCCCATCGACGGAGATTCCCCATCCGATTCCATAGCCGAGATACGCCGAGTAGACCAGGCCGCTGCCGGTGGGATTCAATTCCGTGACGTAGACGCCGCCGCTGGTGGAATACCCGCCCGTATAGGTGAAAGCGCCCGGTGTTATGGGAGTTCCGTTGGCCATGTTCCCGGTCACATAGGCATCCCCCGAGGAGTCCACCGCTATGGCATAGGGATTGCTGCCACTGGCCCCAAGGAACGTGGAATAAATTAAGGAGGCAGTCCCGCTCAGCGACGGGTTTATCTTCGCCACAAAGCCGGTATAGGAACCTGGGAAAGTCGTGTCGTAAGCCCCGGAAGTGACTGGGAAAGTGGACGACGCCGCGGCGCCTGTCAGGTAAGCGTTGCCGCTCGTATCCACGGCGACGCCGTTGGCCCATGAGTAGCCGGTGGCGCCGGCGAGATAGGTGGCATAGAGCAGCGTGGAGCCGTCGGCGGAAAGAAGCGAGAAGTACGTGTTATAAGAGCCGGGATTCGAAGTCTGATAGGCATTGCTGGTCGTCGGGAGACCGGCATAGCCTTCGCCGGCCACATAGGCGCGGCCGGTGCTGTCGATGGCCAGTGCATACGGCCAGGCACCCGTTGTATTTGCACCTATCGTGTTATTGTAGATCACGGTTCCGGCAGGGCCGAACTTCGTAACGTAGTATCCGTTGCCGTTGGGCTTACCGGTGACGTAAGTATTGCCCGAGTTGTCCACGGCGACGGCGGCCGCGTAATAGTCCGTATACGCGGAGTAGATCAGCGACACGACCGGATCGATTACCAGCGGACGCTTCGAGTCATAACGGCCCAGCGTGAAGGTCACCTCGGGCGGCCCGTTGCCGGCGGCGCGCAGGCGGTACCCGGCGTCTACGTTCTCGCGCCCCTGTCCGTTGGCCGCCGGTTGCCAGGCGACCGGCTTATAAAATCGGATCTCACCCTTGCCGAGATTGAGGACCAGGTCTCCGGCGGCGTCGATTCGAGCGCTTTCGGCTCCCGCCAGACTCATGCGGATCCGGCCGGCGCTGGCGCCCGCATCCAGCAGGAAGTCATATTCCAGGCGGTTATCCTTGCCATAAAAGGCAAGGCCGATGCCCGGATAAATATTTTTGTAGAGGACGCGCGAATAAGTGGGGATGTTTGTAAACCAGGTCTTGGGATCGCTGCTTCCAAAGTAGTTGGCCTTTCCGGGCAGCGGCGCTTCACCCTGAATAGTGGGCTGGGCCGCCGCGTCCAGCAGTTCCATGGTGACGGTGCGCGAATCGAAATCCAGCACCGCGCGCGATGATTCCAATTTTACCGAGTAAGCCGCGCCACGCGCCATAAATTGCGCCCCCGGGTCACCCTGCCCCATATTCGGCTCAAAGGAAAGCGGGCATTTAGTAAACCACAATGCGGGGCTGGGGGACTTTTTCTCCGCAGCCTGAGTCGAGATACCAATAGAGAGAGCAATTAAACTTATCAGAGTCCGATTCACGCTGAATGCCTCCAAAGTGTGCTGCGGATCACAAGAATCTCAGATAGTGCCACGAATGTCAAGAAATATTTGGCGAAATATTTGGTGAAAATTCTTGGCGAAAATACTGCACTCTTGCGCCTGCGGCGTGAAGGCGGCGATGGTCTCCTTTGTTCGTGAAAGCTGAGGTACTTCAGCCGATTTTCTGAGCAGAGCTCGCTGAAATCGTATTATTTGGTGGCTAAGTCCTGGAGGAGTTTGCATGAACAACTTAGCCAACTCCTGAGTCGAGCGCGGTCTGAGGCATTAGGTGCGAGAGGTGATCCCCGCAGGCGCTCAGAGCCTCTCATCTGGTTGCGGAGGCGATCAGCCAGATGTAGCTGATACAGAAACAGAGCAGCGCGCCGAAGCCTAGCGACTGGTTTCGCGTGTACTGGAATCGCGTATAGGAATGCGGATCGTCAGGGTGGTGCAAATGATGCTCGTAGTTCAAGGCCAACAGGATCATGAACAGCACTCCGTAGATGATGCTCATCGCCACCAGAAACAACGGCGACGCGAAGGGCTTTAAAGAGCGGCCGTTTGACGGATTAAAATTCAGCGAGCCGACCAGCAGCACGATCGACCCAGCCGCCAGACCCAGGACAAATTTCGTTATATCCACGTACATGGGAAGCAGCCTCTTGCCGAACTCGCCATGTTTGCCTCCAGGATCGAAGACCACCGGCCCCCCCTTGCTCTTTAAGTAGATGATGAGCCATATCAGCGCGAACAGCCCCACCGCCGTGGCGACTCCGGGAAAGCCTGGAAACAACATGCATTGAGGATACACGCGGAAAGGAAACGTCTGCTCACGAATGGCTGGAGCTTTCCGACGGATGCTTGTCGCGCCGGCCCATGAACTGATGCAGGGCGAAGGGGACTTCGTCGGGATGCGTTGCGCACCACGCAATGATGCGCTCGAGCTTCAGGGTATCGTCGGCGATAGCGCTGATCTCCATCAACTCGGTTTCGATGGTCTCCGGGTCACGCATAGAACTCCAGCATGGCACATCCCGGACCGACGGAGTGGGAGTAAGCGCAGGCGTTACTTCGAAGTATTCCGCAACACGGTGTATGTCACCGCTGGTTGCTGCAAGAATCCGTTGTTCACCAGAATGAGCCCAGGCTTGCCGCCCTGCGCGAAGGTCCCCGCGGCAATGGTCACCGGAAAGAAGTTGGCGCCGAAGAACTCGGCCGGCGCGAACGTCCCGTCCCCTTTGCCGGCCAGCACGCCTGCATCGCTCTCGCCGAAACTCATGAAAGCGATATCGGGAATGCCATCGCCGTTGAAGTCCAGGATAACCATGTTCTCAGGCGCGAAAGCGCAGAAGACGCGCGTGGGTTGCTGGAAAGTCCCATTGCCGTTGCCGAGATAAATAGAAAGGTAAGACTCGTTGTTGTTGGAGGACACGATGTCCAGATTCCCATCGCCGTTCAGATCGGCCACCTGCACCTGCCAGGGATCGGCCTCGCTGGGCAGCGGCAGATTGGTCTGGGGCTGAAAGGTTCCGTCGCCATTCCCGAGGAGAACAGAGATACTGGACGGACCGCTGAGTCCGAAATTCGCCACCACAACATCCAGCTTTCTGTCCTTATTAAAATCGCCCACGGAAATCCAGTCGGGGTTACTTCCGAGCGCAAACAATTTCGCCGGCGGAGCGAAGTTGCCGGTTCCGTCGCCCAGCATCACACCGAGTTGCTGCCCGTTGACGATCAGCGCCAGGTCGGGCTTGCCATCTCCGTTGAAATCGCCGACGGCCGCGGCGTACTGGCTGCCATTGGCATTGGAGCTCAAGGGGATCTGGAAGGTGCCGTCGCCGTTGCCGAGAAACACCAACACGTTGTTGCCGTTGCTGGTTGTCTCGATCAGGTCCGGACGGCCATCGCCATTAACATCCGCCAGCGCGATCGCGTTGGGCGTCCCACTGAGAAACTCCCCGGTAATGAAATGATTGTCGCCCGTGCCCACCACCACCTGCAGGCCGGTAGACTCCGCGATTACAAAATCGGTCAACCCATCGCCGTTGAGATCCGCCGAAGCCATGCCGGCTGACGTGGCGCCCGCCGCGAATGCGGTTAAGGTGGTCTGCGGCGCGGATTGAAACTGTCCGTTGCCTTCCCCCAGCAGCACCGACAACAGGCTGCCGTTGCCAAAAGCATTGGCAGTGACTATATCGATCTTCTGGTCGCCGTTGAAATCGGCGGCGCCCAGCACCACAGGCCCGCCCATCGAATACTCCCGGGGCTTCTGGAAGGTGCCGTCGCCATTGCCCAGCAGCACCAGCGTGTCGTCACCGCCCAGTACGGTGTGAATGCCAACCAGATCTAGATGGCCGTCGCCATTGAAATCCGCGGCCGCCACTGCTACGACGCCGGTCGGGCTGCCTTCGCTCACGACAGCAGCCGGGCTTTCCAGTTGGCCGTTTCCTTGACCCAGCAGTAAAACTAATGCACCGGCGCCGTTCACAAGGACGCCGCAAGCTACGTCCATGTTGCCATCGCCGTTGAAGTCGCCGGTTGCCAGGGCTGTAGCCCCGGGAACGGAAAACACGCTGGGTGAGCCGAAAGTTCCGTTGCCGTTACCGAGGATGGTCACGATTTCGCCGTCCGTGCCGGTGGCCACGACCAGGTCCGCATTACCGTCCCCATTCAGATCGGTGACGGCCAGCGCGACGGTATTGCTCGCCGCGGGCACGCTAACGATCGGCTGAAACGTGCCGTTCCCATTGCCCAGCAGCAAATCCAGAGTATCGGATTGCGTGTAGCCCACCACCAGATCGAGTTTGCCATCGCCGTTGAAGTCCGCAACGGCGATGGCATTGCCGAACGCATCGCGGATATTCACGAGAGGCTGGAAGGTGCCATCGCCGTTGCCCAGCAGGATGCCCACTCCCTCTAGCGAGACCACTGCCAGATCCTGTTTGCCGTCCCCGTTGAAATCGCCAGCCACCAGGCCCGCGGGCACCAGGCCTGCGTTGATCGCATTGCCTTCGCGGAAACTGCCATTGCCCAGATTGGTGAGCACGAACAGCGAGTTGGTCAACGAACTGAGTACCGCCGCGTCCGGGCGTCCGTCGCCGTTGAAATCGGCGATGGTCAGACTCGATGGCGCCTCGCCACCGATAATATTTCCAATCCCGACCGGCGTATCGCGGCGGGCGAAAAAGGATATCGGCGGCGCGGCCGCACTGAGCAGCATGTGAGCCAGAAGAAGGAGTCCTATTGTTCGCATGAAATTACTCCTCTACTTTCCCGTGTTCCGCAACACCGAGATCAGGTTTCGTTCCTCGTTCACCACCACCAGCCCATCCGGCTTTCCTTTACTGAGCGGAACGCTGGCGATGGCGAAGGGCAGCGCATCGGCTCCGAACAGTGTGGCCGGGCCGAACTGCCCATTGCCCAGACCGGGCAGCAGCGCGACATCCTGCAGTTGGAAAGCAACGACAGCCACGTCCAGCTTGCCATCGCCGTTGAAATCGCCGGCGGCCAGGGCAAACGGCGCGCTGCCAAATCCGCTGACTACAGGGCTCGAAATCGCGCTGTGGAAAGATCCGGCGCCATTTCCCAGAAATACGGACACCGACGCGCTCCCGAAGTTCGCCACCACGATATCCGGCTTGGAGTCGCCATTGAAATCGGCGATCGCGATGCCCGCGGACTCGAAGGCGTTGGTGGCGAGCGAAACCGCGGGTTGAAACGTGCCGTCGCCTTTGCCGAATAGAACCGAGACGGTGCCGGTGCCCTCAGCAGAGTTGGCTACCGCCAGATCCAGTTTGCCATCGCCGTTCAGGTCGCCCACCGCAATGAACTCGGGCGTCTTGCCGGTGGCGAAATTGGTGGGCGGGCCAAACGTGCCGTCGCCCCGCCCGAGCATGATCGACACGTTGTTACCAGCCGAATTGGTGACGGCCAGATCCAGCTTCCCATCGCCATTGAAATCGCCAGCCACAACGTAGACCGGCGACTGCCCCGCCCCGAAATTTGCCGCCGTCCCGAACGTACCGTCGCCGTTGCCCAGCAAAATCGAAACATTGTCCAGGGCGTTGTTGACCACGGCCAGATCCATTTTGCCGTCGTCATTGAAATCTCCTGCTACGACGCCGATGGGACCGGGCCCGGTTGCAAACGTGCCCGACGGCGAGAAGCCGCCCTCTCCATTGCCGAGCAGAATGGCGACATTATTCGACTGCGAGCCTGTGACGGCCAGATCCAGGTTGCCGTCGCCGTTGAAGTCCGCTACGGCAAACGCCTCGGGCACCCTCACCGAGGCCCTGAGCTCCGGCGCAGCCTGGAGTTTTCCGTTGGAGGTTCCCAGAAATGCGAAAATCAGCGGGTCGGTTTCTTCGCCGCCTGCGACGATCAGATCGGGTATGCCATCTCCATTCAGATCGCCCTCCGCGATACCAAAAGGAAAGATCACTTCGTACACCGCTGCCTGTTGGAACGTGCCGTCTCCTTTGCCGTACAGCACGCCCATAGGGGAGGCAAGTGCGATGTCGCCCCCGCCGCGATTGAGATCCACCACGGCGATGTCCATGTTTCCGTCGCCGTTCAGGTCATAGGCCAGGATGGACTGACCCGGGAAGTCGCCGCCGTTGGAAAACATGCTCGCTTTCCCGAAGGTTCCATCGCCATTGCCGAGACATACGCCTACCTCGCCATCCGCCGAGAAAGTCAAGTCGGGAATGCCGTCGTTGTTGAAATCGGCGATGGCCACCTGGAAGCCCGCAAAGCTACAGGTGGAACCGCTTGGGGGCGGCCGGAACGTGCCATTGCCGTTGCCGAGCAGCACTTGCACCCCACCACCGTCGTCGCCGACGTAGGCGACATCGATGTTGCCATCGCCATTCAGGTCGCCGACGGCCACCGGACCACCAATCACGCTGGTGGCTTTTGGCGCGGCTCCAGGCCGCAATTTGCCGGCGGGCCGCTGGGTTTGCCGGAGCAGAGGCGCGGAGACCTCGAAGGTTCCGTTGCCCACTCCCAGCAGGACGAACCCTTGACCGATCAGGTCCAGGTTGCCGTCGTTGTCGACGTCCGCCGTGGCCAGGCCGAAGCTGGTGTCCCCTGCCCCATAAGTCGTCGGCCCGGTGAACGTGCCGTCACCGTTGTTGATATAGACACCAACTCCTGTAAGGAAGCCACCCACCGCGATGTCGGGATGGCCGTCGTTGTTGAAATCACCGACGACGATGCTCTCGACCTGACCGCCGCCCGGAGCTCCGTAGAAAGTCGTCGTATAAGTGAGGTGGCCTGTGCCGAGCATCACGGCGAGGGTGCCGGTCGCATCGGCCAGAGCCATATCCATGATGCCGTCACCGTTGAAATCGGCTACCCCCAGGGAGGCGAGCGGCGCCCCGCCGGCGGTTAGAATGTCGTGCCGGGCAAAGAATGAGAACTGCGGCGTTTGGGCGTGAGCCGGAACGAGTACGAGTAATGAGACGCCAGCTATCAGCCGGGAGAAGAGACTCCTGAAGTTCGATTGCATGCGCCAACCCCCCTGAGATCAACTCGATTATAGGGGGGCACGGCGCGCAATCTTTCGTTACGTCTGTAAAAAGGATGTAACAATCTGCTTACTGCCTTAACGCAGGCGCAGCAATTGGTCGAGCACCGCGCGCCTTCTGCGGCTGACCGGAAGGCGTGAGCCATCCCGCAGTATGGCCTCATCGCCGCGGGCCGTGTTGCGCAGCTCCCTGACCCGATCGAGCTGCACAATCGCCGCACGGTGCAGACGGGCGAAGCGGGATGGGTCGAGACGCGCCTCGAGCGAGCTTAACGACTCCCGCAGCAGGTAGCTCTTCATGCCGACGTGCAGCCGGGCGTAGTAATCGTCGGCGCCGATCCAATCGATTTCCGCTACTGGAACTACCAGGTCACTCGCGGCCGTCGGGATCACCAACCGCTCGATGCCTTTCTTCTCACGCTGCGCCCGCTCGGCGGCGAGCAGGGCCGTGAGCTTCCGCGCGAGCCCGGCGGCCTGCATTAATCGCAATTGTTCGCGCACACGTTCCAAGGCAGCTTCGAAGCGCTCTACATGGAGCGGCTTCACCAGATAATCGATCGCGTAGGCCTCAAATGCCCGCACCGCAAACTGATCGTGCGCGGTAACGAACACCACCGCGGGCATGCGCCCGGCGCCGCGCGCGCGGAGCACGTCAAAGCCATCCATCTCGGGCATCTGCACGTCGAGGAAGAGCAGATCGGGCTTGAACTCGTCCAACGCACGCAGCGTTTCCGGACCGTTGCGGCTTTCGCCCACCACGTGCACGTCCGCGTGCGGAGCCAGAAGCTGGCGCACGCCGCGGCGTGCCAGAGGCTCATCGTCGGCTACCAGGACACGCATATCAGCCATCACCTTCCGTTTCATGATACGGCAGGCGCACTGTAGCAATTACGCCGCCGCCTTCCGCATTGGCAACCTCCAGCGTTGCGCCGCTGCCATACAGCGCCGCCAGGCGCGCGCGGGTATTCGATAGCCCCACGCCAGTGCCCGCACCCGGCGCCGTGGGCAGACCAGGTCCGTCGTCGCGCACCGTCAACACGAGTTGTTGATCATCGCGGTACGCGCTCACTTGAACCACGCCGGCGTCGGAGCGGCGCGCGATTCCGTGGCGCAGCGCGTTCTCTACCAGAGGCTGCAGCAGGAAGCGCGGCACCGCGGCTCGCGCTAAGGCCGGATCGATCTCGATGCGCGGGCGCAGGCGGTCGGAAAAGCGAACCTGCTCGATCGCGAGATACCGTTCCAGGAAATTCAGCTCCTGGGAGAGCGCCGTCTCGTGAGTTTCGCCGGTGCGCAGGACCTGCCGCAACACATCGCTCAGCAGTTCCAACATCCGCGACGCGGCGGCGGTATTGCCATCCCGCACCAGCACAGTAACGGCATTCAGACTGTTAAACAGAAAGTGCGGGTTGAGCTGCATGCGGAGTGCACCCAGGCGAGCCTCGGAGAGCTGGGCTGCCAGAACAGCCGACTGGGTCTCGCGCTCGCGGGCCTGGGCGAAGTAGAAGAACGAGTGCTGAATGGCTACCAGCGCGAAGTATACTCCCACGCCAAACGGAAGCGTGGTGAAAACCCAGCTTACGAAGCCGAGCAAGAGCTTCTGCGTACTGGCGCCGGCGGCAGATGGAAATATGGCGAGCCGCAGCAGCGTGCCGAGCGCGGCCCACGCCACAGACATGCCCAGCGCACCCACCACGTGCAATGCGATATTGCGCGCCAGACGGGGCGGCTCGAGCGGGAACCGGCGGCTGGCGCGCAATACAACCGGCGTAAGCAGGGCGTAGAGCAGCCAGTCGGTGGAGCTGAACAGTACCCAACGCCAGTCCGGCGGGTGGCCGTCCAGACGATCCTGAACATAGGTGTTGAATCCGGAGAGCAGCGCCGGCACCAGCCATGCCGCGAAGATGAGCAACCAGAACCGGGTCGCGGGGCGCGCGGGAGCGGCCATCCCGGGAGGATAGCGCCGTCCGGGCGGCACTGTCCAGCCAAAGGCCGCCTTGCGCCGCTCGCTGCAGGCAGCCCGCCGCTGGCTGCATAAATTCGATCGCTGCCATGCGTTTTGGCTAGCATCGTCCCATGAACCATCTTCGTTTCCTTGCAGGATTCATTCTGGCGGCACTGACGGCGACGCCGCTCTCCGCACAGACCAGTTCCAAACGCACGCCTGAGCAGGTCAAGGCGTCCTATGCAGCGCACCAATCGGATTTCGATTACCTGCTCGGCGATTGGGAGTTCACCTCCGAGAGCCGCGAGTATGGTAAATTCGGCGGACGCTGGAGCGCCGTGCGCCTGGAAAAGGGACAGATTCTCGATGAGTACCGCGTGCTTGGAGACAACGGCGAAACATTCTACTTGAGTACGACGATCCGCGCCTATAACGCCGTGGCCGACCGCTGGGAGCTGATTGGCATGGACGCCGGCAGCGGGTTGCAAGACTTCGGCACCGCCGAGCGCGTCAATTCGGAGATGCACATCGAACAAAAATTCGGCGTGGCTGCCGGAAAGCCTGTTACGCTGCGAATCCGGTATTACAATATTCAGCCGGGTCGGTTTTCGTGGGCGGCGGACCGTTCGGCAGACGGCGGACTGACCTGGGTGAAGGATTTTCAGCGAATCGAGGCCCGGCGGATCGGTCCACCGCGTACGCTCGGTGCGCTTGTGCCGGCCAGGAAGCCCTAGAAGGTGCCAAAATGGAACCCACGGTCAAAATGTAGGGTACCGATGAAACGAATCGCCAACGTATGGGACAGACTTAACGGGGGGAAGAGGGCGCGCGCGGTTTTTTCGCTGTGCGCAGCTATGGCTATGGCGATTGCCCTACCCGCGCAGACTCTCACTACGCTGTTCAGCTTTGATGGCACGAACGGCGGCCTCACGTACGCGGGGCTGATACAGGCCACGAATGGAGACGGCTACGGGGCAATGACTGGCGGCGGGGTCAACGGCGGTGGGACGGTCTTCCGAATCACCGCGAGTGGCAATCTGACGACAATACACAGCTTCTGCTCCGAACCAGACTGCATAGACGGATCAGCCCCCTACGCGGCCCCGGTCCAGGCCACCGACGGGAACCTCTACGGGACAACGTCCTCGGGCGGGGCCAACACCAACGCCGAATACTGTTCCACCGGCTGTGGGACGGTCTTCCGAATCACCCCCAGTGGCAAGCTGACCACGCTACACCGCTTCTGCTCCGAACCCGACTGCACAGACGGATCAATCCCCTACGCGGGGTTAATCCAGGCCACCGATGGGGACTTCTACGGCACAACCTACTCCGGCGGAGCCAAGGGTGGTGGCACAGTCTTCAAAATCACTTCCAGCGGCACGCTGACGACGCTATACAGTTTCTGCTTAATTAGTCCGGCCTGCACGGACGGTACTGCGCCCACCGGACGGCTTGTCCAGGCCACCGACGGCAACTTCTACGGAACGACGAGCGCCAGCGCGGGGACGGTCTTTAAAATCACCCCGACTGGCACGCTGACGACGCTATACAACTTCCAAAGCGGGAACGGATCTGGCCCCCAAGCAGGGCTGATCCAGGCCACCGACGGCAACTTTTATGGGACAACATTCAATGGCGGGGCGGAGGGCTGCTGCTATGGCACGCTCTTCAAGATCACCCCGGCTGGCACGCTGACAACGCTACACAACTTCTGCTCCCAAAGCGACTGCGCCGACGGCAAAAACCCCTGGGGTAACCTGATCCAGGCCAGCGATGGCAACTTCTACGGGACAACGACTCTGGGCGGGCATTGTGCGCCCGCCCCGTACGACTTGTGTGGGACGGTCTTCAAAATCACCCCGACTGGCACGCTGACGACGCTATACAACTTCTGCTCCCAAAGCAACTGCGCGGACGGCGAGCAACCCTGGGCGGGGTTAGTCCAGGCCACCAATGGGGACTTTTACGGGACCACCCAGGACGGCGGAACCGGCCTTGGCACGGTCTTCAGTCTGTCTGTAGGTCTGGGGCCGTTTGTCAAAACATCGCCCCATGCCGGCAAGGTGGGAGCGGGCATTACTGTTCTGGGAACGGATCTGACAGGTACCACAAGCGTCAGCTTTAACGGGACGCCGGCCGCGTTCGAGGTCGTCTCGGCTACTGAAATCACGGCCACCGTACCAGCCGGAGCCACTACCGGCAAGCTCCAGGTGACGACACCGGGCGGCGTCCTTTTCAGCAGCGGCCCATTCCTGGTGCTGCCCTAGAACGATCAGGGCATCCGGGCGTATGGACGTGATCCCGATGGGAACGTGCCGCGGTCTGGCTCGGAACCGAGGAAAGATGAACCTTTCGGCCCGGCCATTGTTATGATGGCGGCTGGATCTTTTGGATCACTCCACATGATCGGCGAAATCCTCGACGCCAAATACCGCATCGACAGGCAGCTCGGCGCTGGCGGTATGGGCAATGTCTATCTGGCAACCCATCTCGGAACGACCCGCATCGTCGCGGTCAAAGTAATTGCTCCGCGGTGGGCGGCGAAGCCGCATTTTTTAGCCCGTTTCCAACGCGAGGCACAGGCTTGCGGCCGCCTGCGGCATCCCAACATCGTCAATGTCACCGATTTCGGAGTCGCGCGAGCGGCAACAGGGGACATGCCGTACCTGGTCATGGAGTTTCTGGATGGGCAGACGCTGTCGGATTTCCAGAAAGCCCATACGCAGATTCCGCTGCCGCTGATCGCCGACCTTCTCGACCAGATTGGACTGGCACTCACGGAAGCACACCGGCATGGAATCGTCCATCGCGACCTGAAGCCGGACAACATCTGGCTGGAACCAAACGGCCGTGGCGGATACACGGTCAAGGTACTCGACTTCGGAGTGGCCAAGATGAGTTTGCTCGGTGGCTGGGCTCCGCAGACAGAAGAGGCGCCGGAGGAGGCTGGCCCAAAAACGGTCGGTTCTTCGCCTGTGCTGCCCGACAACGAATCGGAGACGGCCGCGATGGACATGTCGAGTGAGGCTGGGCCGCCGGAAGCGCGAAAGCGAGCTGAGGAGACAGAGACGGTGGCTATCGCGCACACTCCATCCGGCCCATCGTCCGGATCTTTCGACAGCGGCGCAGGCGCACAAACCATGCCGGGCAGCCTGATCGGAACGCCGGCATATATGTCGCCGGAACAGGCCTTGGGAAAGGAAATCGATTTTCGCTCCGACATCTATAGTTTGGCCGTGGTGGCTTACTCGCTTGTTTGCGGCAAACTGCCGTTTACCGGAAAGCCTAGTGAGTTATTCGAGTTTCACCGGACCGGCAACCCTCCAGCGCCCGCGACAGTCTGCAAGATTCCGCGCGATGTATCCGACGCGATCCTTGCCGGGCTCGCCCGCAATCCTGCAGATCGGCCGGCGTCTGCCATCGAATTTACACGGCGGTTCCATAACGCAGTGGATGCCGAATTTCTCGCGCTGCGGAGATCCAAAGCGTTTCTACTACAACATCTCACGGCATACGCTCTCCTGCTGCTCCCTATTTACACGATCCTCCTGGCAGTGACCGAGCTGGTAGCTTCCTTCAGCGGGAGACTGATACCCGTCGCCTCCGTACGAATAGTGTTGGTCCCACTGGCGGCGGCGATTTTCTTCGTTTTCGCCGACAACCTGTTGCGCGCATCGGCGGCGCTCATCGCGGTCGACGAACAGGCCGGCGTGAGGAGGTTTCTCTCATTCCGGGTCTTCTGGAAGCTGGTCAGGATGATGCCGGTTCTGCTGGCAACGCAGGCCCGATCGCTCTGGTTCTTTGGGCCGGGTTGGGTGATCGGCGATTGCCTGTGGCCGGTGATTTGCGTTGTGGAAAAGCTATCCGGGAAGGCGGCCCTTCAGCGGTCGCGCGATCTGATGACCGGGTTGCGGTCCGCTGGACGCGCTCTCGCGATCCGGCATCTAGCACTCGCAGCATTCGCGATTGCGGACGTGTTCAAAGTGATCGGCGTGCTTTTGCGAACCGGGCAGATGGATCAACCCAATGTGGTCATCAAGGCTAGCTGGTTTCCCGTATTTACGCTCTTTGCTGCGGCTCCGCTGTTTCTGTACGATCGAACGGCCGCAAACGACAGTGGTCCGTTGCTGCAGTTAGACCGTACGCCGGAGGTGCGAACTACCGCGCGAGCGTTCTCGGTCAGTTCGATACTCTGGTTAGCGGCTGGGGCGATCTACTTGATATATCAACCGCTCAAGCTATGGCTGTTTGGCGGGAAGTGACCAGGACTTATACGGCACTTAATAAGTAACATTAGTTATGACTTACCGCGCTCCTCCACTTTATCGCTCCGCCCCTCGTCCGGTTGCGCGGAAGCGACCCGGTGTATAATTGAAACAAACTGGCTTGCAGAGTGGATGTCTCGAGCTACAGGTTTAAATTTCGATGCGCGAGGGCGCTGGGCGTCATGGTATTGCTGACTCTACCGGCCTTTGCACAAACCGCTGGCTGGCCGTTTGCGGGAAACGATCTAAATAATAGCCATTGGGCTTCCACCGAGACCATACTGAATAATCAGAATGTCAGCGGACTGACCGTAGAGTGGAAATTCACCACTCAAAACGATGTCTCTGCGACTCCATCGGTCGATACGACGGGAAGTTATGTTTACTTTCCCGATTGGTCCGGAAACCTCTATAAGCTGAGCGCTAGTACCGGAGCTACCGTCTGGACACACAAGATGACCGACTATGGCTTGCGTACGGCGGTAATGTCTCGCACCACGCCCACCCTATCGGGCAACACCGTGCTCATCGGCGCGAGTGCGCCAGTCGGAAGTCCAAGTCCGTCCGGCTCCTATTTCTTAGCGCTCAACGCGAGCGATGGCAGTCTCATTTGGAGTACGGCGCTCGACCCCGACCTGAATTCTGTCTCAACCGGCTCCCCCATCATCTACAATGGCATTGCTTATGTAGGGGTATCCTCCAACGAAGAAAAGCTGGATAACCCCACCTTCCGGGGAAGCCTCGTTGCCGTGTCACTGGCCAACGGACAGATTCTGTGGCGCACTTACTTCGTGCCGAGCGGCTATAGTGGGGGCCCCGTATGGTCCAGCACGCCCGTAATCGATACCGCGCGCAGCCAGATTTACGTGACGACGGGCAACAACTATCTGGTTCCTCCCTCCGTTCAGACATGTGAACAGGCGGCTTACGGGGACCAGCAGGCGATTCTGGCGTGCCAGCCGTCGAATTATGAAGACTCGGTGGTGGCGCTCGATCTCGCTACCGGAAATGTCAAATGGGGGCGCCACTGTTCGGCCGATGATGCTTGGATCGTAGCCTGTGATGAGGAGGCATCGCCGTGCCCGGACCCGGCTGGAACGGATTTCGATTTCGGCGCGGGTGCGAACCTCTTTACGGCGAATCTGAATGGCATTTCCACCCAATTGGTGGGAGCCGGCCAAAAGAGCGGCGCCTATTGGGCTTTTTCGCCGGCGACCGGAGCGCAGCAATGGGCCACGATGGTTGGGCCGAGCGGAAAACTCGGCGGCATGGAGTGGGGTACGGCCTCCGATAACCAACGCATCTACGTCGCGATCAGCAACACGAATCAGAAGAGCTACACACTGCAGCCTTCGGGAGTCTCCTGGAGTGGGGCTTCCTGGGCCGCCTTGGATCCTGCAACGGGAACCATTCTTTGGCAGGTACCGGATCCGGGTTTTAGCACCGTGCACGCAGGGGTGCACGCCCTGGCACTGGGCCCTGTGACGGTGGCCAACGGAGTCGTATACGCCGCTTCCATGTCGGGCTTCATGTACGCGTTGGACGCGGCGACGGGGGTGACGCTATGGTCGTTCCAAGCGCCCGGTTCGGTCAACGCAGCACCGGCGGTGGTCAACGGCACATTGTACTGGGGTTCCGGTTACCATAACTTTCCCGCCAATAGTCCGGCCGGAACTGCCAGCAACACCTTTTATGCGTTCTCACTGCCCCCTGCTCCGCCAGTCCCGGTGACGCTCGCCTGTCCCGCCAGCACGGGCCAGGTGAACGCGCCGTACTCGTCCGCGCTCTCCGCGGCTGGGGGAGTTTCGCCCTATACGTTTTCACTCACTGCGGGATCGTTGCCGCCCGGGCTGAACTTAAATGGCTCTGCAGGCTCTATCGGCGGCACGCCCGGTGTGTCGGGGAATTTCAATTTCACGGCACAGGCAGTAGACTCGACCGGCACTGCCGGCGGCACCACCTCGGCAAACTGCGGCATCGCTATTGCCGCTGTGGCGACGGTTACCACGTTGTCGGTCAGCCCGAATCCGGCGGGGTTGGGACAGGCGGTAACTTTGACAGCACAGATTTCTCCGGCAACGGGTGCGGGTACGGTGACCTTCTACGATGGAACTTCGGTGCTGGGCTCGGAAGTGCTGGCGGGCGCCTCCGCAAGCCTGACTACCAGCCTGTTGACTGCTGCAAGCCATACCCTGTGGGCGCGCTACAGCGGCACTCCGGCCTACACCAGCAGCACGTCGGCTGCCGCCATGTCGGTTGTGCAGGCATTGCCGTCCAGCACTTTCCTCCCAGGCGTTCCGTATCAGGCGAACGGGCCCGGCGCGTGGGTGGCAGTAGGCGATTTCAACAACGATGGGCATGCGGATTTCGTGGTGGCCAACAGTGGCCTTAGTGTGTGGCTGGGGAACGGGGACGGAACTTTTCGGGAGCCGGTCAACTCGGCGGGCGGAAGCACTCCGATCGCCATAGCCACTGGCGATTTCAACGGTGACGGATGGCTGGACGTGGCGGCGGTATATGCCAGCGGCGGGGTGACCATTTTACCAGGGAATGGCGATGGCAGCTTCCAGACAGGCGTGAATTATGCCGCGGGCAGCGCCCCGGATATGGTTGCGGTGGCCGATTTCAACGGGGACGGGATAGCGGACCTGGCGGCGGCCAATGCGGGTGGCGTGAGTGTGCTGCTGGGCAACGGAGATGGGACTTTTCAAGCGTCCGTCAATTACGCGGGTGGATCAGGGCCGGCGGCGGTGGCGGCAGGCGATTTCATCGGCAATGGCAAAGCGGATCTGGCCGTAGTCAACGCGACCGATGGAACGGTGAGCGTGCTGCTGGGCAATGGCGATGGTACCTTCCAGGCGGCGGTGAGCTACGCGGTGGCGGCCAACCCCCAGGCAGTCGCGCCAGGGGACTTGAACGGCGATGGGTACCCGGACCTGGTGGTAGCGAACAATGCGTCCAACAGTGTGAGCGTGCTGCTGGGCAATGGCGATGGGACTTTTCAGGCGGCAGTGAGCTACACAGTGGGAAGCAACCCGCAGGCGGTAGCGATCGCAGATGTGAACGGGGACGGGCAGGCCGACGTGGTGGTGGCCAATGCGGGCAGCGGGAATATGAGTGTGCTGTTGGGCAACGGGGACGGCACATTGCAGGGAGCGGTGAATTTCGGAGCGGGCAGTGGTCCGGTTTCGTTGGCGCTGGCGGATTTCAATGGCGACAGCCGGACGGACGTAACTGTTACAGGCGGGATTGGGAACACGGCGGAGGTACTGCTGGGCGGGCAGGCGGCCACCACGGTGACGTTGAGTGCTTCGCCGAATCCATCGAGCGCCGGGCAGCCGGTAACGCTGACGGGATCGGTCACGCCGCCGGAACCCTACTTCGGACAGCCGACGGGAACGCTGACATTCTCGGATAATGCCACCGTGCTCGCTGGCGGGACGGTGGCGGTGAGCGGGGGCACGGCCGGCTATACGAGCTCGACGCTGGGGGTGGGGACGAATCTGATCACCAGCGCCTACAGCGGGGACGCAGCTTTTCTGGCAGGCAGTTCCGGGGTGCTGACGGAGACGGTGAACCTTGCGGGGCAGAGCATCGCCTTCGGGAGCATTGCGAACCAGACTTACGGCAGCGCACCATTGGCGATCACGGCCACAGCGTCTTCAGGTTTGACGGTGAGCTTCACGGCGGTGGGGCCATGCACGGTGAGCGGCAACCTGGTAACGCTGACCGCCGTAGGCACCTGCACGATTACGGCGAATCAGTCCGGCAATAACCTCTGGGCCCCTGCGGCGCCGGTGAACCAGAGTTTTCAAATAACGCAAGCGAGTCAAACCATCAGCTTCGGGGCGATCTCGAATCAATCATACGGTACGGCGCCGTTTACGGTCGACGCTACCGCTTCCTCAGGCCTACCGGTGAATCTCGTATCGACTGCGGCGACTGTTTGCACCATATCGGGTGCGACTGTTACGCTCGTCGCGGTGGGGGTGTGTACCATCAGTGCGACGCAGTTCGGAAACGCTAATTACGCCGCGGCTCCTCCCGTAAACCGGGCTTTTGAAGTGACGCGCGGAAGTCAGACCATACTGTTTGGGGCACTGTCGAATCAGGTTTATGGCGCAGGGCCGTTGACCGTTAGCGCGGCGGCAAGCTCCGGCCTAAAGGTAAGCTTCAACTCACAAACGGCCAAGGTCTGCGTAGCCACCGGAACCAGCGTGACGTTGGTCGTTGCCGGCACGTGCACGATTCAGGCAACCCAGGCAGGCAATACCGATTGGTCCGCCGCGCCATCGGTAAACCAGAGCTTTCAAGTAACGAAAGCGAGCCAGACGATCACCTTCCCGCCGCCTTCCAACCAGACACTTGGCACCGCACCCTTCATAGTCAGCGCGACCGCTTCCTCGGGCCTGGTAGTGACTTTGTCATCGGCTACGACGGCGGTATGCACGGTATCCGGCGCGACAGTCACTCTGGTGGCCGTGGGCCAGTGCTCGCTCCATGCGAGTCAGGCAGGCAACATCGATTATGCCGCCGCGACCCCCGTCAACCGTAGTTTTGAAGTGACGCACTAAAGCCAGACTTTTTTATTGGGCATTCGGTTTAAAATGGAATTCAATTCGTGACCCAACCCTTGAGAATCGCCGTCGTCGGAACTGGCCGCATGGGCGCCATTCATGCTCTGCACGCCAATGAGCTTGCCACTGAAACCAATGCCTGCCGTCTGGTTGCATTGGTCGATAAGGATATAGATTCCGCCCGCCGCGTGGCGCGCGATCTCCGTTCGGATGCGAAAGCTTTTTCCTCTCTTGCCGATTTGATCCAATCGGGCGTCAGTGAAGCAGCCGTTCTGGTCACTCCAACTGCTGACCATCGCGCGCATGCGAGTCAGCTCGTCGAGGCTGGTTATCGCGTGCTGCTGGAAAAGCCCCTCACTGGCAGGGTTCAGTCGGATCGCGAGTTTTGCGCCCAACTCGACCGCGCGCATCCCCGTTCTCTTATGCTTGCATTCCAGCGCCGTTTTGATGCGCCACTACAGTATGCCAGGCAGCTCATGGAAAGTGGCCGCATTGGACGAATCTTCAAAATCTATTCGGCGCTTGAGGATTCTAATCCCGCTCCGAATGGCTATCAAAGCGAAGGCTTGCTGCCCGACATGGCGATTCACAATGTCGACGAGATTCTTTGGCTCGCCGGGACCACTCCTCATGCGGCGGCCGCCATGGGATCGCGACTCTATAGTCATCGCCTCACCAGCTGCCGGGAAGACTTCGACGACGCGCTCCTCTACCTGTGGTTCGAACACGAAATGACCGCGCAGGTGCAGGTGAGCCGCAATCACGTTTCCGGCTATCGCGTCGAGACCGTGATCTTCGGCGAGGAAGGCCAGATTCACGTGGGGCGATTCGAGCAGAAGTTTTCCGAAGTCATCGTGGAAGCTTACGCTCGGCGGGGGGCACGGGAGCCGCTCGCCCACCGCGTCTTCCCCATGCGCGAGTATGCGGGTCCCCAGCCCGAATTCATGGATCGATTTGGCGCCGCGTACAAGGCCGAGCTATTTACGTTTATCGATGCGTGCCGCGCCAACGCGCCATTCCCGGTCACGCACAGAGATGCGCTGAACGCGCAGGAAGTCATTGCGGCGGGAATGCGGTCCATCGTCGGTCCTGAACAAGCGACGCGCGTTTCGTCCGGTTCCGGCGATTGACACAGCCATTCATACCTTATAATTCGGATTGTGATCCGCGCTTCTCGTTTCGCGGCGTTCGCGGGCCTTCTGGCGCTCACGGCTGCATGGGCCAGGGCTCAGACGCCGGTGGTAGCCGCGGGAGGTGTCGTCGACGCCGCGAGCTTTCGAGCGCCGGTTGCGCCGGGCTCGTTAGTGTCCATCTTCGGTACCAACCTGGCGCCGGGGCCGGTCTCCGCCGCGGTGATTCCCCTGCCGACAACGCTCGGTAAGGTCTCCGTCAGTTTCAACGGCTTCCCTGCCCCACTGCTTTACGTCTCGGCCGGACAAATCAATGCCCAACTTCCCTGGGAAGTTCCTGCAACGGGCGCGGTCACCGTGATAGTAACCAACGACGGTGTCTCTTCGGCGCCGCAGAACGTTCAGGTTGGAGTATTCTCCCCAGCTCTGTTTGCACTCGCAGGGCATGCCGTCGCCATTAATCCCGATGGTTCTCTGGCGGCGCCCACCGGCTCTATCGCGGGATTGGCCACTTACCCGGCCACTCCGGGCGACACACTGATGCTGTTGGCCAGTGGTCTCGGACCAGTGACTCCCGTGGCAGTTACCGGCAATAACTCGCTCGATATGTTGCGACACACTACGGCAACGCCCACTATCTTGATCGGCGGAGCGCCGGCGGCCGTTACTTTTTCCGGATTGTCGCCGCAGTTTGTGGGAGTTTATCAAATCAACGTGGTCATGCCCGTTACCGCTTCACCCGCCAATGCGGCGCCGCTTCAGATCGAGACCGGCGGGGTCACCAATACGATGCAGACCTCCATCGCCGTCGGTACGGGCTGGCCGCAATGGGCTCAGAACGCGCAACACACCAGTAGCGCCGACGTTGCCGGACAAAGCCTGAAGGAGATTCTGGCCAATATTATCTACGACCCGCTGGTCGCTCAGGAGCAAGCCTCCAATTACGACGAGCTGGTTACGCATTATCAGGTCCCTCTGATCGACGGCAATGACGTTTACATGGAGTTCAAATCCGGCACGTATAATTCCGGCGCCTTCGCAACCCAGAGCTGGGGCGAGAACAAATTTACGTGGCAGAATGGCCAACTCGTTCTACAGTGGCAATACACCAGCGACTGGAAACCACCAGGATCGAGCAACGATTTTTGGGAGCCGGTGTTCCATGCCGCACTCGCCAATGATGCGATTTATCTGCCCGGCGCGAGCGGCAGCGTGATCGAGTTGAGTAAAGTGACGGGAGCCGTTATCGCGCGCACAGCTCCGTTTGGAACCGATCCGAATACTTATGAGACGGGTCCCCTCACTTTTGACGCCAGTGGCAACCTGTTCTATAACGTGATCCAGGTGGTAGTCGATCCGGTCAATGGCTTCTACGCTAACGATGTGTCCAATTCCTGGATCGTGAAGGTTACCCAGGGCGGCGCTGTCGCTATGGCCAGCTATCTGATTCTGACTTCGCCCGAAGCGCCTGCCTCCGCGGATCAGTGTGTGACATCCTTTACCACTGCGGCACCGTGGCCTCCGAGCTCCACGGCGACGCCCCCCACTGTTCGATGCGGCGGCCAGCGCGCCGGAATCAATGTCTCTCCGGCAATCGCACCGGACGGAACCATCTATAGCGTCACTCGCGCTCATTTTGATGAACGCTATGCCTTCCTGGTGGCGCTGAACTCCGACCTCAGCAAGAAATGGGTGGCCTCACTGCACAACCTCTTCCATGATGGCTGCGGCGTCCCGGTTGCCGGCGGAGGTTGGCTGCCGCCCAACGGCACGCCGGGAGGATGCAGTTCGGGAGCTTTGCAGGGGGTCGATCCGGCAACCAATCAGCCGGGCGATGGCAGCGTCATCGACAGTGCCTCAGCCACGCCCGTGGTGGCGCCCGATGGAACCATCATTTTCGGCACCTGGAGCCGCTACAACTATGACCAGGGCCACCTGGTACACTTCGACGCCAATGGAAACTACCTGGGCGCGTTTGGCTTCGGCTGGGATACGACACCTGCAATTTACGTCCACGATGGCACGTGGTCGCTCGAAACGAAGAACAATCATTACGGCGGCATCGGCTCGTATTGTGACGACGCAACCGCCTGTCCTCCGGACCGCACTACCAACAATCCTGCCTCGCCGGAACAATATTTCATGACCCAGCTTGACGCCAACCTGAACCTCGAGTGGAGCTTCCAGAACACCAATACCGAAAGTTGCACGCGCAATAGCGATGGTTCGCTGACTTGCGTTTCCGACCATCCTGCCGGCTTCGAATGGTGTGTGAACAGTCCGGTCGTGGATGCCAACGGCGTGGTTTATGCCAATAGCGAAGATGGCAACCTGTACGCGATCGGCCAGGGCGGCACGGCCACGCAGAAGATTTTTCAGCAGCTTTCGCTGGGCGCGGCGTATACGCCCGCATCGCTCGGCGGTGATGGAAAAATCTATTCGCAGAACGATGGACATCTGTTCGTAGTAGGCAACTGACGTAGCGCACGCCACCGGGCGCGTTTCCTGGTATCTTCCTAACATGGCCCTTGGAATTCGCGAACGAGCCGTTATTGCCGGCGAAATGAAGCAAACCAGCCGGGAGCGCCTTGTCTCTCTCGATGTGTTTCGTGGCGCCACCATGGCGCTGATGGTACTGGTGAATAACTCCGGGGATGGCAGCCACACGTACGGCCCGCTCGAGCACGCCGACTGGAATGGCTGGACTCTCACCGATACGGTATTTCCATCGTTTCTCTGGATCGTAGGGGTCGCCGTAACGCTGTCGCTGGGCAGCCGCCTCGCCGCGGGCGTGCCGCGCGCGCGTTTGTTTGCGAGGGTGCTGCGGCGCTCGGTGATCCTGTACGTTCTGGGCCTGGTGGTCTATGCTTATCCGATCGATTTCTCGACGCAGCGCTTGCTGGGCGTCTTGCAACGAATCGCCATCTGCTATCTGATTGTCTCCGCGATTTACCTGACGACGGGCGTGCGCGGGCAGCTCATCTGGATCGTCTCCCTGCTGGCCGTATACTGGCTCATCATGATGCTGGCCCCGACCCCCGGATATGGCGCCGGTTACCTCGACGTGCAGCGCAACTTCGCGCATTACGTAGATAGCGTTGTGCTGGGCCGGCACAACTACCTGCAGACCAAAACGTGGGACCCGGAAGGTATCGTGAGCACCATTCCCGCCATCGCCACGGCGCTGCTCGGCATCATGGCGGGACATATTCTGCGGATGAAGCGCGAGCTTGCGGAGCGGACCACCTGGCTGTTTTTGGCGGGTAATATCCTGATTGCGGCGGGCCTCATCTGCAACCTATGGCTGCCCATCAACAAGAAACTGTGGACCAGCTCCTTCACGCTATTCATGGCCGGCCTTGATTTCGTAGTCTTCGCCATGTGCCTGTGGCTGGTGGATGGCCGGGGATACAAGCGCGTGACCAGGCCGCTGGCCATCATTGGCATGAATGCCATTACGGTGTACATGATTTCGGAGCTGCTGGACGAAGTATTGGGAGCGATCCACTGGCACTCGGGCGCGGCGGTAACTACGCTGCGCAACTGGCTGTTTCAAAATTTGTTCACCCCCATTGCTTCGCCTTACAACGCCTCGCTATTTTACGCAA